>Ga0075122_10000674_pt1 | contig 25993 bp, 30 predicted proteins | sample AntAceMetag02UKB_FD_69790 | JGI IMG/M metagenome (GOLD analysis project Ga0075122, IMG submission 69790) | Saline lake microbial communities from Ace Lake, Antarctica - Antarctic Ace Lake Metagenome 02UKB | ecosystem: Environmental > Aquatic > Non-marine Saline and Alkaline > Saline | place...
GCCTATCTTAAATGACACTTTCGAACAGGAGAAAAACTGCTTAACAAAAGAAAAAACAGACCTTTCAAAGTCTGCTCGTTCCGTATTGCTCCGTGGGTGGGATTCGAACCCACGACCAATTGATTAACAGTCAACTGCGCTACCACTGCGCTACCACGGAATAATATTATTACGAGAATATTATAAACAATTTTTAATTTATTGTCAACAGGGTAATTAAAATGTTATAATATTATAAATAATAATTAATTTAATAATTTATGTCAAAAGTAGTTAAAGGAATTTTAATAGTTTTTGTGACAATTGTTTTGATTATGCTTATTGGGCTCGGTCTTGGTTTGTATTATTTTAACAAAATAATTAATAGTAGTAATATAGAAGTGCCGGTAATTGAGGTACAAGAAATTCAGGAAAATGTTTCAGCATATAACGAAGGTGAAGCAGTTGAATTGCCTGAGTTTACAGAAGATCAAGAAAAAGCCTTAAGTGCTCTTGGAATTGATCCAGAAAAATTAAATGAACCAGCGACTCAAAACTGTATTGTTGAAAATATCGGAGAAGAAAGAATTACAGAACTTATGAGTGGAAAAGAAAAACCTGGAATAACTGATATTTTAAAGTTTAAAAAATGTTTTTAATTTATGTATATACCAAAACACATCGGAATTATTTTAGACGGTAATCGACGGTGGGCTAAAAGTAAAGGATTAACAACATTCCAAGGACATAAAAAAGGTTATGAAAATATTAAATTAATTTCAGAACATTTTTTTAATTTAGGTGGTAAAATAATGACCGTATATGCTTTTTCGACAGAGAATTGGAATAGAAAAAAAATTGAAGTTAATTATTTGATGCGTCTTTTGAAAAAAGCAGTCATAGAACAAGGGAATATTTTAAAAGAAAAAGATATTAAGCTAAAAATAGTGGGGGATAAGACAAAATTATCCAAAGATTTACAATTTGAGATTAAAAAAGCAGAAGAAAATACGAAAAATTGTAAAAAAGGACTTCTTAATATTTGTTTAAATTATGGAGGTAGGGAAGAAATAATTTTTGCAATTAACACTCTTTTAAAAGAAAAGAAAAAGAAAATAGCAGAAAAACAATTTAAAAAATACTTGAGACTTGGAGATATATCTGATCCTGATTTAATAATTAGAACTTCGGGTGAACAAAGGTTATCTGGTTTTTTAACTTGGCAATCAGTTTATTCTGAACTTTTTTTTGTTAAGAAACATTGGCCAGCATTTTTACCAAAAGATTTAGATATTGTGATTAAAGAATTTAATAATAGGAATCGTAGGTTTGGAGCTAATTAAAATATATAAAATGATATGGATATATTTCATGCAGTAATACTTGGAATTATTGAAGGTATAACAGAATTTTTACCAATTTCTTCAACAGGACATTTGATTTTGAGTTCAAAACTTTTAAGTCTGCCTGAAACAGATTTTTTGAAAACTTTTGAGATTTCTATTCAACTCGGAGCAATTTTGTCCGTGGTTGTTTTGTATTGGAAAAAACTTTTAGTTAATTTTGAGATTTTTAAAAGAATAGTGCTTGCATTTATTCCGACAGGAATTTTAGGACTTGCATTTTACAAGATCGTTAAAACATATTTGATGGGAAACGAGTTTGTGGTTCTTGCATCTTTATTTGTTGGGGGAGTGATACTTATTTTGTTTGAGGTTTGGTACAGTAAAAAAGAGATCTTGAAACAGGTTCAGAGCTTGTCTTCAACTCGATTGGGGGATGATAATGAAAAAAGCGATGATTTAGAAAAAATTTCTTACAAAAAATCATTTTTTATTGGTGTTTTTCAGTCAGTCGCTATGATTCCAGGTGTTTCTCGTTCAGCGGCTACGATAATAGGTGGTCTTTCAATGGGGATAAGTCGTAAAACAATTGTTGAATTTTCTTTTTTACTAGCTGTGCCAACAATGATGGCAGCGACTGGTTTGGATTTACTTAAAAATGTTGGAAGTTTTGATTCAAATCAATTCGGAGCTTTAGTAGTTGGATTTGTTATTTCTTTCTTCGTTGCACTTTTATCCATTAAATGGCTTCTTAATTTTATTAAAAATCATTCGTTTGTTTCTTTTGGAATTTATAGAATAATAATTTCGGTTGTTTTAGGATTCTTTATTCTGTATTAATAGATTCTATGGTCTTTCTTTTTTTTGGTAGAGTGTATTTTAGTTGTGTATAACTTTTTTGACTAATATATAGATATAGATTATAATTATTATAATGTTCTTTCCCCGGTGGGCGTACGTTATGTGTAACGTTGATACGTTCACCACTCCCCCTCATTGCCTCTATCCCAACTTTCTGCTACTTTTTCTTTTTTACGTTCAACAACATAGCAGAATTTCTGGGGTAGGGGTTTTGTTTTTTTAAAGAAAAATGATAGTATATTAATATTAAAATAGAGATAAAAAATGAATTTAATAATACATCCAGATGAATTAATACTTAAGGGCAAAAATCAAGCCTTTTTTTATAATACTTTAATTAATAATTTAAAAAATACTTTTAAAGAATCTAATTTCAAAAGAACAGAGGGTGGAATTTGGGTAGAAAATTTTAAAGAAATAAATTTAAAAGAAATTAAAAATATTCCAGGAATAAATAATTTTGCCAGTTGTTTTAAAGTAAAACTAGAACTAGAAGAGATGAAAGATGTGATAGATAGATTAGTTGAAGGTTTAGATAATAAACCAAAAACATTTAGAATGAGTGCTAAAAGAATTAATAAAGATTTTAAGTTAAAATCGAGTGAATTAAATATTACTCTTGGAGACCATGTTAATGAAAAATATGGTTTTCAAGTAAAATTAAAAAAATCAGATTTGGAAATTCATGTAAGTATATATAAAGATAAAGTTTTAGTTTATGGAAATGTTGAAAATGGGGTAGGAGGGTTGCCCGTTGGAACATCCGGAAAAATTTTATGTTTATTGTCGGGTGGAATTGACAGTCCTGTGGCTGCGTATACAATGATGAAGCGTGGGGCAGAGATTGGGCTTATACATTTTCAAAATGAAACTCATGCTTCAGAAGACGTGGGAGAAAAAATATTTGATCTTGCTCGAAAACTGGCTAAATATCAATCAAAGATAAAATTATTTGTTGTTCCTTATGGTGAAATTCAAAAAGAAGTTGTAATGAAAATTCCTGCAGAGTATAGAATGATAATTTCGCGTCGAATATTTTATAAAATTGCAGAGCGTGTTGCAAAAAAGAATAAGTATTTGAGTCTTGTAACAGGGGATAGCTTAGGTCAAGTTGCATCACAAACACTTGAAAACATGAGCGCAATTTATGAGGCTACAGAAATATTAAAACTTGCACCTTTGGTTGGATTAAACAAAGCAGAGATTATTAAAGTTGCACGATCTATCGAAACTATGGAAATTTCAGAGCGTCCGTATGAAGACTGCTGCAGTCTTTTTGTTGCAAAACACCCTCAAACAAAAGCAAAACTTAAAGATGTTTTAGAAATAGAAAAAGAAGTAGATAATGAATTTCTTGACAACGCAGAAATAATATCATACAATATAAGTATAAATTAATTTATTAGTATAATATTAGTTATATGGCTAAAATTGTAGTTTATTCAACTCCAACTTGTCCTTACTGCGTGCAAGTAAAGGAATATTTCAAACAAAATGATCTTGAGTTTATAGATTATAACGTGGCAGATGATCAGACAAAAGCAAAAGAAATGGTAGAAAAATCAGGGCAAATGGGAGTGCCTGTAGTTGATATAGATGGTAATGTTATTGTTGGTTTTAATAAGCCAGAAATAGATAAATTTCTTAAAATATAAAAAAGACTTGAAAAAAAACTAAAATAAAGTTAAAATATAGCTGTTAAATTTAAATTAGTAAGTTGGTAGCGGTTTATGAGTTATAATTTATGTTCTGAAGAAAATTTTTTAGGAGATACAATCGTATTTGATATTGAAACACAAAATACTTTTGCAGATGTAAGTAATGACTTAAAGAAATTAAAAGTATCAGTCGTGTCAATATATAGTTATTTAACAGATACATATCAAAGTTTCTCAGAAGATGAATTAGTAAAGCTTTGGCCAATACTTGAAAAAGCTGATTTGCTTATTGGGTATAATAGTGAATATTTTGATATTCCAGTTTTAAATAATTATTATTTGGGAGATTTGTCTCAAATTCCACATCTTGATTTGCTTAAAAGGATTAAAGAAAGTCTTGGAAGACGTATTAAATTAGACGACGTAGCTGGAGCAACACTTGATATTTCAAAAAGTGCAGATGGTCTTCAGGCTGTGCGTTGGTGGAAAGAAGGGGAAGTAGAAAAAATTAAAAAGTATTGTGAACAGGATGTAAAAGTAACAAAAGAGGTACACGATTTTGGTAAAATTAATAAACAACTTTTTTACAAAACGTTTACAGGTGATGTAGTTCCTTTTGCAGTAAATTTTGAAAAAAAAGAACAAAATACATTAAATAATAATATTAATCTAACACTGCCTTTATAAAAAAGAGGTAATAGTGGTAATAAAATATCGGTTATATGCTAAATCTTAGAAAAGAAACCGAATTGGCAATACATTTGTTAAAGTATTTGTCCGTTCATAAGGTTCATCCAGTTAGTTTGAAGACTGTTTCAGAAGAACTAGAAATATCATTCTTATTCTTGCAAAAAATTGCTAGGAAACTTCGTACTGCAAAAGTAATTAAAGCGGTACAGGGTGTTAAAGGGGGCTATACTTTACTTGCTGAAGAGAATAAATTAACACTTGCAAAAATTGTAAAAATAATGGAAGATGACTGTGTATTGCTTGGATGTATGAAGAAAAAAGATTGTAGTAAATATAAAAAATGTTCTACAAGGCTTGAGCTTAGTAAACTGAATAAAAAAATAATTGATTTAATGGAATCTGTTAAATTAAAGAATCTTTAAAGATTTAAAAAGATGTTAAAATTTCCAAAAAAGAAAAAAGAGATTTATTTTGACCACGCTGCTACTACTTATACAGATGAAAAGGTTGTAAAAAAAATGCAAACTTATTTTACAAAAGAATATGGTAATCCATCCTCTTTGTATAATAAAGGCAGGATAACAAAAAAAGCTATTAGTGATTCTAAAAAAACTATAGCTAATTTGTTACACACAGAACCAACTAACATTATATTTACTTCAGGTGGAACAGAATCAGATAATTTGGCTATTTTTGGTATTGCTCATGCTCACCAACTAAAAGGAAAACATATTATTACAAGTGTAATAGAACATCACGCAGTGTCCGAACCTTTAGAAAGATTAAAAAAAGAAGGGTTTGATATTACTTTATTAAAAGTTGATAAAAATGGTCTTGTAGATGTAAAAGAATTAGTTAGCAAAATTCGTCCCGATACAATTTTAATTTCAATAATGCACGCTAATAATGAGATAGGAACGATAGAACCAATAGAAGAGATTGGTCGCGAACTCTTAAAATTGAGAAAGAAAAATAAAACAGAATTCCCATATTTTCATACTGATGCGTGCCAATCTGCTGGTTATTTAGATTTAGATGTAGAAAAAATGCATGTTGATCTTTTAACTTTAAATGGTAGTAAAATTTATGGACCAAAAGGAGTTGGAATTTTGTATATTAGACGAGGTGTAAAAATTGAACCTCTTATGTTTGGGGGAGATCAAGAGAAAAAAATACGTCCCGGTACAGAGAATATACCTGCAATTGTTGGTTTAGCTCACGCATTTGAACTTGTTCAAAAAAATTTAGAAAAAGAAGCTATAAGATTAACAAGACTTTCAAAATACATGTGGAAAGAAATAGAAAAACAAATTCCCAAAGTATTGCTAAATGGATTATCGATTGGAGATAAAAATAGATTAGTAAATAATGTTAATGTTATTTTTCCAGACATAGAAGGTGAAGCCTTAATTTTATATCTAGATGAATATGGTATAATGTGTTCAACAGGTTCAGCTTGTACCTCGAGTTCACTTGAACCATCACATGTTTTACTTGCGATTGGACTTCCATATGAATATGCACATGGAAGTATAAGATTTTCTTTAGGGCATTGTAATTCAAAAGCGGACATTGATTATATGATGAAGTATTTGCCAGAAATTGTAGAGAAGCTTCGAGAAATGAGTCCAACAAACTTAGGGATGACAAAACACCCAAAATATAAAAAGTAATATGGTTAAAAAAAGTATAAAAAAAGATAATTTAAAAGATCCAGTTGATATACGTGATACTTCTGGGGGAGGTTGGCTTTATTCCGATGAGGTTCGTGATCATTTTTTTAATCCCCGTAATTTTATGCGTTATGAAGAAGAGGAAACTTTTAAATTTGATGCAATGGGAAGAGCTGGAAGTCCAGCTTGTGGAGATGAAATGGTTATTTGGATTAAAGTTGATAAAAAGACAGAAAAAATAACAGATGTACGTTGGCGTACTTTTGGTTGTGGTAGTGCTATTGCTTCTACTTCTGCTTTGTCTGAAATGTTAATTAGAGACGGTGGTCTTGAAATAGACGATGCTCTTAAAATTCGTCCGCAAGATATTTTAGAAGAACTAGGAGGATTACCAGATCGAAAGGTGCATTGTTCTGTGCTGGGAGATAAAGCTTTGCAAGCTGCTGTTAATGACTATTTTAGAAATACCGGTCAACACAGTAGGGTTGTAGTTGAAGGTTCAAAAATAGTTGATAAAGAATTTAATATTACAGATAAAGATATTGAAGAGGCCGTTTTGGAAGGTATTAAAACTGTAGAAGATTTAATAAAAAAACTAAAAGTAAAAAATATTAATAAAGAATCCATTCTAGAAATAGAGGAGCTTATTAAATTTTATAGTGAAAAATATTTTGGTTAAAATAAATAAAAATATGAAAGTAAAAATAATTAGAGATAAATGTATTGGTTGTGGAACATGTGCTGCTTTAGCTTCAGACGTTTTTGAGATGGATGATGAAAACTTAGCTGTTTTGAAAACAGAAAAATTTGAAGATGAAGAAAGTGTAAAAATGACAGTTGATAGTTGTCCAACTCAAGCAATCGAGATAGAGGAGTAAAAATAAGTATAGTTGTAATTTTGAGGAAGGAGTTTATCTGCCGGTAGGTAGGAATAATTTCTTAAAAATAAAGAAAAATCGCTAAAGATAGTGGTTTTTTGTATTATATGCTTGACAAAAGGGTAATAATGTATTATGCTTTTAGCAAAATGAAGCAGAAAACATTTTTTTATCTTAGATGAAGGAGTAAAATCTCATGGATGAACAGAAGTATCCTGTGGTGGTCAAAAAAATCACATGTGTGATTCCCCCTGGTGTACATATTGGTCACGTTGCTGATTGTACTGAGCGTGATGGAATATGGAGTATTGTTTTCGGCAATGGAAAGAAGTCGTCGTACTCTAAAGAATTCTTTGACTCTCATTTTAAAGTAGCTGACGCAAGGTTAGCTAAAAAAGTGAGAGACGGCGAAACGCCGTATAGTGTACTTTTATAGATTTTTGTTTCGGCAAGGTCTATGTTATTCGCTGGATCCTAATCAGATCCGGCTTTTTTTTTGATTAATATTATTTTTTATAAAGAAAAAAGTGTTGGGTTTACTTTTTCCTTCTTTTTTGCTAAGATTATAACTATAAAATATATGGAAAAAGGAAAATTATACATTGTCGCTACTCCAATCGGAAATTTAAGCGATATCAGTTTGAGAGCTTTAGAAACTTTGAAAGAAGTGGATTTTGTGTTGTGTGAAGATACTCGGGTTACAAAAAGACTTTTGGATCATTATAAAATTAAGACTGCTACAATTTCATATCATCAACATTCAGATGTCAAAAAAGTAAAAGAAATTGAAGAATTACTTGATGGTGGTAAAAATTTAGCTTTGGTAACTGATGCAGGTACTCCAGGGATATCTGATCCAGGGAATTTTTTAATTACCGAGGTTTTGAAACAAAATAAAGATATACAAATTATTCCAATTCCAGGTGCATCAGCTGTTATCTCTATTTTGTCTGTTTCTGGATTTCCAACTGATAAATATACATTTATGGGTTTTCCGCCAAATAAAAATAAAAGATTAAAATATTTTAAAGAAGTGGCAGAAAATAATTATACAGTTGCTTTTTATGAATCATCTCATCGAATTAAAAAATGTTTGGATAATTTAAAAGAAGTGTTGGATGATAAAAGACAGGTTGTTGTTGGGAGAGAGTTAACAAAAAAGTTTGAGACAATTTATAGGGGTACCATAGATGAATTGTTAGAAATGAATATAAAAGAAAAAGGCGAGTTTGTAATTGCTGTTGCTCCGAATAAATAAAAATACTTTAATTACGTAATTAATTATATAATTCAAATAATTAAATTACATTAATGATATATAAAATTATTTTATGAAATATTATATAACTACAACTTTGCCATACGTAAATGCCAAACCACATATTGGGCATGCTTTGGAATTTATTCAAGCAGATGCGTTGGCACGTTATCATAAATTACAAGGTGATGAAGTTGTGTTTAACACAGGTACAGATGAACATGGTGTAAAAATTTTAAACAAAGCCGAAGAAGAAGGAAAGGAAGTACAAGCATATTGTGATGAATATGCAAAGAAATTTAGCATTTTAAAAGTTAAACTTAATTTAAGTTATACTCATTTTATTCGTACCACCGATAAAAAACATATAAAAGCAGCTCAAAAGTTTTGGGAATTGTGTGATAAAAATGGAGATATTTATTTAAAAAATTATCAAACTAAATATTGTGTGGGGTGTGAATTAGAAAAAACAGATTCAGAATTAGTAGATGGAAAATGTCCAGTTCATCCAAATTTAGAAATTGAGTTAATAGATGAAGAAAATTATTTCTTTAAATTTTCTAATTATGCTGAAAAGCTTTTAAAATTATATAGTGATAATCCGGAATTTGTTATTCCTCAACATAGGTTGAATGAAATTAAATCTTTTGTTGAAATGGGTTTGCAAGATTTTTCTATATCCAGACTTAAATCAAAAATGCCTTGGGGTATAGAAGTGCCAGGAAATTCAGATCATGTGATGTATGTTTGGTTTGACGCACTGATTAACTATGTTTCAACACTTGGGTGGGGAAGTGAAGAGGATCAAGGGTTTAAAGATTTTTGGCCAGGGGTTCAAGTAGCTGGAAAAGATAATCTGCGTCAACAAACTGCCATGTGGCAGGCAATGCTTATGTCGGCTGGAATTTCAAATTCAAAACAAGTGTTTATTCATGGTTTTGTAAATTCAGGTGGACAAAAAATGAGTAAGAGTTTAGGAAATGTAGTAGACCCAATTGAAATTCAAGAAAAATACGGAACAGATGCTTTGCGATTTTTTATGCTTGGTGGAATGAATGCCTATGAAGATGGAGATTTTACGATTGAAAGATTTGAAAAATTTTATACTGCTCATCTTGTTAACGGAATAGGGAATTTGACAAGTAGAATTTTGACAATGCTTGTAAATTATACTGATGGAAAGGTGCCTGAAAAATATACAGGTGAATTAAAAAAAGAATTGGTTAGCAATCTATGGAATAATGATTGGTATCCTAAGATGTTTAAAGATTATAATTTTGAAGAAGCTGTTAAAATAGTGAATTGTTTAGTTTCAATGCTAGATAAAATAATAGATGAAGAAAAACCATGGGTTAAATTTAAAGCAGGTGAAGATGTTTCTAAAGTATTATATCAGCTAGCAGAAGGTTTAAGACATCTTGGTCTTGCCCTTTTACCAATCATTCCAGAAACAGCTGAAAAAATATTAAATTCACTTGGAATTGAAGACGTAGATAAATTAAATTTAGTAAAAGAGAAAGAATGGGGAGGCCTTGAACCTGGAACAAAAGTAACAAAACCAGATAGTTTATTCCCAAGACTTTAAAAATAAAAAAATAATTGATTAATAAAAAACCTAGTTAATTTAATTTTAACTCTATACGAAATAAATATAATTGTGATATACTAAACATAGAAAAATTTTAAAAATAAATAAATCTGTATGTCTTTTTTTGACGTATCACTTCTAGTAATATTATCTGGATTTGCACTGTTTGGTCTTTGGTTTGGTTTAGTGCATACACTCGGATCTTTGGTTGGAACAATTTTTGGGGCTTACATTGCTAGTCGTTATTACGAAGTGATGGCTGGTTGGCTAATGAACATTACTGGTTGGGGAGATAATGTATCAAAAGTAATAATGTTTATATTTGCTTTTATTTTAATTAATAGACTTGTTGGTGTCGCTTTTTGGCTTGTAGATAGATTGCTTAGCATCTTTACAAAGTTACCAGGTGTTCGCGCTTTAAATCATGTTGCAGGAATGATTTTGGGACTTTTTGAAGGAGCCTTGACACTTGGACTTATTATTTATTTTTTAGAACGTTTTCCACTTGGAGATACTATTATGAATTCGGTTGCATCGTCTTTTGTAGCTCCATATTTAACAATTTTAGGTGCAATTCTTGTTCCTCTACTACCCGAGGCTATTAGACTTTTGCATTCATCCGTTGATTATGCAGAAGATATGTTTTTAAATTTTTATAACTAAATGCTAACTGATTCACATTGTCATTTGCAATTTAATGGTTATAATGAAAATAGAGAAGAAGTAATTAAAAGATGCCAGGAGATTGGCATGCTTTTAAATATAGTTGGGACTCAGTTTGACACTTCAAAGAAAGCTGTGGAACTTGCAAATAAATATCAAAATTTTTATGCGACAATAGGACTTCACCCAGTTCATGTAAACGTTGCCGAAATAGATGAAGAAGAAAGTCATTTTGTAACTCGTGAAGAGAAATTTCAAAAGCAAAAATATAGAGAATTGGCAAAGTCTGAAAAAGTAATTGCAATTGGAGAGTGTGGAATTGATCTTTTTCATCTTCCAAAAGATTTATCAGTAGAAAAAGCTTTAGAAGATCAAAAAAAAGAATTTATTAGTCAGATTGAATTAGCAGGGGAGTTAGATTTGGCAATGGTAATTCATGTAAGAAATTCTGATAATCCTGATTTACCAAATGCATATGATGAAGTTTTGGATATTTTTAAGAGTTATCCTGAATTTATTTTAGGATTTAGAGGTACAATTCATTGTTACGGCGGAAATACTGCACAAGCAGAAAAATTTATAAAAATGGGTTTTTATATTGGAATAACTGGGATAATAACTTTTCCAGCCAGAAAAACAAATCCAAAACCAACTGAAGATTTGATTGAGGTAGTAAAAAACACTCCTATTGAAAAAATATTAATTGAAACAGATGCTCCATATCTAGCTCCTCAAAAATACAGAGGAAAACAATGTGAACCATGGATGACAGAAGAAGTCGCTAAAAAGATAGGGGAGATAAAAAGTATAGAGTCTGATAAAGTAATAGAACAGACCACAGAAAATGTAAAAAACTTATTTAAAATAAATAGTTAAAACTCGCTAAAAAAAGCGAGTTTTAATTTATCCCCAGTAATTTTAAAATTGTCTTGACTTAATGCTGGTTATTAGTTATAATATTCGCGTTCTTTTCTTAAGTAAAAATATGGATAAAAGTCCTAAGACAACTCAAAGAGATTATTATCTTTTCGCTATAAAAATTATTGGTGATTTTGGGGTAGCAATCGCAGCCCCAATTGTCATAATGGTTATGATAGGGCAATATTTGGGTGATATATTTGGATATAAAACCGTGTTTACTATTTTAGCTTTCTTGATTGCGGCCTTGGCGAGTGCTAAGATCATACACAAGAAGGCTAAAAACTATGGAAAAGAATATCAAAATTTAGTAGATAATGATAAATAAATAGTTTTATGCATATCCCTACTTTAGCACCTGAGGTGTTAACAACAATAGGAGGAATTGGAATTACAAATACGATGATTAATGCTTGGATGGCAATCCTGGTCTTTTTGGTCTTGGGTTTGTTGCTTCGAAAAAGAATTTCACTTCGTCCTGGAAAATTACAAAATTGGTGTGAATTCTTTTTAGATATTATGCTTGGGTATTTTGATCAAGTAACAGGAGATAGAAAAAAGACTTTAAGATTTTTGCCAATTGTTGGTTCAATTTTCTTTTTTATTTTACTTTCAAACTGGCTTGGACTTTTACCTGGAACAGGAAGTATAACAGTTGGACATAATATGCTCTTACGTCCAGCTAACACTGATTTAAATCTTACTGTTGCAATGGCTTTAACTGCAGTTATTTCTTCTCATTTGTTTGGATTTATAACAGTTGGTGTATTTACTCATTTAAATAAGTTTATTCAAATTGGAACATTCATAAAAAGTTTAAGAAAAGGGCCGATTGCTATTTTTACAGCATTTATTGAATTTTTTGTAGGTTTGCTTGAGATAATTTCAGAAATGGCTAAAGTGGTTTCACTTTCTTTAAGGTTGTTTGGTAATATATTTGCTGGAGAAGTTTTGATTACAGTTATTTCAAGTTTGATAGCATTTTTAGTACCAACTCCATTTATGATGCTTGAGCTTTTGGTAGGAATAATACAAGCTGCTGTATTTGCAATGCTTACACTTGTATATTTAACTGTTGCAACAGCGGAACCTCATGGAGAAGAACATTAAATAATAAAAAACTGTCATTCTGAGGAATCGAAGAATTTAGTTTCTTCACTTCCTCAGGATGATAAAATTAATTTAAAATACTAAACTACGAGGTTAAAAATTATACCCCCTCGAGAGGAAGTATTAAATATTTTATAGTAAAGTATACGCTTTAATTATAGAATGAAAGGTAATAATATGGAACATGAATCAGTTCTAGCCTTAGCCAAAGGTTTAACAATGGCAATTGGTGGTTTTGCACCAGCACTTGGTATCGGTCGTTTAGTAGCAAAAGCTATGGAATCAATCGGTCGTAATCCAGAATCAGCTGGTAAAATCTTTGTACCCATGCTTTTGGGTGCTGCTTTTGCCGAAGCTATTGCTATTTACTCATTAGTTGTAGTATTTACATTAAAGTAATTTGACAAACTGGATCTTTTCAAAAGGTCCAGTCAAATTGGATTATTTAAAAGAAATAAAATTATGAATTTAATAAAAATCGCACAAGCTGATGGTCATGAAGTAACTCCAGAGTTAATTCATACACAAACAGAAGAATTTACTACAGAAGTAGGTCACATAACAGACGGTGTTGAGGAAGGACTTTTGGCTTCACTTGGAATTAATGGACAACTTTTTACTTTTCAACTTATTAACTTTGCTGTTGTTGCAATGATTTTGTGGTTTTTAATTTTAAAACCTTTAACTTCAAAATTAACAGAACGTCAAAAGAAAATAGAAGAGTCACTTGATAACGCAGAACGTGTAGAAGAAAATTTTAAAAAATCAGAAAAGAATTATCAATCAAAAATTGATGAAGCAAAAGTTGAAGCTAATAGAATTGTAGAAAAATCATCAATTGAAGCTGAAAAAGTTGGAGGAGTAATGAAAGAAAAAGCAAAAGAAGAAATTGAAAATTTGGTTGTTCAAGCAAAAAAGAATATTAATATTGAAAAGGAAGAAGTGATGGAAGGTTTGAAAAAAGAAACCGCAGATTTAATTGTGCTTGCACTAGAGAAAATATTAGAAGTAAAAATGGATGATAAAAGTGATAAAAAAATGATTGAAGACGTTTTAAAGAAATTAAAGTAAGTATGTCAAAGAAAAGAACTAACAAACAATACGCTCAGATTTTGTGGGAAGCTACAAAAGATGTAAAAGGAAAAGATTTAGAAGAAGTTCTTAAAAATTTTGTTTTACTTTTAGTTAAAGAGCAAAAATTTAAACAATCAGATAAAATTATAAGTGAATTTATTGCTTATGCAAAGAAACAAGCTGGAATTGTAGAAATTGAAGTAACAACTGCGACAGATATTAATAAAAATACATTAAATGAAATTAGGAAAGTATTTGGTGGCAAGGTTGAAGCAAATAATAAAGTAGATAAAGACATTTTGGGTGGAGTAATAGTTAAAACAGAAGATAAAATACTAGATGGAAGTTTAAAAACACAACTAAGAAATTTAAAAAATAAATTAGCATAAAAATAAATAAATTAAAAAAATATGAGTGTAGACAAAATAGTTGAAGAACTTAAAAAGAATATTTCTGCTTTTGAAAAAACTGTAGAAACAAAAGAATTGGGCGTTGTGCTTGAAGTAGGCGATGGTATTGCTAGAATTTCTGGTTTAACAAAATGCCAATCAAATGAAATGCTTGAATTTCCTGGAAATACTTTTGGTGTTGCCTTAAATTTGGAAGAAGAAACTGTTGGCGCAGTTATTCTTGGTGAATATAAACATATTAAAGAAGGGGATAGTGTAAAAAGAACTGGAAGAATTTTGTCCGTACCTGTTGGAGAAAACTTTATTGGACGTGTTGTAAATGCACTTGGACAACCAGTGGATGATGTAGGAGAGGTAAAATCAAAAGAATTCTATCCTATTGAAAGAATTGCATCGGGTGTAATGAGTCGTGAACCTGTTTCAGAACCTGTTCAAACTGGAATTAAAGCAATTGATGCTCTTATTCCTATTGGGCGTGGTCAACGTGAACTTATTATTGGTGATAGGCAAACTGGTAAAACAGCTGTTGCCGTTGATACAATTATTAACCAAAAAGGACAAGATCTTATTTGTATTTATGTTGCAGTTGGTCAAAAAGAATCAAAAATTGCTAGAACTGTAGCAAAATTAAAAGAACACGGAGCAATGGATTATACAATTGTTGTTAAAGCTGGTGCGTCAGAACCAAGTCCGCTTTTGTATATAGCGCCTTATACGGGTGTTGCTATGGCAGAATATTTTATGGATAAAGGTAAAGATGTTTTGGTTGTTTATGATGATTTAACAAAACAAGCTTGGGCATACAGAGAAATGAGTTTGTTACTTCGTCGACCACCGGGACGTGAAGCTTACCCTGGAGATGTTTTTTATCTTCATTCTCGTTTACTAGAAAGAGCTTGTCGATTAAATAAAGAAAATGGTGGTGGTTCAATTACAGCGTTACCAATTATCGAAACTCAAGCATCTGACGTAACAGCGTATATTCCAACAAACGTAATTTCAATTACAGATGGTCAAATTTATCTTGAATCAGATTTGTTTTATAAAGGTATTCGTCCAGCTTTAAATGTTGGTTTATCTGTCTCTCGTGTTGGTTCTTCTGCACAAACAAAACCAATGAAAAAGGTTGCTGGTAAAATTAAAATTGGAATGGCTCAATTTAAAGAAATGGAAGCTTTTGCTCAATTTGCCTCAGATCTTGATGAAGAAACTAAAAAACAAATTAGCCTAGGTCAAAGACTTACCGAAGTTTTAAAACAACCTCAATATTCACCACTTCCAGTTGCAAATCAAGTTGCTGTAATTTATGCAGTATCAAATGGTTATGCTTCAGAAATTGAAATTGAAAGTATTCAAGAATGGGAATCAAAATTACATGTTTTCTTTAATAAAACAAAATCAAGCTTAATGGAAAAGATTACAAAAGGTGAGTGGAGTGATGATATTGAAAAAGAATTAAAAGATGCTTGCATTGATTATTCAAAACAAAAATAAAGTATGGCGGTTAATACCAAAGAAATACAATACAGAATAAAATCTGTTAAAAATACTAAAAAAATCACCAAAGCAATGGAGATGATTTCTGCTGCAAAAATGAGGAAAGCGACTGATAATGTTTTGCAAACAAGAGCTTATGCAAATCTTGCTTGGGAGATGTTACAAGATGTATCAGTTAAAACTGATGCAAACATTCATCCTTTACTTGAGGAGCGTGAAGTGAAAAAACTTGGTATCCTTTTAATCACATCAAATAGAGGTTTATGTGGTGGTTTTGTAACAAAACTTTTAACGGAGGCAAATAAATATATTGAAGATTTAAAGAAAGTAAATGAAAATTTAGAAGTAGAAATTATTTTAATGGGTAAAAAAGGTTCAAAAATATTTAAATATTATGGACATTCAATTGCGTCTGAATTTGAAAAACAAGATTTAACATCAAAAATTGAAGAGATTCTTCCAATCGCAAGAATTGTTACAGGAAATTATATTGATAAAAAATATGATAAAGTAGTGCTCGCATATACAGATTTTATTTCAGCTATAAATCAAGTTCCTCGTATTAAAGAACTTTTACCTTTGGGTAGTGAAGATGAGATGCTTGGACAAGCTAAAAAAGGTGAAAATGAAGGAGAAAAATTACCAAAAGTAGATATTGATTTTAAATTCGAACCAAGTCCTGTGCAAGTTTTAGAAGTATTATTGCCAAAATTAGTAGAAATGCAAGTATATCAAGCAATTCTAGAATCGGATGCTTCAGAACACTCAGCTCGTATGATGGCTATGAGAAACGCCTCAGACTCAGCAGGAGATATGATTGATGATCTAACACTAACATTCAACAAAGCTCGTCAGAGCGCAATCACACAAGAAATAAGTGAAATTGTTGGTGGTGCAGCGGCGCTTGAATAAATAATTTTAAAAATAATAAATAAAAAAATAATTTAAAAAACAATATGGAAAATAAAGGAAAAATTACACAGGTTATTGGTGTGGTTGCAGATGTTGAGTTCGTTGGCGAATTGCCAGAAATTTATACAGCATTAACAACAAAAATGCCTGACGGGAAAGAACTTGTTTTAGAAGTTCAACAACATCTTGGTGGAAACGTTGTTCGTGCAATTGCAATGAGTGCAACTGACGGATTAACACGTGGTCAAGAAGTAGAAAATACTGGTGCACCAATTAGTGTTCCTGTAGGACCAGAAACTTTGGGACGCATGTACGACGTAACAGGAAAGACAATTGATGGAAAAGGGGAATCGAAAACAACAAAGAAATATCCTATTCACAGACCATCTCCAGAATTTTCAAAACAATCTGTTTCGTATGAAATTTTAGAAACTGGTATTAAAGTTGTAGATTTAATCTGCCCTTTCTTAAAAGGTGGAAAGATTGGTTTATTTGGTGGTGCGGGTGTAGGAAAAACTGTGTTGATTCAAGAATTAATTCGCAATATTGCATCTGAGTCAGGTGGTTATTCTATGTTTGCAGGAGTAGGGGAAAGAACTCGTGAAGGTAATGATCTTTATAGAGAAATGGAAGAATCTGGTGTGCTTGCAAAAACAGCTCTTGTATTTGGGCAAATGAATGAACCACCAGGAGCTCGTGCTCGTGTTGCTTTAACTGCTCTTGCTATGGCAGAATATTTCCGTGATGAAGAAGGAAAAGATCTATTACTTTTCATTGATAATATTTTTCGTTTCACTCAAGCTGGTTCTGAGGTTTCAGCACTTCTAGGGCGTATGCCTTCTGCTGCTGGTTATCAACCAACACTTGCAACTGAAATGGGACAATTGCAAGAAAGAATTACATCAACAGATAAAGGTTCTATTACATCTGTACAAGCAGTGTATGTTCCAGCTGATGATTTGACTGATCCAGCTCCAGCTACAACATTTGCGCATCTTGATTCTACAGTTGTGTTGTCTCGTGCACTTTCAGAACTTGCTATTTATCCTGCTGTTGATCCACTTGATTCAAATTCACAAATTCTCGATCCAAATATTGTAGGTGTTGAACACTACAAAACTGCTCGTGACGTACAACAAGTATTACAAAAATATAAAGATTTGCAAGATATTATCGCAATTCTAGGTATGGAAGAATTATCAGATGAAGATAAGGTTGCAGTGGCTCGTGCTCGTCGTATTATGAAATTCTTATCACAACCATTCTTTGTTGCTGAAGGTTTTACAGGTACAAAAGGACAATATGTTCCACTTGCTGATACAATTAAAGGTTTTAGAGAAATTCTAGATGGTAAACATGATGATAAACCTGAATCAGCTTTTTATATGAAAGGTGGAATTGATCAAGTTGAAGTTACTAAATAATCACATTTTTTTGCCTCCGCTTTACGAAGGAGGGGTGGGGGTGGTTAGATAAAAACTATGAAAAAATTAAAATTTAAAATTATAACACCTGAACGAGAGGTTTTTTCTGATGAAATTGATCAGGTTAGTTTAATGACAATAGATGGAGAAATTACTATTTTACCAGAACATATTCCACTTGTAAGTATTTTAAAACCAGGAGAATTGAAATATAAAAAAGATGGTAAAGATGAAATTTTAGCAGTGTCCGGTGGGTTTATAGAGGTAAAAGACGATAACTCTGTTTATATTTTAGCTGATACAGCAGAAATGGCTAAAGAGATTGATGTTGAACGTGCTAAGGAGGCAATTAAACGTGCTGAGAAATCAATGGAAGAAACGCGCAATGAAGAAAATATAGACTTTACTGCTTTAAAAGCTGATTTACAACGTGCAATGAACAGAATGAAGATTGGTAAAAAATATAAAAATCTTCCACAAGCAGAACAAAAATAAATAAATTATAAATAAAAATCTCGGCAATGTGTCGGGATTTTTAAATTTATAATCTACCCAGTTAACTATGTAGAAAATTAGGTAGATTTATATTTTATTATTTTTTAGTGTAATATTGTAGCCATTTTAACGTCTACTACTATGAATTGCTAAAAAAGCGATGAATTTATTTTATATTAATAATTAAAGTGTGAAATTTAATACAAAACAAACTCTAAAAATTTATTTTAAACACACCCTAAAATATAAGTGGAGTGCATTTGTGATTTTCTTATCTATGATTTTAGCTAGTGTTTTAAATACGCTAGTACCTTTGTATTATAAAAAATTCTTTGATGTATTAACGGGTATAGGATCACAATCAGAAATTGCTAATGCTTTATTTGGAGTGTTATTAATTATAATAGTATTAAATTTGTTTCAATGGATGTTTTGGCGTATTTCTACTTTTGTTTCTGCTGCTTTTCAATCAAAAGCAATAACAGATATCGCCAATATTTGTTTTAAATATTTGCATCTTCATTCTTATTCATATTTTAATAATAATTTTGTTGGGTCTCTTGTTAAACGAGTTAATAGGTTCGTTAGATCTTATGAAAGCATAGTTGATAGAGTTACTTGGGAATTTATTCCACTTATTATAAATATTGGAATTATTATAACTGTTTTAATAGTTAAAAATAGGACTCTTGGTTTAATGGTTAGTATTTGGGTTTTAATATTTTTGGTAATTAATTGGATAATGATAAAGTATAAATTACCATATGATGTTAAGAGGAGTAAAGCCGAAACAGCAACTACAAGAGTTTTGGCTGATACAATTACAAATCACTCAAATGTTAAATTGTTTGGTGGATATAAAAGAGAAGTGGGTAATTATGCTAAAGTAAATGATGATTTAAAAAAAATAAGATTATTTACTTGGAATTTAGAAAATTGGTTTGAAGCAGTTCAAAGTTTTTTGGTTTTTGTTCTTGAATTTGGTGTTTTTTATTTTGGTATAAAATTGTGGCAAAAAGGATTGTTTACTATTGGAGATTTTGTGCTTTTACAAAGTTACACAATGATAATTTTTATGAAGATTTGGAATTTTGGTCGTTTAGTTCGTCATGTTTATCAAGATCTTGCTGATGCAGAAGAAATGATAGAAATTTTTAATACTCCGCATGGAATAGTGGATGTTTTAAATGCTAAAAATTTGAAAATTTCAAAAGCAGAAATTAATTTTAAAGATGTTGATTTTTATTATAACAAAACAAATTTAGTTTTGAAAAATTTTAATTTAAATGTTAAACCACAGGAAAAAATTGCTTTGATTGGTTCGTCAGGTGCTGGTAAAACAACTATAACAAGGCTTTTGCTTCGTATGTACGATATACAAAATGGTAAAATTTTAATTGATAATCAAAATATTGCAAAAGTAAAATTAGAAAGCTTATGGAAGCAAATTTCACTTGTTCCGCAAGACCCAATGTTATTTCATAGAACTTTGGCAGAGAATATTGCGTATGGAAAACCAAATGCTACTCAAAAAGAAATAATTGAAGCGGCTAAAAAAGCTCACGCTCATGAATTTATTAAAAATTTTGAAGAAGGTTATGGAACTTATGTTGGAGAACGTGGGGTAAAATTATCTGGCGGAGAAAGGCAGCGAGTAGCAATTGCTCGGGCAATTTTACAAGACGCACCAATTTTAATACTTGATGAAGCAACTTCAAGTTTGGATTCTGAGTCAGAAATGTTAATTCAAGATGCTCTTGATACTTTAATGAAGAATAAAACAGTAATTGTGGTGGCTCACAGACTTTCAACGATAATGAAATCTGATAGAATTTTAGTAATTGACGATGGTGGAATAATGGAAGAGGGAACACACGCCGAATTATTGAAGAATAAAAAAGGAACATATAATAAACTTTGGAGTTTGCAGGCTGGTGGGTTTATTAAATAAATAATAATAAAATAGTAAGTATTGCAGTACTTACTTTTTATTATTGAACGAACAATATTTACATGAGGTTCATTTATTATATAATAAATTTAATAAAACCCCCAGATTACTCTAGGGGTTTGTGTTGAGTCTTCTTTTAGATTTTATCAAATTCACAACATAATAATATAACATATTTTTAATAATTTGTCAAGACCTTTGCTTTGATGTAAAATAGGAGAAGAAAATTTACTGTTATCCCTGCAAAGGCAGGGATCTTTCACAATACTTTTAGACACCTGCCTTTGCAGGGATGACAAATTTAATAGTGATTATGCCATATAAATTAAATAAAGAGCAAAAACAAGCTGTTGAATATGCGGACGGTCCTCTTTTGATTGTAGCGGGGGCTGGAACTGGTAAAACAACTGTGGTTACTCAAAAAATTGCATATTTAATAGAAAAAGGTTTTGCAACACCTGAAAATATTTTAGCCTTAACTTTTACAGATAAGGCAGCTTACGAAATGCAGGAAAGGGTAGATGAACTAGTTGATGTGGGGTATACAGATATGCAAATTTCTACATTTCATTCATTTTGTCAAACAATTTTAAAAGATCACGCACTTGATATTGGCTTGCCTGGTAATTTTAAACTTCTAACTCAAACTGATGTTTGGCTTTTGGTACGACAAAATTTAAATAAATTTAATTTGGATTATTATAAACCACTTGGAAATCCAACTCACCATATTCATGAACTTATTAAACATTTTTCAAAGTGTAAAGATGAGCTTATAACGGCGGATGAGTATGTGAAATATGCTAAAGAATTAGATCCTTCGATTCCTCAGGATGACAGCGGTGAAATTGAGGAAGGCGAGAAAGAAAGATTGATAGAAATTGCAGAGGCTTACCAAACATACAATAGATTATTGCTTGATAATAATGCACTTGATTTTGGTGATTTAATTTTTTACACTTTAAAACTTTTTAAAAAACGACCACATATTTTGAAATCAATTACCGATAGGTTTAAATATATTTTGGTAGACGAATTTCAAGATGTTAATTTTTCTCAATATAAACTTGTTCAAAAAGTAACAGGTCAAAAGAATCAATTAACAGTAGTAGGGGATGATGATCAGAGTATTTATGCGTTTAGAGGAGCAAATGTTCAAAATATTTTGCGTTTTAAAACTGACTTTAAAAATACCAAGGAAGTCGTATTAACAAAAAATTATCGGTCTGGTCAAAAGATTTTAGACCTTGCTTATGATTCTATTCAAAATAATAATCCAAATCGTTTAGAAGTAGAATTAAAAATAAATAAAAGACTTGAATCGGGTGTTAACTATAAAGGCGAAATTATTCATTCTCACCTAAGTACGTTAGATGAAGAAATAGCCTTTGTGGTTTCGGAAATTAAAAGATTAAAGAAAATTAATAAAGATGTGGTTTGGGATGATTTTGCTATTTTAATTCGAGCGAACAGCCATGCAGAAAATTTTACAAATGCACTAGAAAAAAATGGAATACCAAATGAATTTTTAGCTGCATCAGGTTTGTACAAACAACCAATAGTAATGGATTGTATAAATTATTTAAAAATAATAGAAGATAATAGTGAATCTGCCTCTATTTATAGACTTTTACAACTTCCATTTTTTGAGTTCAAAGCATCTGATATGCAAAATCTTTCTTATAATAGAAAGAAAAAAACTATTTCATTTTATTGGGCGCTTAAATTTGTCCAACAATTAAAACTATCTACGCATGGAAGTGAAATTGCAGTAAAATTATTAAAGCTGATTGATGAAGGGATGGAAAAAGTTAAATATTTAAAACCAACTGAAATTTTGGTTAATTTTTTAGATTCTAGTGGATATAATGAATATTTAATTAATCAAGAGAATAATGGTAATAGAAATGTTATAAGACAAATTTATCAATTAACACAATTTTTTGAGTATATTAAGAAATACGAAGACAATAATCCGGGAACAACAGTGGTGGATTTTATAAATCATTTTAATTATTTGATTGAATCAGGAGAAGAAGGTTCTTTAAAGCAGATAAATGATACAGCTGATTCTGTTAATATTATTACAATTCATAGGTCAAAGGGTTTAGAATATAAGTATGTGTTTGTGGTAAATATGGTAGAGGATAGGTTTCCAACCAGAAGAAAAGGTGGTGGAATAGAAATCCCGACTAGCTTGTTAAAAGAAGACTTGTTGGATACTGATATACATTTCGAAGAAGAAAGAAGACTTTTTTATGTGGCAGTAACTCGTGCTAAAGAAAAATTGTATTTAACAAGTGCAACTGACTATGGCGGAGCTCGCAAAAAGAAAATTTCAAGATTTTTAGATGAAATTGGATATAAATCAGACACAAATGAACCTGCAGAAAAAAAAGGAGTGCTTAAGCCATCTAAAAAATTAGATGAACCAAAAGGTGAATTTGAATATCAAATTCCTAAAGCATTTTCAATTTCTCAAATTAATACTTATCTTAAATGTCCGTATCAATATAAATTACAATATATTTTAAAAATCCCTCAAAAGGGCAGTGGTGTATTTAGTTACGGTACCACAATGCATAATACTTTAGAGAAATTTTATCAAAAAATACAAGAATTAAATACTGCTAAACAAGATAGTTTGTTTGGGCTTCCGATAGATACTACAAAATTGGATGTAAGTAAAAACGGAATAAAAGTGCCAAGTGTTGATGATCTTTTAAATCTGTATGAAGAAAATTGGGTTGATGATTGGTATAAAAATTCAAAAGATAAAGAAGAATACCGTAAAAAAGGTAAAGAAACTTTAAGAGCTTTCTATAAAAAGCATAAAAGTAATTGGACGGTGCCAGTTTCTCTCGAAGGGTATTTTAAAATAAGTATAAATGGTAATTTAATCAATGGAAGAATAGATAGAATTGATAAATTGATTGATGGAAGTTTAGAAATTATTGATTATAAAACAGGTAAAGGGAAAGAAACATTAAATACTGAAGACAAAAGACAATTACTTCTATATCAAATTGCGACTTCAGAACTTGCAGAATACAAAAATATAGGAGATGTAAAAAAATTAACTTATTATTACCTCAATAAAGATTTAAAAGAAAAAGATTTTTTTGGCAAAGAAAAAGATTTAGAAGGTTTTAAAATTAAAATAACAGATGCAATTGAAAATATAAAATCTGGTAAGTTTGATGTTTGTAGTAATTTTAGTTGTAAATATTGTGCATTTAAAGATGTTTGTGAAAAAAAATAATACGTACTGTCACTCTGAATTTATTTCAGAATCGCTAGTAATATGTTAATCAGATCTTGAAACAAGTTCAGGATAACAATATAATATGAAAGCCTTAAAAAATATATTAGATAAGCATATGGGTAATTCTTCTTTTATGAAGAAAGTTAATTTAAAATTAATTGTAAAATTTTCTAATTCTTTTTTAGAAAATGCTTTTAATTCGGATGTAAATAAGCAAATACGTGCCATGCAAGTAAAAGATAATATTCTTACGGTTGCTTGTTTGGATGATAGTTTGTTGCAAGAATTAAAATTGAAGGAATTGGAACTGTTAAGTGCTATCAATGGTCATTTTGGATTAAAAACAATAGAAAAAATAAGATATTTGGCTTAGTTTAAGCCAAAAATAAGAACTTGAAATTAAAATAGTTATGAGTTATACTAGTGAAACAGATAACTCTTATTTTAATCTGTGCTCTGTCTTTTGATAGATTATATTTTATTTATAAATATGACTTTGAAACAATACTTATTTTTAATGTCGATTGCTGCGGGGCTTTGTTGGGTTGCATGGTTTTTTATGGTTTTAAGTACAGACCCTAACCAGTCTAATATGCTTATATTTATTTTTTTCTATTTTAGTTTATACTTTGCTATTCTTGGAACTTTTTCTGTAATTGGTTTTTTGATAAAGATGAAAATAATTAAAAATGATGAAATAATTTTTCGTCATGTTAAAAAAACCTTTAGACAAAGTATAATCCTTGCTACTTTAATAGTTTTAGCGCTTTTCTTGTTGCAAAGAAATTTATTAACTTGGTGGAATAGTATATTGCTTGCATTACTATTTGTGGTTTTAGAAGGGGTAATTTTTACAAACCGACATTACAAAAATAATGATTATGTCAAATAAATTTTTACACAAATTTAGACAAGAACTTGGGATAGATCTTGGAACTGCAAATACTTTAATTTATGTGAAAGGTAGAGGCGTTGTTGTTAATGAACCCAGTGTTGTGGCTATTAATACTCGTACCGAACAAATTTTAGCAGTTGGTAATGAGGCCAAGGAAATGCTTGGTAAAACTCCTCCTCATATTCTGACAGCTAGACCTTTGAGTGGCGGAATAATTTCTGATTTTGAAGTTGCTGAAAAAATGATTAAATATTTTGTAGATAAAGTTCATAGTGAAAATGGTTTTAGTTTTTTAACTCGCCCACGAGTTGTCATTGGTGCTCCTCTTGATATTACTGAAGTAGAAAAAAAGGCAGTAGGGGACGCAGTTAAAAATGCAGGGGCAAAAGAAGTTTGGATAGTAGATGAGCCAATGGCGTCAGCAATTGGTTGTCGTATGCCAATCAAAGAACCAATTGGTAATTTTATTGTAGAAATAGGTGGTGGAACATGTGAAATAGCCGTTATTTCTTTAAGCGGAATTGTTACATGGAGATCAATTAAAATAGCAGGAGATGAATTAAATAGAAATATTATTCAATATGCGCGTGATAATTTTAATCTTCTTCTGGGAGAAAAACAAGCTGAAGAAATAAAAATTAAAATTGGCTCGGCTGTTGAGATGGATGAAGTTATGAAATTTCCAATGAGAGGGCGTGATTTAATTACGGGTTTACCAAGAGAAATAATGATAAACGATAGTCAAGTTAGAGAAGCTATCGTTAAATCACTTCGTTTAATAATAGACAATATAAAAGCAACGATTGAAGTTGCCCCACCTGAGCTTGTTGCAGATATACATGAAAGAGGAATATTAATTTCCGGAGGAGGAGCTCTTTTGCATGGAATTGATAAATTAATAAATAGAGCAACAGATATACCTGTTAGGATTGCAGATGATCCTTTAACAGCTTTGGTGCGTGGAACTGGAATTTTACTCGACGAAGAAGAGTTGTTAAATAATGTTGCTATAAAAGCATAGTCATGTCACAACTTTCAAAAAAAAGACTTTATAAATATGTATTGTTAGTGTTAGTATTATTAATATCCTTTCATTATTTAGGTTTAATGCATTTTATAGAAAATGGAGCTCGTTTTATTTTAATACCAATTTCTACAAAAATTTATCAGACAGGTAATAATATTAAAGAAAATTTTAAATTCTTAAATTTAGATACAGAAACTAAAGAAAAGTATAACAGTTGTATTAGTATAGAAGAAAATTTTGCTGTACTCGATGTAAAAAATAGATTGTTAGAAGAAGAAAATGAAGGGTTAAAGAAAATGTTGGAATTTAAAGAAAAAACTAAATTTAATTTATTGCCAGCAAAAGTAATAGGTAAAAGTATTGATACAATTGAACAAAATTTGATTATTAATCAAGGTCAAAGAGATGGTGTCGAAATAGGTCA
>Ga0075122_10000675_pt1 | contig 25989 bp, 31 predicted proteins | sample AntAceMetag02UKB_FD_69790 | JGI IMG/M metagenome (GOLD analysis project Ga0075122, IMG submission 69790) | Saline lake microbial communities from Ace Lake, Antarctica - Antarctic Ace Lake Metagenome 02UKB | ecosystem: Environmental > Aquatic > Non-marine Saline and Alkaline > Saline | place...
TCATCCAAGTTGTCACCAACTTAAACGCAAGGTTTGGTACAGTCCTGATGGTTAGTCTTTAGACTGGTGGGACTTTAACCCACTGGATAATTAGAGCTTAGCTTGGCGCTTCTCATAAATGTATTCTAACATTAAAATTGGGATTAAAATAACTTTTGCTGCTTTTTACTTTTAAATCTCTTCTTAATTGGATCGGAATAACTACCAGTTAGCCCATATTTTGCTTTTAACAAATAAATCATTGGATAAAGTTTCTTCCTGTATTCCTCGCTACCTTGCCAGTTACGATACATGTTTAAATATTTATCATAATATTGTGGAAACGATTGAGAAATAAAATGAAGAAAATGTTGTTTTGTTTGGCCAATAAGATTTAACATTCCCGATAAAACATAATCTACTCCACCAATATCTCTTGTCTTAGAAAAAATATCTTCAAAGTTTTCTTTCGAATCTGTCAAAAAGGGCAAAATTGGCATTGTGTGTAAACCTGTATTTACTTTAGTATTTCTAAATTCTTTTAAAACATTAAATCTTTTTTCTGGAATGGGTGCAAAAGGTTCTACTTTTGAATATATATCTTTATCTGTACTAGTTATTGTTACAGCCACATTAACATATACTTTTTCCGCTAATTTAGATATTAGATCAATATCTCTTAAAATCAAATCAGATTTTGTAGAAATTATCATTGGTTGTTCATATTTAATCAAAATCTTTAAAATATCTCTCATTATCCCATATTTAGCTTCGATAGCCTGATAACTGTCACAAACTCCACCAAAGTTAATGATATCCCCTTTCCATCGAGAAGAACTTAATTCTCTATCTAAATTTTCAGCAATATTTGTTTTAATAAAAATCTTATCAAAAAATCTATTATCTGCCTCTAAATATTGATGGGAGTATATAGCATAACAATATTGACATCTATGAACACAACCACGATAAATATTCAGATCATAGTCATATGGCAACCTGTCTGTTTTTAACTTATGTAATGCAGATTTAGTTTGTATTTCTGTATATTTCATTTCTATATTTTAACATTAAAATATTAGAGAAACAAAAAACCTCACACTGAAATATGTATGAGGATTTTCATTGAAAATATTTCTTATCTGAAAAGAATTCCGGACAAAAAAGCTGTCATCCATACCAACCAGGCTACCCACGAATAACGTGTAAACAAGACTTGATACTTATTGTGTTTAAATGCCTTAATCGCAAATACAAAATGAACAATCATTACGATAAGGGCACCATACCCACAAACCGTATGAATACAAAATGAATGAGATGTTGTTTTTAGGGCCATCATTGTTGTGCCTGTTAAATCACAAATCAAAGCCATTGCAAAAACCATAGTCATCCATTTCTCTAGCTTTTTCTTATACTGTTCAGCGCCTATTGCTATGGTATATAGCAAAGCAGCAAGAAAAATAAAAGATACAAATACTGGCATGTCACACCTCCCTAATCTTATGAATTATCTCTCCCAGCTAACTGACCGCAAGCAGCTTTAATGTCCTGCCCAAATTCATAACGCTCAGTCACCTTTATTTTGTTTTGTAATAATATTTTTTTAAATTTCTCTATATTTATTCTTGGAGACGCTTTAAAATTTCCTGTTGGATTATATCTGATCAAGTTTACTACATATAGAGGATTATCCATTATCTCAACCAACTCTTTAGCATGTTCCCTAGAATCATTTACGTCTCGGATTAATAAATATTCAAATACAACTTGCCTATTTGTTTCTTTAATGTATTTCTCAACTGCTTTTAAAATCTTTTTAATACCATACCTTTTACTAATTGGCATTAATTGTTGTCTTAATTTTTCATTTGCAGCATGCAGAGAGATAGCCAAATTAACTTGTAGATTTTCTTTTGTCAAATTTTCAATACCTTCAATAATACCTGCTGTAGAAATTGATATTCTCCTAGCTCCTAAATTAAAACCTTCTTCATCATTTAAAATTCTAATAGCTTTAAGGACGTTATTATAGTTTAAGAAAGGTTCTCCCATACCCATAAATACTACATTAGATATTTTAGCATCTTGTTTTTTTAAATATCTAGCAAAATGTAATACCTGATCTAAAATCTCTCCTACCTTCAAGTTTCTAGAAAAACCCATTTTACCTGTATCACAAAACCTACAATCTAAAGGACAACCAATTTGTGTAGAAACACAAACTGTATTACGATTTTTTTCATGACGCATTAAAACAGCTTCAATCTTTTTGTTATCCTCTAAGGTTATTAGAGACTTAATAGACTGTTTATCTTTTGCAACAAAATTTTTTGCTTTAACTGTTAAAGGACATTCTTCATTCAAAATCTCCCTTAATGGTTTAGAAAAATTAGTAGCTTCTTGCCAATCTTCTATCAAATCTAAAAAGACAGCTCTTTGAACCTGCTTTAAACGATATTTTGGTTCGTCTTTTAATATTTCTTCTATTTTATCTAAGTTCATAAATAGAGTATGGCATTTTAAAGAGAAAAAGACAAACAAAAAACTCCTAGCATAATATTAGGAGTTTTTTAGATATATATTTATGATTTCCAAAGTCCATGTAAATTACAATATGCCCTAGCACCAACAATCTTTTTACGAGTATAGAATTCTACTTGCGGACTATCTCCTGGTTTTAAAAACCTTTTACCTCGTTTCCCATCTTCTGGAATAATTTCAACCCATTCGATATAGTGATCATCATCCATTGGATGATCTACTTCCCCTATTTTAATTATTACTCCATCTTTGCCTTGGCAAACATTGGCTGGTAACTCTTGAATAACTGGCACGTGTTTTTCAGTAGCTGCATCCTCTGTATTTTCTTCCAATAACTTCATTGGTTGATTACAGCAAACTAATTCACCTACTCCTGTATGTAAAATTTCGACAACATTGCCACATACTTCACATTTATATATTTGATATAGTTGAGTCATATTTTTTTATTTAATATTGTTCAGATTGAATTTGATAATATGCTTGTGGATGATCGCAAGAAGGACATTTATCAGGTGCTTCTGGTCCTGAATGAACATATCCACATTCACGACATACCCACGCAACTTCTTGTTCTTTTTTAAATACAGTTCCTGCTTCTAGTTGCTCTAAAGCTTTTTTGTATCTTTCTTCGTGATGAGCTTCTGCTTTAGCAATGGATTTTAATCTAATAGCTATTTCTACTAAACCTTCTTCTTCAGCTGTTTTTGCAAATTCTGGATACATTTCCGTGTGTTCATAATTTTCTCCAGCAATAGAAGCTTTTAAATTCTCTATTGTTGTTGAATAAACTGTTGGAGCAGATGCTTGAACTTCAATTTCTTTTAAATCCTCACTGCTTTTAGCTTTTAACTCTTGGATGTGTTCAAATAGTCTTTTAGCATGAGCTTTTTCTTGTTCTGCTGTTTCAGCAAAAATACTAGCTATTTGTTCATAGCCTTCTTTTTTAGCTATTTTAGTATAGAAAGTATATCTATTTCTGGCTTGTGATTCACCAATAAAGGCTTTTGTTAAATTTTCAATTGTTTTTTGCATAAGTTTAAAGTTAATCTATTTATTTATATACATTAATTATACTACACTTTCTTAATTGCACAAGATTTGTTCCTTTTATATCTTATATAATACACAATAGCCAAAATTACAAAAACTACTGCAATTACAAAAAACCATTTATTATTATACACCAAAAAACTACTAATTGACGCCATCCCAAGAAAAGATAAGACAGCAGCGCCTGCAATTGTACAACAAAAACCAGTTAATCCAATTACACCCAAAGCTGCTGAAAGAAATCCCAAAAAGCTAGAAATGATGATTTTTAATTTTTTCATGATTTAATTATTTAAGTTTTTCAATAGCAGCTTGTATTTGTTCAAAAGGAACAGCACCAGGAATTATTTGGCCATTAATAAAACTACCTGGAGTACCACGTACACCCATACTTACACCTTCTTGAAAATCAGCTTCAACTTTTGATGCATATTTATCTGAAGATAAGCAAGAATCAAATTCACCCATATTTAAACCAATATTATCTGCAATGGTTGATAAGCCATCCAAGCTTAAACTTTTTTGATTAGCAAAAGCTTGATCTGTATATTCCCAGAATTTATCTTGATCACCAGCACACTCAGAAGCTTCAGCTACCTTTCTAGCTACAGGATGAATCGAATCAAGAGGAAAATGTCTATAAACCCATCTAACATCATTTGAGTACTCTTGTATAACTTGTTGCATTGTAGTGTGAAAACTAGAACAATATGGACACTGAAAATCAGAATATTCTACAATTGTAATTTTTGCATCTTTATTACCACGAACATGATCTGTATCTTTAAGCTCTAAACCCTCTAAAGATACAGGCTGATCAGCCTGTTTGTTCTCAACTCCATTATTAACTTCTTTTGGTGTTGATGGATTACTATTTTTATTTTGTTTTAGGTATAGCCCCATCATAACAAAAAAACCAACCACAGCAATTATTGCCACGCCGGTTATGATACCAAAAAAGAAATTGTTCTTCTCTTTTGGATTAGATTCAATATTATTATTTTTTTCTTTCATATTTTTCCTTAAATCGTGAATAAAGATATGCACGAATAATTATTTATTACATTCTTCCTGCTTAATTTCACATGTATCCCCTTCATTGTTAATGGGGGTTGTTGGATATTTTTGATCAATAATTGTTTGTAAAGTTTCTAAATGTTCTACTCCAACCTCTTCAGCAATAGCTGCAGCGAAATATTTTGACAAATATTTATTACCATGGCCTTCCATAATTTCACCTATACATTCACCGCATGGATGACGGCCTTCAACTATATCAGCTAAACAGTTACATGTTGCCCCCTCACCATGGCCCGGTGTTTTTTCAATACAATATGTACAAGGTTTATGTAAACAACAAGTATAATCACCTTGAGCAAGTAATTCATTAATAATATGATCCTTTTCTTGAACAAATTCCTCACGTTTTTCATGCATGTCTTTATGAGCAAATGAATTTTTTATTTGTGCTTGAATAACCATTGCACCACTTACCACAACAATGAGTATTAAAATTAAAAGAAATTTCTTATTCATAAACATTTTTTTATTAATTATATACTTATATATTCACTAACCTGACCATCTTTTAAATCATATACCTGCCATTCCCCATTTTTTATTCCTGGCATACCAGGAGTTCCTGCTGGCATTTCTGGCAAACTAATTCCGTCAATATCTGGTTTCTCTTGTAAAAGTTTTTCAATTGCCTCAACTGGTACATGACCTTCAACAAAATATTCGTCAATAATTGCGGTATGGCAACTTTCTAAATTACTTGGAATTTGATGTTCCTTCTTTATTCTATCCATATCTTTTACCATTATTGTTTCAACCCTATATCCTTGATCCTTTAAATATGCAGCATATTTTACACAACAACCACATGTTGGTGATTTGTATATAGTTATATTGCCTTTACTATCAACTAAATCATTATTATCCTTATTTGGAGATATTAAAAAATATCCAACTATTATTAATATGATAATACCAAATATACCAATGAATATGTTTTTATTCATATATTTTAACTTTTAACCTTATTAATCAAACAATTAGCAGAATGTTTAGTAACCTGCATTATTTCTTGAATCATTTTATCTTGTACTTTCTTGTTCTTTGCACTAAATGCTTTTCTAAAGCAGGTCTGCATATGACCCTCCACTAAAGTGTGATGAGCAGACTTTAAAAGCCCAACTATAGCTAAATTGTGTTGCATAATATCAATACAATATTCATCGTCTTCAGCCATCTTAATGATTTTATCTAAAAGACTGCGAGCTTTTTTAAAACTCGTTATACTTTTTTGTTTGTGTTCTGGTAATGACATATTTTTTTAAAATTAAATTTATCCACACCCCCATGGGGGGTATGTATATATTACCAATTTTATGTTCTTCACGCAAATTTAAAAACCCTGCACAATTGCAGGGTTTTATGTATAAAAAATATTAAAATTTATTCTTTAAAACATCCTTCTTGCATATCTTCTGGAAAATTGTTGTCTTCCAGCACCTTACAACTAATTGAACCGTTTCCATCAAAAACTATTTTCCATTCATTAGTTTGTTTAGCTGCAAAAAATATTCCTGCATTACCTGGTTCGTCTTCATCTAACATTTTAACTCCACCCCTAACATGTTCATCTACTTCTTTTTCAAAAGTTAATTCAATTGCTGAAACCTTTTTGCTATATTTACTAGCAAATAACTTCTTAATTTGTTTTTCTGCAGAAATTTCTGGCAAATCATTCTTATTCAAATATCCACACTTAATACTTACTTCTCGTGAACTAGTATCTGGAACTATTGGTCCTTCTGCACTTTCAGAAGATTCTGTAAACCTATACTCAATAGTACATACATTGTATTGATACCAATAACCTTCCAATCCACCCATCACACCAGCTGCCATATTCATAATATCTGGCTCTAGATTGTCTCTAAAATATTCTTCAACAACTTGATAATCTTCTGTAGTAACTTCTGAAGCAATAAATTCAAGACCTTCTACTTGAACCTTATCTATACTTTCTTCTCCTTCATACATCCAATCAAAAGTTGTTGTAGACTGTTCAAATTCAAGTCCACTATCTGTTTGAACTTGATCAATTAATTCTAAAATCTGATCATCACAGCTTTCTTCAAAAACTCTTAAACATTTTTCTTTAGCTTCACACCAACTAAATCCTGCTGATCCTATACAACCATGTTCATCAATGTCTCCTCCAACTAAAATGTCTTCCTCAGTATTAGTACCTTCATCAACTACTTTAGCTTGTTGAAAGAAATATATTCCTCCTGCGATTATTAATAGTAAAACAACTAAAATTGTTGCTACTAGAATGTTTCCTTTTTGATTATTCATATATTTAAGTTTAATTATTCTTTAGTTTCTTCTTCTACTTCCTCTTCAATTGGATTTGATTCTTCAACTTGATCTGAATCTATTGACTCAATTTTTCCAGAACCAGAAATTGATTGGTTAATTCGTGGTTGACCTATGTAATATATGCTACCGCTGCCACTAATCTTAATATCTAATTCTTGTTGAACATTAACTTCTGCTTTTCCAGATCCAGATATATTAATTGTAGTATTTTTGCTAACTAAATCTTTAGCTAAATATTTACTACTTCCGCTTGATTTAATGTTTTGCGTGTCTACCGTGCCCCATAAATTAAAATTACCTGAACCGGAAACTGTTGTACTTAAAGTTGTTACTTCTAAAGGCATCTCAATATTTCCAGATCCTGAGATTGTAAATTCTAAATTTTCGGAAATAATTTTACCATCAGACACAACTTTTCCAGATCCTGATACTTTAACAGATTCAAGATCTTTTAAACTCAAATGATACTTAACACCTTGAGCACCAAATATTCCACAAATATGTGGAGCCACACGCCAGTCATATTTTATATATAGCGTATCATTGCTTACTTCTGTGATAATATATTCCATTAACTTTTCTTTAGCTTCAATTTTTAAAGACTCTTCATCTCCTTGAGTTAAAAAGATGTTTCCACATCCACTTAAATCAACTTTAGAAAAACCACTAACATCACGTGATTCTTCTACTTCAGAACCTAAATCTTGAGGTAAACTCAAGAAAAATCCCCCACGGGAACCTATTAGAAAAGCAATGATTGCCACTGCTATAACCACAAGAACTACTAAGATTGTCACAATTAAAGCATTACCTTTGTTGTTCATAGATTTTTTAGTTTAATTATATTAATTCACCTTTATTTTACACCCACACAATCAAATGTCAAAACCCTTGACTAAACTCATATTCCATGATATATTCTATTTCAAACCTAATTCACAAACCATATTGGAGAGAGAAATGAGAAAACTTTTTATTTTGTTTATATTTTCTATTTTTTTATCTTTGCCATCACTAGGGCAGGAGAGAAAAATACAGAAGGCAGATTTCCCAGTTTCGACTGAGGGAAAGAAACAACCTACAATAGAAGAACTTAAAAAGAAAAATAAAAAACAGGTCCCTTTCCCTAAATCTAAAAGACCTAAAAAAAAGGAGGGGATAAAAAAGAAGAAAAAATAACAATAAACCGTGAATTAGGTTAGCCATCCATTACGCAGAAAATGTCTGAAAATAGGTGGTTTTTTTATTTAAACAAAAAAATATCTAAAAAATAGATAATTTTAAACATATGGAATGGCTACAGATTCGAAATACTATCCGAACCATTATATATACAGAAAAGGAGGATAAATTTGACTTGTTAGATAAGTTTTGGAAATAAATACCTGCCTCTCCAATTAAGGCAGAGGCAGGCAATATCTTGAAAATATTTTTTATCGAATATCTTGTATTTTGTAGACCCAAAAACCAGAACTTTCATTAATCATAAAGATGTATGGCCATTCAATCCTGACTGATTCAAAAAAACGGTTGTCATCCTTTACTGAATACATAATGGGATTATTAGGGTTAGAAACGTTGATAAATTCACTAAATCCATGAGATCCGCTAATAATAAAATTATTATTTAATCTCTTTCTTTGAAACGGACTTGTGTTTTTATATACTCCAAATCTTTTTGTTATTTGCGGTTCCAAGGGTTTTTCTACACCAATCGTATAAACACTGTCAGTACTAACTATGTAGATAGTGTTCCTTTTCGAGTCTGAAAGAACATCTGTTCTATAAAAACGCTTAGACATTAAGTTAATTTTCTCTAATTGAAGTTCTTTTTGGTCAAAACCTTTAATAACAATCAATGTATCTCGGTCGGCCAACGCAAATCCAAACAAAACATTATTGATTGTTTTAAATACTATCGATACTATGGGTGTGTTACATAATACTTCGTGACCCATACTTTCGCCTCGAAAATTATCATTTCTGTATTTTCCAAAAGAATCTTCGGAAAAATACTGCAATCCTTCGTCTCCACCAACTAAAATATGCTCACCGTAAAAAGCAGCCCCGCCTCTTGTATAACCAACACTACAAAGCTGGTAAGGATTACTTCTAAAATGTCCGTAATATGGTTTAGAGCTATTTAAAATCCAAAAACCTTCGCTACTAAGAACAATGAAACGGCTGTTGTTTGGCTCTTGAGGTATAATTCCGTTAATTACTCCTCGTTCATTCGGCAACGAAATAGTATCTTTAACTGTGAAGTTGCCAAGATGCCACTCACCCACAATAACAGTATTCATAAAGGCAAAAAAAATATCCTGTCCGTGTTTCCATAAATCGTGGTGAAAATCACCCATATCGTGGTTAAAAATTGGTTCTAACTTAAAAGCTACTTTTTTCTCAACTTCCTTGTCACAACTCAGAACCATAATCAAAGATAATAAAAAAAATATAGACTTTCTCATGGCCAATACCTCCTGTAAGATTATTAATAAAATGAACTTAATTATTGATTTAAACGTAGCATATCTATTGGGGTTTGTCAACAAAACACAAAAACCACCTCACGGTGGTCTTTATTTTAGTAGGTCAAAATTGACCCATTGGCAATTTGGCTGCCGAGGCAGGGTTCGAACCTGCGACATCGTGATTAACAGTCACGCGTTCTGCCACTGAACTACTCGGCATTAATTTTAAATCCCAGCTTTTTGGCTGGGATATATTTATATACATTCTAATCCAGCCAACATCATCTGTGGTTATTATTACTATTATTCAAATTATTATTCTGTTTATTCATATTGTGCATAAGTATATACTAAAAACTGATTTTTGTCAACAATGTACTAAAAAACCTCTTTTCTTATCTCCTTTAGGTATTCTAAATACTCCATACTTCTCTTACTTGGATCATTTCCTTTATCGCTAACTTTATATATAACATGAGGATCTAGAACTCTAAGTTCTGCTTCGCCTTCTTGACCAATAACCGATAAATTCTTGTTGCCCAAAAAATCCAAAATTTCTTCTGTTTTATTGGCACGTTCTACTGTTTGGTCAACAAAACTTATAAAAATTCCTTTCAGTTTGTTGTTGTTTTTCAACAACTCAATTAATTCATCTTTTTCTATTTCATTAAAAAAATCTTTAATTTCTCCAGTTTTATATGGTTGTAAAATACCTACTGCCACTCTTTTGCCTTTTGGATTTTTAAACCTTAAGACATATTCTGGTAAAAAAACTTTCAATGCATCACCACTATACCAAGATTTTATCTCTTCATATTCTTCTTTAAAATAATTTGCAACCTCTTCGCCTCCTTCAGAAATAAGTTGTTCTGAAAATTCTTTAATTATTTTCAAAGCATAAGAGGGTAAATCCTCATCCAAACTTTTCAAAAGATAGACTTTTGATACACCACCAATATCTTTAAGGCCCTCAAAGGAAAACTTTTTTGGATCAAAAGGTAGTTCCTCTATGTCATATATAAATTTGTTTAAACTATCTTTTTCTAAAAAATCCTCTGGGAGTACTTTTTTTAATAAATATAAAATTTCAGAAAGCTTTTTTGTTTTACTTAATTCAAAAAACTTAAGTAATTTATTACCTTCTTCTTCACTAAGCGGATTAGTGTCTAAAACCAAAGATTCTTCTACCAAGTCGCCTACTTTTCTTTTATATTTCTCAATTTTCGAAAAAAAATCTTTCATATATATTAATTCTCACATTTATATTTTTTTATGTCAAATCAAAACACCCTCTAAAAAAAGGGTGTTTTATTGTTGTCAAAATAAGTTATTTATCTAAATCCATTAAATCACAGATTCCATCACCATTTTCGTCAATAAACTTACCACCATTTTGGAAAAACTTATGCATACCTCTTTTGCCTTTTTTATGCATATTCCACAGACCAAGTTCTTCTGCAATAGCTTTAGCACCTTCGATATCGCCTTCTGCCTTTAATTCATGCATTAGAATAAATTGATCAAAATTTTCTTCAGTAATATTTTCCATGATTGGCTTATCACCTACTAATTCCGACCATGCAGCATAATCGCCTAATTCAATAACTTCTTGCATTGCTGTATAATGTTCTGAATTAAATTTCTTGCTATTTTGCCAATCAGCTTTATCTCCACCAAAGGCATAAGTTGCTGTTAAGCCTCCCCCAACGATAAGGGTAAAGACTAATAATGTTAAAAGTGTTTTTTTGTGAAACATAATTTATATATCTATTTTTAATAATTAACTTTAGCTAGCTATCAGACCTTTCACTATTTACTACGCAGAGGAAGATGTATTCCTTTCACTTGTCCTTTTAATCTTTCTGGTGGTCCAAATAAAGGTCTAATTTGAACAGCTCTAAAGCTATTTTTATCAATTTCTTCACCCATTACCTTAACTTTCTCTCCTGGTTGAATTAAAACTCTCGTAGGAATAAAATCTGCTTCTAAGTGTACATTCCATTCTTTATTCCTTAAATCTTTTAGAATAAACAGTTTATCTGATTCAACTTTTAAAATTGTACCTGGTAAAATACCTTTTTCTGGTCTTTGCCACATATCACTTCTGTGTTGCATCATTTTTTGATAGATTGGAATCTTTTTTGTTAATGTATTTTCTATAGCTTGTCCCATTCCTATGTTGTATAACAAAATACCTAATATTAAACTTATTAACACAGTAAACCCGACTACTATTTTCCAACTATATTTATATCCTTTCTTACTATATTTAAAATCATAATATATGATAGCTATAAATATGATTAAGAAAACTAACCATAGATATGGGAGACTTAATAGAACAAAGCTTATTAAACTGTGCCCTATTTGCATTCTCAAATCCCAATCATTGTTTTTTAATAGATATATGATAACCGAAAAAGCTAAACCACCTATTATTAGAAATATTAGGCCAACAAGTAAAATCAACCAATTTTTAATCATAAACTCCCATTTAGCTTTTGGTTTAATATTCTTTTCTTGAATTGTCTTCAGGATATCCTGAACAAAGTTATCGTTTTTCATATTCTTTATGGAATTGTTTTTTAGCTCTACTAATTAAAGTAGCTACTGTACCTTCTGGTTTTTTTAAAATATCTGATATCTCTTTATATGATTTATCTTCTAAAAACCTTAATTCTAATACTTCCTTATATTTAAAATCTAATTTCTTAATATTATTCAATATTTCCTTTTTATTAATCTTATCATCCATTTCTTTTTCTAAATCAAACTCTGACATAATATTATTAATCAATTCACCATTATCTTCCCATAGAATCTTATCTGGTCTTCGTTTAGATTTACGAAAGTGATCAATCACCTTATTATGCGTTATCCTATAAATCCATGAAGAAAACTTTAAATCCTTATCAAAATCATTCAAATTTTCAAAAACTTTGATAAAAGTTTCTTGTAATAGATCTTCAGACTCATCTTGATCAAAATTTGATATACGTTGAATATATCTTAATAGCTTTTGTTCATATCTTTGCATTAGATGTATATAAAAATCCTGACTTTCTAAAGTCAGTTTAACCAGTTCTTCATCTGTCTTATTTTCACATATTTCATTATGTGGCATATATTACCATTATATACTAAATACTACGTTAAATAAATAATTTTCTTTCAAATTAAACCTTCCCCAAATCTAAATAATCATCAACGCGCACCTGTTCTATAAACTCCGCCATGTGGCTGATAACAATCATTGCACCTGCATATTCGTTAATAGCTTTTGTAATAACCGGAATATGTCTAAAATTAATATGATTGGTTGGTTCATCTAATACAATCAGGCCTGGTTGCATTAAAACTAAACGAGCAAAAGAAAGTAAGCCTTTTTGGCCTTCTGATAAATTTCCTACTTTCTGCCCCATAAGTTCACTTGTTAAAAGAAAACCAGCTGCTACAGATCGCACAGCTTGTGCGTTTGTACCAATGACTGCTGAGTTTTGCAAAGAGTCAAAAACTGTTTCCTCAAAATCAAGGGTAGAAAAATCCTGACTATAATACCCTACTCTAACACCCTCCATAATTTTTGCTCCTTCGTTTCTGTTACTTACAAGAGATCTTAAAAGTGTACTCTTACCAATACCATTTGGACCAGAAACCAAAAGCCGTACTCCTCTTTTTAATACTATATCTTTCTCTTTAATAATGGGTTCATTACCTAAGATAACTTTAACTGAACTAATAGTTACAATATCACCAAAAATATCTTGCACAGGAATATTAAAAGATCTAATAGTTTTATCCTCTCGTCTAACATCTACTTTAGATTCTTCCATCTCTGCTGTTTCGTCTTTTAATTTTTTAGCTAATTTCCTCATCTTACCACCCTTATTTGAGAAAAAGTTAACTTTTTCTTTCCTATCTACAATTCTTTTTTCAAGTTGAGCATTTTTTCTTTTTTCTCTTTCAATTCTTTCAGTAATTTCAGCAACTACAGTATAATAGTCACCAACATATATTTCCATTTTTTTTGTAAATATATCTAGATACAAAACACCCTCTGTAAAACAATTCAAAAAATCTGCATCATGTGAAATCACAATAACTGTTTTATTATAATCGATTAAAAAATCTACTAAATGATCAATACCAGCTTTATCTAGGTTATTAGTCGGCTCATCTAGTAATAATATATCAGGATTTTGAATCAAAGCATATGCTAAAAGTAAACGAGCTTGCTGACCACCAGATAAATCACCAACTGGTCTATCATAAGGAATTGATAAATTAACAGCATCAAAAACTTTACTTATCTGACTTTTAAGATTACCCGGCACATTAGCAAAAGCTTTAGCAAAATATTCTTCAACAGTTAATTCATAATCCTCACGAGCTAAAACCTGTAAAGAAGTACCAATGGTTGCATCTTTAGTAATAGATACATTACCGCTTTTTGGTTTTAAGTTACCTTTAATTAAATTAAAGATTGTACTTTTACCAGCTCCATTTTGTCCCATTAAAGTTAATTTAGCTCCACGACGCACAGTAAAATTAGCCTGGGTTAAAATAGGTTTTTTGTGTTCATATTCAAAATCAACGTCACTAAAATGTAATATTACTTCTTCTGCCATATTTTTTAGATTAAAAAACAACTCGTTTGAAATTGAGTTGTCAGTATGTACCCCAAATTCAATAATTCTTAAATATAAGAATATCCTAAATTTTAAGTTTTGTCAATAATAATAATCTTAAGAGGATATTTTGACTGAGATATTTTTTCTTTTAATAACCCTTCTTAACAAAAATATTTTTATGCCTTAAGAATTTAATATTGTGGATAAACTAAGTATTGACTTTTTTGTTGTATATATGCTATATTAAACATACAGTATTTAGAAAAAGGCGCCGACCGTTAGGACGGTGGCTTTTTTCTTTTTAGAACAGCTAATATTGGGTATTTTTATATTCCAATGGCAATCTTTGCTTTAAATCTTTATCAACAAAAATATTAAATTTTTTATTCCTAAATCCTCCTGTAAAATCTTTGGCACCTAAGTTTTCCTTAATAAACCGAACTAATTCTTTTTTATGTTTATCTCCTTTTCCAACAATTCCTGTTGCTATTTTTAAATCGTAATTAATAGCTCCAATAAATAGATCCACTACCTGCAATAGATCATTACCTTTTGAATCAAAACGACATACTCCTGCCATGGCTAATCTTCCAGCTTTTTCATTTATCTTTTCTTTGACACAAACCTCATAATGAACATCCTTAGGGGTGGTCACATGATCAGCCAAAAGCATTAAAATTTCATTTGGCGAGAGTGATGATTCTGCTAAACGAATAGAAATCTGTTCGTAAGCACTCCACGGATTACCATTAAATTCTCTTTGAAAATAATTACCATGTTTATCAAGGGTGTAAGAATAAAACCAAATACTTCGTGTGTCTAAAAAAGAATCAACTGCAAACTTAGCAAAATCAATATTACACCTAGATAATTTATTAAATTTCATTTCATCATAAAAATTCTTTTTGTTTCTCTCATAAAGTAATTTGCTATATAAATAATACGGCTGACTACATTTTATCAAACCAACCGTAAAAAAAGGTGCTGTCTTTGGATCAAGACTGCCACTCTCGTCAAGAAAACAAAACTTTGTCCAAATTTCATTATAATCTTTTAGTTTTAACTCTCCTGTATTATCTTCTTTTTGGTTTTTATTATTTTTTTTAAAAAACATATTTTTTAGTTAAATTAAATACTTTAGTCCTCTTAAATAATTATTTAATAATACCCAATCTATCCAAACCATTTTTGTTTGTTTCTTCCCCCCATTTGTCTATACATTCATAAAGTTTGATAAAATGTTCTTTTTTGTCCATTTTTTTAATTTCTTTTTTTGAATATTTACGATGAAAATCAAGCTGACCCATTTTATCAACTAACTCTTCCCAAAAGATTTCCTCATCATATTCATCATGAAACTGATCAACACCTGTCTTCTCTTCAAACAATCTAGTTGGATAATACTTACCATCACCAACACTCTCATCATCACAATATCTTCCAAAACCAAATTTTTTAGCATAAGAAAAGATATAGCTTGAAATGTCTTCATACTTTTCCATTCTGTCATCTGTTTTGTGTGCATTAATCACCCACTCACCGAGATAAACAAGTTTTAATAAATTTTCATATTGTTTTTTTGATAATTCAATTTTCATATTTTTAAAATTAATTATTTTTTCTAAAATATTTTTAACTTCACTTTAAATAACACCTTATTCTTTCTCTGTCTTCTTTTTCCTTATTACCCTTAAAATATATTTCAATAAATTCAATACCAATCATTTCTATGGTTTCATGATTTTCAATATATGCATAGATAATCCTCAAATCTTTTCTCTTCAAATATTTACAAAAAAATCTAGCCTTAATGATATATACATAACCAGTTTTCGTAATAACATTAAAGTGTCTTCCAATGCCCAATGGCGACACGTTTAAAACTTTTTTAAACTCCATTAAATCATCATCTAATGATTTAAATTTTTTAGATAATTTTTTAAAATCTTTTTGAAATTCTGACGTATTTTTAAAGTTCATCGTCGTAATTCCTCACAGAATGATCGTCGTCACGATAAAATACAGTCTCGTAACTTATTTGCTCACCCATTTGATGTGTTCTCCAAGGAGTATCTGAATGGGAGTAGTCACTCAATTCTTTAGCATTTTTCCAAGCTAAACGACCTAACACATCATCAATGTGCTGTATTTCTTGAGCAGACAATATTTTTAAATCAGCTGATCTTCTAGGTAAATATTTCTTTTGTTCGTGCTGAAAGTATTTACTCCTAATTTTTTCAATTTCACCTTTTTCTAACATTTGATCAGTTATCTTTTTAAACTCAATTGGGGTTGGCCCAAAATGGTTTTTAATATATTTAGCTCCAATCAATTGTTCCTCAAACTTTTCATAATAATCAAAATCAATGAAATATAGTAATTTATATATAGCTGTTTCACCAATATTTGGTCTAGCTCCTACTTTTTCTAAGATATATATTAAAACTTCTTTAAATTTTTTTAAATTTTGTTGTGGTACACTAATCCTTATTTCCGGTTCATTTATTTCTTTAGTTTTCTTTTCTTTTTCAAAATCAACTTGAATTTCTTTTTTATCCCCATTTAATAGATCCTTTAAAGACATACTAAAAATAGAAGCTAATTTTGTAGCTTCTGAAATAGTTAACTCTCGTTCTCCTTTTTCTATCTGCATATATGTCGGCCGTGACATGATTAATTTTTCAGCCATATACCCCTGCGAAAAACTGTTTTGCAAACGAAATTTTTTAATTGTTTGATATATCTTTTTAGTCATACTAATATTTATGTGAGTTATCCACAACTTTATTGTATCACTTGTAAAATATGTTTGTCAAACATGTATGTAAAATGTATTTACACACTATTACATTTCAAGTATCAACTTAACACTATTTCCTCCCCCTCACCAATCAGTTTAACCTCATCGTCTTTTATTAACAGCGCCTGCTTATCAGTAAGAATCTTAACAGAATATTTTGATTGAGGAATTTTTTCCTGTAATAATTCCTTATTTTCTAACGAATAATGCACACTTATTAAAAATGGAACCAAATTTAAAGCAGTAAGGTCTTTTCCTTTAAACTTATCCTTATTTGTATATTTCCAAGTAACCATCTCAATTGTTGGGCAGGTTATATAGCTGCCAGCGCTTGCACCAATATATATTATTCCTTTGTTAATCAAATCTTTGATTATCTTATCAAAACCACTCTCACGTACACATCTTAGTAAATACGAAGTATTTCCACCTGTAACATATATTACTTCCTTATCTTTTAATATCTTCCTTAATTCATCTTCATCTTTACCCTCAATATCTATATCTTCATAATCAACCCCCATATTATCCAGTCTTTGTTTGTCGTTTTTAATATATGTTAAATCTGTAACACCTTTTGAAGCAGTAATAATATGTGCCATTTTCATTTGATTCAATGGTTTGGAAAACAAATTTAAAGCTTTAAGTAAAAAATATCCTGACGATACTAGTAGTAATGTTTTCATATACTTATATATTTAGGCTTTTTTATTTTTCATATGATTACTAACCTTTAAATAATATCCTTATCATAAAAAAATCTTCATTTTCAATAAGCCCAGATGGATTATTCTTTTCTAATATCAACACCCCTGCTTCTGATTCTCCAGGGTCATATTCAAGTTTAAACTCAAAGGGAACATAATCTTCTGTCATCCAATCTCCATTCGCATGAACAATAGTTTCTGCTAATACATTAAAATCAGAATCCAAAAGCTTTGCCACAAAAGAACCTTCAAAATACCAGTTACCAATTGCTCTACCTTCCATGTTTATCACACCTTGGTCAAAAGCCATATAATCAAAATTATAAGTATCATTAATTATAGGTTCTTTTTCTTGTGGTCCCAAAACTTCTTTTTCTAATACAAATGTTTTCCGTAAAGATGGGAGTATCCTATCAACTTCCTTTTTGTAAAAACCATCTTGGTCACCACTTATTGAAACATTAATTTTTAATATAACACCTTTTTTAAGATGCAAAAAAATATCTTTATACGGACCAAAACGTCCTTTAGATATATAATAAAATCCATTAAAATCTCCTAATTTAATTTCTTTAATATCTGAAACTCTAGAAAGATTCAATTCATCTTCTTCGCCTCCTAATTCTATTTCTTCAAAATCTGAAGTCTCAGAAAAATATAATTCACTTTCTTTCTTTTTGTTTTCAACAAACCGTTTTAGGCTAATCTCTTGATCATATTCGAACCAATCAAAATACAATAAATAAGCATCGTACCACTCTGTTTGATGCGCTTGATTTTCGCCAATATAAATAAGTGTCATTCCATCTTTTTCTCTTTCTATAATATTGTTATCATTGTACTCTACAGAAAAACCTAAATCTTTCCTATAATACCTTTTCCATTCCTTATTTTGCTCATCATTAACTGGTCTTCCTAGACAAAAAATATATACCAAGACCGCTAAAATGATAATTATAGCTATAGCTATTAATATTTTTGTTGTTTTGTTCATATGGTTTGTTTAATTTTTTATTTAAATACATTACCCCTCACATCAAAATATCTACAATAATCACATTCACTATCCGATTCTGGGATATTTTCACTAAGTAAACATTGATGTGCATCTATTATACCCTTTTCTACCCAATTATCATTACCCTCATAAGCAATCAAAGTAATATCAAATTCTAATTTAGCATCAAAAGCTTTTTTATCTTTTATTCCATTACAATAGACAAAATATCCTGTATTTGATACCTTATACCCATTTTGTCTTAAAAGCCACTGATAGACTTCCATTTGCCTTTTATACCCTATCTGCCAGTCTTGATCTAAAGCTTCAATCTTTCCATCTTTAGATGTTGATTTGTAATCAACAACAATATATTCATTATTAGAATTAATCCAAAGATCATCTATAGCTCCCATAATGGTTAAACCTGTTTTAGGATGCTCATATCTTACTCCTTTAAAGTTTTCTCTCCATTCATCTAATTTCTCATGACTAACAGGAACAGCATCTACTCCATACTTTTCTATTAATGGATGTTTCTTATTCTTAGCTCTATGAATATCAAATTCTTTTTTTAATAAATGATCAACAGCAGAGTTTAAATTAAAAGGAAATCCTGGAGGTCTTTTTATCCCTAACCTATTATCAAGATAAAAACATCTTGGACATTGCAAAAACAAATCTAACTTAGATCGACTAAGTTTCCAGTTATTCTTTTGATCTGGATTAAAATTCCAGTTTGCTTGTCGGGGGACTTTGTAGTATTGGGACATAGGGATTAAATTATATTTTATAAAATCAAATTTTGTAAATATATTATAATTATATTAAAGATCTAGATTCCAAACATCATTAATAGCATAATTGAAAAGTTTTTCTAGCTCTTTAATAACTTTTAAATCAGTTCATGTTGCTTCGTTAATTTTCATAATTACATTAAAAGAAAATATTTCAGTGGTATCTTCAAGGCGTTTGATTCTTGATTATACTCAAGTTCCTTAGCTTGCTCTGAAATAATAATGCCGTAAACCGCTTTTGTTTTTTCTTTTGTTTGCACTACTTGTTTATACTCTTTTTTATTCATACCAACTTCCATAACAATTTTGTTTTCTCCAATACTGATAATAAAATCCGCACCTCCTTTTGCACTATCATAAGTGAGTGAAAAAGACGGTTTTTTATCACACAAACGATATAGATACATGCCCGTCAAATCTTCCAACAACTTTCCTCTCGCATTTTGCTCCGCAATAACGTTACCAATAGTTTTGTAATACATTGCTCGAAAAGCCGGTGAAGAAAAAATATATTTTGACGGTTTTTGTGTTACTTGTTTAAAATGAGATCCCTGCGGATAAATACGATGCAAAATTTCAGTTTGTTCAAGTACTGAAAAAATTTCTGCTATTTTGGGGCGAGAAATTCCAAATTTTTCCGCCAGAGTTGTAAAATTTAAAACATCCATATCAGCCACGGCATATAAAATTGCCGGAATTTGGCTGATGATTTCCGAGGAAAGCCTGCACATCTGCGGAATATCTTTGTTAATTACCCTCTCTAAAGATTTACTTATTTGGTTATAAACCAATGCTTCGTTTTCCAATGCGATCATAAATGGCAACGACCCATAAAAAAGATAGTTTTCAAAATCTAAACGGCTAATGCCATGGTAATATAAATTTATTTTGTTTTTTTGTTTTTTAAGTGCGTCAAACACATTTTTGGCATTTTCCCCGCCAAAAATAATTTTTCGCAATTCTTGTGCCAATCCCTTAACTTCATATTTGCCCCGTTTAATTTTAATAAATTCAGTAAAAGATAATGGGTAAATTTTTTCATAAATGGCACGACGGGCAATATCCGAATTGCTGTTGATTAGTGCGGCTGCTGATCCTGTCGCGAACATAAAAACATTATTTGTGCGGTCATAAATAGTTTTGAGAGTTGCTCCCCATTTTTCATCATATTGTACTTCATCTAGAAACAAAAATAACGGTTTGTCTAAATTTGTAATCGGCCGCCCGATTATTTCTTCAAAAACTTTCACCACTTCGCTTATATTACTCCCGAGGGTCTGCGTAATTTCATCAACCGAAAGGATTAAAAAATATCCATCAATGTTTTTCTTAGCATGATACAATTGATACATTACCGTTGTTTTTCCGGCTCCGCGTAAACCGGTAAGCGCCACCCAGCGATACGATTTGTTGCCTTGAAGAAATTTATCCAAATGCGATTGCATTCGTATAAAAATATTTCTATTAGGCCTTTTGTTGTTTTGTGCATCAAAAACATACGCTCTTGCGCGAAAATCCGCTTGAGCAATTTGCTCATTGATGAATTCTTTTATTTTTTCTTTATTTTCAATCATTTTCTTTATTTTTTAGTGTCAAGTTCAGTGTACACTATTTATGTATTCAGTGTCAAGTCCACTTTACACTGATTTTTATTTTCTTTTTTATTGCTTATTTTAGCCATTTTTTACTATGTTTTATAGATTACATTTTCGGCTTTCAGAGCAAATTTTTCTAACTCTTTAATAACCTTTAAATCAGTTGATGTCGCTTCGTTGATTTTCATATTATTTTTTTGTTAATAGCTTATATTTTGATGCCTCATCCCCTGTCCCATCACCGGCTTTTTCTTTTATAAAATTATCTAACGGGATCAAATTCTTTTTTTAATAAATGATCAACAGCAGAGTTTAAATTAAAAGGAAATCCTGGAGGTCTTTTTATTCCTAATCTATTATCAAGATAAAAACATCTTGGACATTGCAAAAACAAATCTAACTTAGATCGACTAAGTTTCCAGTTATTCTTTTTGTCTGGATTAAAATTCCAGTTTGCTTGTCGGGGGACTTTGTAGTAGTCGCTCATATTTTTAAATTTAATTATCATTAATTATTTTTTATCAAAACTACTTTCAAGAATCTCTAATTCAACTCCCCCCTTCTCATTAAAAAAACCTAATTGCCCTTGTGTTATATTTCTCTTTACTTGTGCCCATATTTCTTCCCTATTCTTTTTACCTATCTTTGACTTTTTTTGAACACTATAAAGTTTAATATGTTTATTTGAAAAATCTAAAAATACTTCTTTTTTTGTGTCTGCTGGAAATGCTCTTTTTTTTATTGTTGTTTTTTCATATTCATCCCAATTTTTACCAAAATCTTTTTTTAAAATACCACATCCAGATTTATCACATAGCTCTCTTGTATCTAATCTTACCATCCACCAATGATAGTTATCCTCTTCATTCTTATTAAACCCTACTACAAAATTAAGTAAAGCACCTTCTTTAATTTTGACTAAAAATTTAAAGTGACCTTTTGCCAAAACTTTTTCCTCTAAAGTTGTCAAAAAAGTATTTACATTATTTGAATAATCAATTTTTGGCTCAATGATTTGGTTCAAAACAAACTCTTTGTTTGATTTTTTACAAGGAATACCTTTCTGAATAAACAAATAACCAATTACACTATTAATAAAAAAATCTTGAAACCATTCTTTGATCTCTTTTATCTCAACATTAGTATTTACAATTTTATAACTATGACTATAGCCCGACGAATTGATAAAGTCTTGCCACTCTTTAATTTTATCATCTGGCACACCAATATCTAAAACAATCAGCTGCTTACTAAAATCCTCATCTATATAAAAAATGACATGTTGTGGATAAGAAGAGATAATTTCATTTCTTAGATCTGGCAACATATTAAATAATTGTGGTTCTATACTTAAATCTGATTGTTCCAAGCCTTTCTCTAATTCCAATATTCTTTTTTTAAATATATCAAAATATTCACCCTTTATTGTTTTACTCAAATTTTTAAGATGTAATATTAATGGATCTACCTCTTCCCCTACTGTTATCACCCTAAAATACTGATTTTGTTTAATACCTTTTTCAATATTGTCTTTCTTGTTTTTTACTTCTTTAACTATCTGAGTAAGACTATCTCCTTCCAAATACTCACCTTCAAGCGTTTGAACAGCTTTTAATAATGTATCCTCTTCTAAGCGAATATCTAATCTTTTCGCTAGATCTAACAATTCTTTTTCCTGCTCTTCAAACTTTTCAATTAATTCTTTCTCTGCCCTTGACGGCTCGTTGAATTTTTTAGGAAGATCCTTTAAATTAATATAATTTGTATCTTTGATCTCATAACCTTCCACGCTCTTCTCTCTATGTTCATCTTTTTTTTCTACATCCTCAACATCTTCAAAAGCTTTAATTTCTCTTAAACGACTAAGCAAATGTTTTTGAACTTTTTTTATTTTAAGATTATTACTGTAATCTCCTCCGACACCATTTTCCTCCTCCCACAAATCAGGTTTTATGATTTCGTACATCTTTTTATATAGTTCTTCATTTTCATTATTCCTCAAAGGCTCATTAATAACTTCGCTATCATAAATTTTACTTACATATTCATACAAAATTGATAAATTTTCCTGCTTTTCTCCAAATTGATAATTTTTAATAACAAGCTTATTTAAATCTTCTTTGGTATATCCTTTTACAATAAGTGCTGTTTTTCTAAAATCCCCCTCACCTAAATACATTAAATAATACCTTGCCTTATTCCATTTTTTATTCCACTCTTCTTGTTTCTCCGGTAACAAGTCTTTTAGCCATTCTTTGTCTACAATCAAATCCAAATACTCAAACAAATCACTCTGTTTTGGTGGCGACAAATATAAAACATCAGTAAACACCGTTGATAATATATCTTCTTTCTTGTCATTAATCATTTTGTATATATCATCATCCCCTATAAAAATAAAACTAGCATCAATAAACTGAAACAAATTTTTATATGCCTTAAATATCTTTGGCAAACAAGTATACTTAAAATTAGGATGGTGAATTTTACCATCTTTACAATCATTCTTCAACTTAAAATAGTCTAGTTCATCTACGACAAAAACAAGTCTAACTATTTTGAAAACAAATTTAAACAGCTTCCTAAACTCATGCTCAAGTGTATTATAATTTCTATCAAGTAAAAAGTTTTCTTTTTTTGACACCTTATGAACAACACTAACAACAATAACACTAGAAAATATTGTTAAAAATATTTTTATTATTTTAGGATCAGGGTAAAATCCAGTTTTAAGTACTATAAATAATATTATAAAAACAATTACCACCCAAATTATATTTACCAAAGAAAAAAAATAAGTCCTAGTTGTTAATCTACTTTGCTCTTTTGTCCACTTTGTAGACAAATTTTTTAAATACAGATTCCGCAATTTATATTGAAAATAAAGATACTTAATTAACTCTGGCCAATTAAAATAAAAAAATAAATACAAAATCACGCCCCAATTATTTAATGTCCAAAATCTAACAGAAAATTTTAATTGATTTATTATGTTTTCCAAAGTAACCAAAAAATCAACTTCATGTTCACCAGTATTTCCAACCTTACTTTGAGCCTGTAACTGTAGTGCATCAATCAATACGGGTATAATTATCTTTTTACTCTGATAATCCTTTCTGTTCACATTTATAGTCCGAATAGTATTATAAATTAGTGCGGTTTTTCCTCTACCTCGTGGTCCCGAAAGAAGCGTCGATGATTTTTTCTTCTCTAAAATTATATTTTTTAATTGTTCAACCTCGCCATCTCTAGCAGGATAAAAAACACCACAATTTTTATTTTTTTCGTCTTTTGGGTATGGCGTTTGTGGAAAATCCCAATTCTTATTTAATGGTATTTCTAAATAAGGCTCTTCATTCATAAAATATTTTATTTAATCTTTACTCTGAACTTAGCACAAAATTCTAACCATTACAACCCAAAAAATTAAAAATAAACCCTTTTTTAGGGCGGCCTAAAAATCTAGGCTGCCCCGTTTATTAATTTATAACTGTTTGTTTAAAACTTTAAATACTCCAAATCATCAGGATTGGTATTAAATGATTTATATATATCTTTACTATTAACTCTAAAATGTTTTCCAGTTTTAATAACTAGTCCACCAAAAAGTTTTTTACTTTTTTCTTTTCTTCTTTAATATATTTTTGTAGAGCCTCTCCCTTTAATTTATTGTCTTCCTCTCTCGCCTCTCGCTTTTGTGTCAAAAATTCCTAACTTTAGACAGTAGAACAACACCCCTTTCACAGGACATAGACTACATTAATTAATTATCCTCATCTCAAACAGAGGTTTTTGTGCTAAAATTAAGGTAGAAACATTAAATATTAAGCACAAAAAGCTATGTTTAAAGAACAGAAACAGTTTACTAACTCTATGTTTGGATCATATATGTATGACCCAATAATCAACAGGAATAAAGATCATCTTCTAGTAAGATTAGATAAACTAATTGATTGGTCATTTGTAGAGAACGAAGTAAGTGATTGTTACTCAGATCAAGGACAAAGAGCTATTCATCCTGTAAGGATGTTTAAACTATTGGTTGTTCAAAACCTACATAATCTCTCTGATAGAGATACAATGTCTAATACTGATTGTAATATTATCTTTAGATACTTTGTAGGACTAGGCATGACTGAAGATGTACCACATTGGACAGAACTAGGTAAATTTAAAGAAAGAATTGGAGTAGATGCTTTTGAACGACTATTCTACAGAGTACTAGAAGAAGCAGAAAACCTAGGAATAGAGATATCTAACAAAAGGAATGCTGATGCTACTGATATATCTGCTAATGTGGATCTTCAAAAGTGTGCTAAGGATAAACAGGATAAAGATGATAAAACATACATTGATAGAAATACTACTGATAAAGATGCTAAGTTTGGTAGAAAAGAATCAAATGGTAAGGGCTGGTATGGATACAAGAGTCATACTAATGATGATGCTGAAACAGAGTTAATCACAGCAGTCATAACTACCAGTGCTAACAAAACAGATGAATCACAATTAGTTGAATTAGTAGACAAAGAAATGGAATATCGTGGAGAAGACACTGTTCGCAAACAAGGAGGAGATAAAGGATATGTAGGACATACAGAAGATCTTAAAGATAGGAATGTTCTAGACTATACTATCCCTAGAGATAACATGAAAACAGTTAAAGCTAAAAAAGACAAAAACAAACATTACATACACCTTAAAAGATTAAGATACAGGGTTGAACAGAAGTTTGCTGAAGCTAAGAGAAAACATGGACTAGGTAAAACTAGATTTAGAGGTAAATGGAAAGTACATCTTGATTCCCTTATCACATATCTGACTATCAATCTTAAACGGATAGTTAGACTATTAATTCCTAAAATCACTTAAATTATCTAAAGAACATACAAAACTAGCTAAAATATCTTAATTCACTGCCACAGGCAGTGAGGTAAACACTGTTTACCTCTTTACCTGTAGTAGAGAATACAAATTTTAATTAATCTTTACCCTTGGTGGGGTAATTGTTCTACTGTCTAA
>Ga0075122_10000678_pt1 | contig 25941 bp, 23 predicted proteins | sample AntAceMetag02UKB_FD_69790 | JGI IMG/M metagenome (GOLD analysis project Ga0075122, IMG submission 69790) | Saline lake microbial communities from Ace Lake, Antarctica - Antarctic Ace Lake Metagenome 02UKB | ecosystem: Environmental > Aquatic > Non-marine Saline and Alkaline > Saline | place...
ACAGCACCAAAATTATATAACGATTAAATTTTAATATATGAGTATAATAGATGAACGTAAAGGGGAATTTGATAAAGCCATTGATCATTTTAAGCAGGATATCACATCTTTGCGTACTGGTCGTGCTACACCTGCTTTGGTAGAGGATATTATAGTTGATGCATACGGTACAAAGCAACCGGTCAAAGCTGTTGCTTCTATTTCAGTACAAGACGCAAAAACTATTGTAGTGGAGCCGTGGGATAAGGGTCTTATTCAAGCTTTAGATACTGCTATTCGTAATTCTCAATTAGGAATCAGCCCGGTAAATGATGGTAAATTAATTCGTTTGCCTTTGCCTGATTTGACGCAAGACAGACGACAGGAATTAATTAAAGTGCTTCATCAAAAATTAGAAGGTGCTAGAGTGGTTATTCGTAAAATTAGAGAAGATATTCGTGATGAGATTGATAAACAATTCAAAGACAATGAAATAGGCGAGGATGTAAAATACAAGTTACAAGAAGAGTTAGAAAAGGTTGTAAAAGAGCGTAATGAGAAAATAAAAGTGATTGGAGAGGACAAGGAAAAGGAGATAACGACGATTTAGTTTCAGATAACAATTTTCAGATAACAAATAACAATCCTGAGGAAGTGGGGTTGTTTTTGTTATACTTGATTTTTTTATTACAATATGCAATAATTATCCTAGAACATTCTGTTCACAACTAAATAGTCCCTGTGCTAGACAGGGGCGAGGAGAGAAGACTATGTGTGCTGAGTGGTTTACAATGTTTATTATTGCAGTTTTATGCGTTGTAGTGTCTCTGATTCTTTTCTGCGATGTCAGAGATAATCAAGAGAGACGTAGTGTTAGACATGAAGAAAGTGTCAAGATCACAGGGTACGAAAGTGGATTCGTCTCTATGGGTCTAACAGCCCATTAGTAAGGGGGGAAGTCCGGTCGGTGTTTCTAGCCACTGACCGGACAACCCTATTTCACGTAACACTTACCACATATCGCATATCAATCTTGCTAAGGCGGGATTTTTTGTTACATGATACGTGTTATATGTTACATGTCTATGCCTCTTGATTTTTTTAGGCCAAAGTGATATTATTAATCTGTATTTTAATCTATATTTAAGTCTATATCTATGCTAGAATCTCTTGAAACAATCGTATCCTTTGCAAAACGGCGTGGTTTTATCTTTCAATCATCTGAGATTTACGGAGGTCTGTCATCTTGTTATGACTATGGTCCACTTGGGGTTGAACTAAAAAATAATGTAAAAAAAGCTTGGTGGAAAGCCATGGTGCAAAATAGAAATGATGTCGTCGGACTCGATGCGTCAATTCTTATGGCACCTAAGGTCTGGGAAGCTAGTGGACATTTGGAAGGGTTTACTGATCCTCTAGTTGATTGCAAAGAGTGTAAAAAACGTTGGAGAGCAGACCATTTGCTAGAAGCAAAAGGTATCAAGCCGAGTTTTGAACCAGGCGATTGGGGAAATCACAAGGTAAGATGTCCAGAGTGTGATGGTGAGCTTACTGAAGTGCGAAAGTTCAATCTTATGTTCAAGACTCAGATGGGAGCACTGGAAGAAGAGGCTAGTGAAGTCTATCTTCGTCCAGAGACTTGCCAGGGTATTTATACCAATTTCTTGAATGTTCAACAGACAATGAGAAAGAAACTTCCATTTGGTATCGCTCAGATTGGAAAGGCTTTTCGAAATGAAATTACTCCGGGTCATTTTACTTTTAGAACTCGTGAGTTTGAGCAGATGGAACAGCAGTATTTTTGCCATCCAGATGACAAAAAGAAAATTTTTGACATGTGGCAAGAGGCAAGAATGAAATGGTATCTAGATCTAGGAATCAAAAAAGAAAATCTTCAATTTCGTGAACATGAAAAGGATGAGTTGGCTCACTATGCTGCTAGAGCACTAGATATTGAATACAACTATCCTGGTATGGGATTTAGCGAGTTGGCAGGCATTCACGATCGTGGTGATTGGGATCTTACACGCCATAGTGAATTTAGTGGTGAAAGGCTAGAGTATTTTGATCAGATTGAAAATAAAAAATATATCCCACACATTATAGAGACTTCCGACGGGGCTGATCGAGCCACACTTGCATTTTTGGTTGATGCTTATGACGAGGTAGAGACTAGAAGTGGAGAAGAGGGTGGTAAACATGAAAAAGAAGTAGTACTCAGACTTCACAAGTCACTAGCTCCAATCAAGGTTGCTATTTTACCACTATCAAAAAAAGAACCACTACAAAAATTATCAGATGAAATTCAAACCGAACTTCGTCAAAATTTAATGACAATGTATGATGAGACTGGTTCTATCGGCAAGCGATATAGACGCCAAGATGAAATCGGTACGCCATATTGTGTAACGGTTGATTTTGATAGTTTGGAAGACAAGGCTGTGACAGTGAGAGATAGGGACACTATGGAGCAGGAGAGGATTAAGATTGCAGAGTTGAAAAGTTATTTAGAGGAGAAGTTAAGTAGCTAAGTCTTTTAGACCATACTATAGTACGTACTATAGTATGTACTATTTTAGTAAAAGAGTAATAATATTATGGCATACCAAAAAACTAAACTCAAAAATAAAACTAATTTATATTTAGTCCCGCTTGATAACACTAAGGCGGTTACTGTTTTGGTCATGTATCCGGTTGGGTCACGTTATGAGAGTAGTAAATTAAATGGTGTTTCGCATTTTATAGAGCATTTGATGTTCAAAGGTACAAAAAAGCGTCCCAATACACTTACGCTAACTCGTGAAATAGATCGTTTGGGGGCACAGTACAATGCTTTTACTTCCAAAGAATACACAGGTTACTATATAAAGACAGATGCAAAATATCTGGAAACTGCTTTGGATATTTTGTCTGATATGTTGCTTAATTCCAAATTTGATGTGCGTGAAATGGAAAAAGAAAAGACAGTGATTGTTGAGGAGTTGCGTATGTATAAGGATAATCCGATCATGAACATTGAGAATGTTTTTGAAGAACTTATGTTTGAAGGTTGTCCGTTGGGTTGGGATATAGGTGGCACAGAAAAAAAAGTTATGCAGTATAAGCGTAATGAAGTTTTAAATTTTAGAAAGAAATACTATAATCCAGAAAACACTACCATTGCTGTTGCCGGTAAGACTGATGATAAGACTATTGATATAGTGGAAAAATATTTTGGGTCTAATAAGAATGGCATTAAATTGGATAAAAAGTTTCAGACAGGTAAATTTGGTTTGGCTTCTAAATCCAAACGTTTGAGGGTGGAACAAAAAAAGACAGATCAGGCCCAACTTATGATGGGTTTTCCAGGTTTTCATCACAATCATAAGTCTAGTCCAGTTTTATCAGTTCTAAATACAATTTTAGGTGGTTCTATGAGTTCTCGTTTATTTATTCAGATTAGAGAGCGTCGTGGTTTGGCATATATGATCAGAAGTGGGGCTGATAGTTTTCGTGATATTGGATATGTTTATATACGAGCTGGTCTGGAGGCTAAAAATATAAACAAGGCAATTGGAGTTGTGAAACAAGAGCTTGAAAAAATAAAATCAAAGGGTGTTACAAAAAAAGAATTACAAGATGCTAAGACTCATATCAGAGGGGGATTGAGCCTTACAATGGAAGATTCTAGTTCACAAGCCAGTTGGTATGCTAGACAAGCTCTTTTTGTTGACAAAATAAAAACCCCAGAAGATAAATTAATTGAAATAGAAAAAGTTACCAATGAGCAGATTATTGCTTTGGCTAATAAAATTTTTAAAGAGGGTAAGATGAGAGTGGCGGTGATAGGAGATGTTAAAAGAGAAGAGATAGAGTTTTAAATTTGTAATTATAAATTTTCAGGGTACACTGATGCCTTGAAGGTATAAATTAATAATTAAAAATTATGAAGTATATTTTTGGAAATTGGAAAATGTATCTTGATTTTGATGAATCAAATATTTTGATAAACGGATTACTTCAAGAAAAATTTGATTATGAAAAAGTAAATTTGGCTATTTTTCCTTCTACTTTGGCTATTCGAGAAGTTTCTATGTCTGTAGAAGATACTGAACTTGATATTGGTGCACAAAATGTAGCTTGGGTACCTAAGGGGGCTTATACCGGAGCTGTTTCAGCTCAAATGTTCAAGGATGTTGGTTGTCAGTACGCTTTAGTGGGGCATTCAGAACGTCGTCACGTTTTTGCTGAAACCAATGATGATGTTAGAAAAAAAATCGAAGTTTGTCTTGATGCTAATTTAATCCCAGTTGTTTGTATTGGTGAAACAGAAGAAGATTTGGAAGCAGGCAAACGTGATTATCGTTTAAAAAAACAATTGATGAAAGCGTTTGAAAATTTGGAATTAAATGGTGGTAAAGTAATGGTCGCATACGAACCTGTTTGGGCAATTGGTACTGGTAAGGCTTGTGATCCAGATACTGCACAAGAGGTTCATACTTGGATAAAGGCAGAACTAAAGCAGTATTTTGAGACAGATATTACAGTATTGTATGGTGGTAGTGTAAAAGCAGAAAATGTGGTATCATATGTATCACTTGATGCAATAGATGGTGTCTTAGTCGGGGGTGCATCGGCAAAATTAGACAGCTTTATAGCTCTTATTAGGGCTGTCGAAGGTATTTAAATTTATGTATAGTATTTTACCATTCATTCTGATCTTACTTTCACTAGCCGTGTTTATTTTTGTAATTGTAAGAAAGTTTCCACAGTTGACATTGCTTGATGTGGAATCAATTCCGGAAATTAAGGTAGAAAAAAAGAAAGATGAATTTTTGAAGAAAAAAGCAGAAAAGAGAGCCGCAACTGTAGCCGAAAAACAAAAAGAAATGTTTGAACCGCTATTTAAGAAGTTGAAAGAATTTCAGGTTTGGTTTAGGGGTGTGATTTTGGATGTTTATAAAAAAACAGTAATCAAAGCCGAGACTTCTAAACGTAAAAAACGTAAAATTAGTTCTGGTGCCCTTAATTTAAAAAAAGATTCGCATATAGAAAAGATAGCAGATGTAAAAAAAATGATAAGTCAGGGTATGCACGATTTACAGGCTGATAATCTTGAGGGTGCTGAGGCAAAATTTATAAATGCAATAAGAATTGATTCCAAAAATGAAGAAGCATATTTTGGATTAGCCAGTGTTTATATCAAAAAAGAAGAGTGGGATGAAGCAAGAGATACATTGGAGTTTTTGTTAAAAATAAATCCGCAAAATGTAAAGTCTTTACTTACTTTGGCAGAAGTCTATGAAAAAAAGAAGGATTTGCAAAAAGCAGTAGAATATTATGAAAAAGCTGCTATTGCAGATGATGGTAGAGCTGAGACTTTTGCAAAAATAGGGGATTTGTTATTTGATATCAATCAGTGTGAGAGTGCCATAGAGGCTATGCTTCAGGCTAATGAGCTGGAGCCTGAGAATAAGGTGTATCTTGACAAAATAGTCGATATTAGTGTAAAATGTGGTAACAAAGATTCAGCAGAAGAATACTATCAAAAACTAAGGATGTTAGACCCAGAAAATAGTAGGTTAGTTATTTTGAGAGGTAAGATTGACTCTCTTTAAAATAAGCTTGTGCACGATGTAGCTATTAGCAAAAACGTGCCAACTTAGCCCGCCCGGCAATCGCCTACGGCTCAAGCCGTTGGCGGACGGGCTCAGTTGGTTACCCGCCCGCCATCGCAAGCCTAGAGCTTGCCCCGCCTGCCATGCCTGGCACTGGCGGGCAGGTCAGGCGTTGCGGGCGGGGAGCAATACTTATATGTTTTATACTTATGTTTTAAAAAGTGAGAAAGATGGTAAGTTGTATATTGGTTTTACTGATAATTTGAAACGTAGGTTTAATGAACATAATGGCGGTTTGGTTGACGCAACAAAAAATAGAAGACCATTCGCGTTGGTTTATTATGAAGCATGCTGTAAAAAAGATAAAGCTTTAAAAAGGGAAAAATATTTTAAAACTGGTTTTGGAAGACGTTTTTTAAAAGATAGAGTATAATGCCAACTTAGCTCAGCTGGTTAGAGCAACTGTTTTGTAAACAGTAGGTCCGGGGTTCGAATCCCCGAGTTGGCTCAGGTTCAAAATTAAATAATGGGCAGGTTCTCGAGTGGTCAAAGAGGACAGACTGTAAATCTGTTGGCTCCGCCTTCGAAGGTTCGAATCCTTCTCTGCCCACATTTTCATGAAACATGAGTCATATAACATGTAACACAAAAACGGCTTTGACGCCGTTTTTTGTTTGGGGTATAATAGAGAAAACTAAGGCAGTGGGTAGCCGGGCTTATTTTTGTTATAAATATAAAAAATAGTGTGCAAGCTGGCAAGTGCTCAAGTTAACAAGTTTTTTACTTGCTAACTTGCTAACTTGCTAACTTGTAAACTTGAAATATGGAAAACTACATAGCACTACTAAAAAACTATACTTACGTTGGTAATACCTTGTGGGATTATTGGTGGGCTTTGGTAATATTTTTTGTAACACTAGTAATTTTGAAGTTTGTCCAGCTAGTTATTCTCGTTCGTTTGAAAAAACTTGCCAAAAAGACTGTTACAGAGATAGATGATACTGTAATAGCTATTTTTGGTAGTATCAAGCCATGGTTTTATTTACTTGTGTCAGTTTTTGTTTCAATAAAATATTTGGTTTTACCAGATTTGGTTGGAAAGGTAATTTATGTTCTTTTGGTAATTGCGGTAATTCTTGAAGTGATGAGGGCTTTTGAAAAGATTTTGGATTATTTACTTTATAGACAGATGCAAAAGAGTAAAAATGGGAATGCTGAACAGTCCAAGTCTATGATGAGGATTTTGAAACTTATTGCTCAGGCAGGTCTGTGGATTATTGCACTTTTGATGATTCTTTCAAATTTGGGAATAAATATCACTTCGCTTATAGCTAGTTTGGGTGTTGGTGGTATTGCTGTGGCTTTGGCCTTGCAAAATGTTTTGAGTGATCTGTTTTCCAGCTTTTCTATTTTTATGGACAAGCCATTTCAGGTGGGGGATTATATTCAAGTTGGAACTGATTCAGGCACAGTTGAGAGGATTGGCATGAAAACAACTAGGATCAAAACTTTGCAGGGTGAAGAGTTGGTAATTTCTAACAAAGAACTAACATCAGCTAGAGTACAAAATTTTAAACGAATGGAAAAACGTCGCGAGGCTGTTACTCTTGGTGTGACTTATGAGACTACAAAAGAAAAATTAGAAAAAATTCCTGAACTAGTTAAAAAAGTAGTTGATGGGGTTGATATAGCAACTTTTGACCGTTGTCATTTTTCTACTTATGGCGATTTTAGCTTGAATTTTGATATTGTTTATTATATTGATGAGCCAGACTATGGATTGTATATGAATGTAAAACAAAAAGTTAATCTGGGTATTTTTGAAGCATTTTCAAAAGAAGGGATTGAATTTGCTTACCCAACGCAGTTGGTTTATACGAAGAAAGGTTAAATATATATATTGACAAAAATACGAGAGTATTGTAAAATACTCTCGTATTTTTATGCCGTCTTAGCTCAGTTGGTTAGAGCGCAGCCATGGTAAGGCTGAGGTCTCCGGTTCGATTCCGGAAGACGGCTCCAAGGGTTGTTCCAAGGGGCTCTATGTACACTATTGACAAAAATCAGGATTTGATGTATTATGTAGAGGTCTTAAATTTATTATAAAATTATAAAAATATGGCCAAATCAAGAGAGAGAGAGAATATGATCAAGATGCAGTGTGTTGATTGTAAGCATACCAACTATTTTTCCCACAAGAACAAAAGAACTTTGAAAGATAGATTGGAGCTAAAAAAGCATTGTAAATTTTGCAAAAAACATGTTCTTCATAAGGAGACAAAATAAAGTATAATAATCCCGTTAGGCTGGGATTATTTATTTACAGGACATTTTAAAGTTTAAACCTCCAAGACATTGTTGTATTTGGAGTACATATAGTGTATACTATATTGTATATGAAATTAAGAGTGTGTTCAAAATGCAAAAAGACAAAAAAAGAATGTGATTTTAATTGGAAGAACAAAGATAGAGGGTGGAAAAATTCTTTTTGTAAGACGTGTCACAGTGATTATAGAAAGTCTCATTATGAAAATAATAAGGATAAGTACATAACAAAGGCAAGAGTTTGGAATAAGAAACAGACAGGTATATTAAGAAAATTCATAATAGATTTTCTTAAAAGCCATCCGTGTGTAGATTGTGGAGAAAGTGATTTAAGAACATTGGATTTTGATCATAATAGAGACAAGAAGATGGGTATTGCAAATATGATACGTAATTGTTATTCATTGAAGATTTTGAAAGAAGAAATTGATAAGTGTACCGTGAGGTGTTCAAATTGCCATCGTAAGAGGACTTTTATTGAAGGAAATTTTTGGAAAAATAAAATGGGCCCATAGTTTCAATGGTTAAAACATCGGTCTCCAAAACCGAGGTTCTCCGTTCGAGTCGGAGTGGGCCTGCAAAAAAAGAATTGGCCATTATAATGGCCAATTCTTTTTTTGTGGAGTTTTTTGTTTTTTGGTATAAAGTTAGTAATTTTTTATGTCTGGTGGTATAATATATTAAATAGCAATTTATTAATAACAAAAACAATATGTACAAAAAAATTCTAGCGACAGTATTCTTATCAATAACTTGTCTTATGTTTTTTGGTTGGCTTGCTGGAAATGCAAGTGCAGTGTCTTATGCTGATGGCACTTTATTAAAGTCCAATAAGCATACATCAGTATATTATATAGAAGGCAATAAGAGGAGGGCTTTTGTGAATAGGGATGTTTATGGTACTTGGTTTGATGATTTTTCAAATTTACAGACGGTTACAGTGGAAGAAATGGAAAGTATTGAATTGGGAAATCCAATGCCAATTAAAGCTTATACCAAATTATTAAAGTTTCCTTTGAATCCTAGAGTATATAGGGTTGTGGAGAATGAAGAGATCAGACATATTCCAGACGAGGATACTGCCAAAGCATGGTATGGTTTGGAGTGGGCCAAAGAAGTAATTGAATTGCCAGAAATTTATTTCCTTTTTTATGCCAAGGGAGAAGCACTTGAAAAGCAAGAGTATATACCAGAGAAGTTTGAGCAGGGCTTGTTGCCTGATTCTGTAGAAACAGAAAAAGAGACAGGTGATGATTGTCCAGGCGAAATGTTATTATACAAAAATGAAACAGATGGTTATAGCTTTTGTTATAATGAAAATGGAGAAGTAAAATTGGATCAATATGGTACAGTTACCTTTTCTAGATTAAAAGGAGGTGAAGATGGAAGTTTTGACGGTAGTGTATCCATAGTTTCAGGTTATGATGATTTTTATGGTTACATAGGGCAATTGGATGGTAATGTTATTGCAGGTGGTGCTAGTTATAATGGCTATGATGTGAGTTCTCTTCGTTATGATCAGGCAGCCGGAGGCTGGAGTGGAAGTTCGGCAATATTTCAAAATCAGGTTAATAAAAAAATCTTTGTTTTGACTTATGGCTTTTCTGATGGAGATGACAAATTCTTTTTAGACGGCTTGTGGAATACATTTCAATTTTTGGATTCAGCTGCCAATGGTGTAGATCCATGGGAAGCAAATACTACCATGAGTACCTGCCCAAGCAATGCTAATATGAAGTTTTTCAAGCGCGAATATAACACGGATTCTTATGAGTATTGCTATAATTCCAATTGGAGTCTATCTCTTGGTAATTTAGCTCATATATCTATTCTACCTCCAGCAATTTTGGATAAGGATATTCAAAAAGGCTGGTTGTCTGTTACCTCGGATTATAATGCCTATGAGACTACAAAGAATGACAATAGCGGTGATATTGTGGGTTTGGTAGAATTTACCACAGATGAGGGAGATCTAGGCCTAGCTTATTACCACACAGATCCTTCTGGTGATTGGTATTATGCTATTGGTCTATACGGAGATAGTCGTAGGGCGACTTTCAGCTTCCAATCACTTACTGGCAAAGCTGTGTTAGAAAGCTATGCAAGTGATTTTACTACCCTAAAGAATGATCTTGTTGATACTTGGAAATTTTTGTAGATTATTGCAATTAAGTTAAAAAAGAACGACAAAAGTCGTTCTTTTTTTGTTACGTAACATGCTACGTAACAAATTATTTCTTGTACTTTTGTTAGGTTTTAGAGAGGAATAGTTCTTAAACTGTTACACTTTGCCTATTTCCACGTCTACTATAGTATATACTAGATTATTTAAATAATTCCGATTATTTTCCTTAAATTCTGGTTACAACAGCACTTCGAATTGTTCAATGATGCGCTGGCATCACTTCACAACTCTCAGCACTGTTTCACTCAAAATTTAGAGAACTCTATTCTTTATGGGTTAGAAAAATATTTCGAAATTATTTAAACAGTCTAGTATAGAACAATAATTCTCAAAAATATGTGGAATAAAATTAGTACAATTTTGAGAGGAAAAAATTCTGTCAGGCGACAGATGCGTCTGAATGTATTTCTTAAATATGGTCTTTCATGGAGAGAGTTGAATTAGAAAATACATAATTTTCCTAGCGGAGTAAGTTAAATATATTTGACTTACTTTGTTTGGTGTAATATATATAGAATAGCCTGGTAAGGGCTGTTTTTGTTTTTGTTAAACTGTGCTAAAATGTATATATGTCTGAAATATATGATTTAATAGTAATAGGTGGCGGACCAGCTGGGATTATGGCCGCGGGAATAGCAGGCTCACATGGTGTGCGTGTTTTGTTATTGGAAAAAAACAAAGATTTAGGAAAAAAGATTTTAATTACTGGCAAAGGTAGATGTAATATTACGCAGGCAGAATTTGATTTGCGTAAGCTGGTGGAGACTTATGGCAAGACAGGAAAATTTTTATTCTCATCTTTTTATGTCTTTGGTCCGCGAGAGATAATGGATTTTTTTGAGAGTAGGGGTGTGGAGTTGAAAATCGAAAGAGGTGGTAGGGTCTTCCCAGTTAGCGACAGTGCTCGAGATGTGGTAAGTGCTTTGAAAAAGTTTTTAAGAGAAAATAAAGTTGAAATCATGTATAGTGCAGATGTAAAGGGTTTTGAGCATGAAGGCGATGAAATAAAAGCAGTAAAACTTACTGGAAACAAGAAGTTAAAAACCAAAAATCTGTTAATCGCAACCGGTGGATTGTCTTATCCTGTTACCGGATGTACTGGAGATGGTTTCAAATGGGCAAAGGATTTTGGTCATACTGTCACAGAGCCAGCTCCAGCACTTGTTCCACTCAAGATAAAAGAACCTTGGACAAAGAAATTGCAGGGTCTGACTCTGAAAAATGTCGGTCTGACTGCTTTTCAAGATAAGAAGAAGATAACCCAGAGGCAAGGAGATATGCTGTTTACCCATTTTGGTATTAGCGGTCCGATAGTTCTTGATATGAGTAAAGAAGTTATTGGGGCTGAGAAAAAAGGAAAAATTGAATTGTTTCTCAATCTAAAACCAGCACTGAGTCGTGAGCAATTAGATGCACGCATACAAAGGGACTTTAAAAAATACTCAAATAAAGTTTTTAGAAATGCTTTGTCAGATTTGTTGGCAAAGAAAATGATTCCAATAATAATTGAGCAGTCTGGTATTGATCCAGAAAAAAAGGTAAATAGTATTACCAAAGTAGAACGTCTAAAATTTCTTGAACTATTGCAAAATATGAAAATGACAGTGACAGGTAATACTGGATATATCAATGCGATTGTAACTAGTGGGGGAGTGAGCCTAAAAGAAATAAATCCAAAGACTATGCAATCTAAACTATTTTCAAATTTATACTTTGCTGGAGAAGTGCTAGACATTGACGGCCCGACTGGCGGATACAATCTTCATGTGGCTTGGAGTACGGGTTTTGTTGTTGGGCAGTCAGTCACCCGTCATTGCGAGGAGTGAGAATACACGACGCGGCAATCCCATTTTTAGAAAAGTAAACTATGATTAAAAAAGACAATTCCGAGCGGGATGATTTATCAGAAAAGTTTTGAGTACTTATGACTGGGATTGCCACGTCGCCCCGTACTCTGTCGGGGCTCCTCGCAATGACGGTTTAAATTATTATAATTATTAATTAACCAAAAAAATATGACTAAAAAAATTGGTTTATTGGCAATGATATTTGTCTTGTCAGTAGTAGTGTCCGGTTGTGGACAAAAAACTCTTACAGAAAAACAAATGGAAAAGGCCTTTGGAGATGGAATGGGGCAAGATGTTAATGTGGATTTAGGTAGTGGAGAAGTAAAAATAACAACTGAAGACGGTTTAGTTATGGAAGTAGGTGGAGATATATCTTTGCCTGCAGATTTTCCAGATGACGTTTATGTTATAGAAGGAAAAATTATATCAGCCATGAAAAATGTCATGGGAGCTGGACACCAGATAATGGTAGGTACAACAAAGTCAGTTCAAGAAGTTAAAGAAATTTACGAAGAAGAATTAGCTAAAAACAAATGGGAAATAGGTTCATCTCTTGCTATGGGTGATATAGTAATGCTTTCTGCTAACAAAGACGACCGTACTGTTTCTATTACAATTAGTATTGATGAGGAAGATGAAAATATGGTAATTGCAATAATAAATGTGGTTGAGTAGTTTTGTTATTGAGTATAAGGTAATTTAAAAACAGCCTGCCGAATTGGCGGGCTGTTTTTTGTATATTTTTTTGTGAATCTATGGTAAAGTATATGTATAATTATTAAATCATTTTACATGCTATATTATATTTTAGTTGTTTTGGCAATTTTGGGTATGATAGATAGTCTATATATTTATCATAAGAATAGACAAGCTGTTCCAATGACTTGTCCTTTGCATAGCGATTGTAATGCGGTTTTGAAAAGTAAATGGAATAAATTTCTTGGGGTAAAAAATGAAGTGTGGGGATTTTTGTATTTTTTATTTATTTTTTGTTTAAGCGTTTCTGCCATTTTTGGTTTATTTGCATTTATTAATTATAATTTATTATTTTTAATAGCTATTTCCTTTGGTTTTGTTTACTCACTATTTTTAACTGGTGTTCAGGTTTTTAAGATTAAGGAATACTGTCTATACTGTTTGTATTCGGCTGGAATAAATTTATTAATGTTTTTATTTACTATATATTTTGTTTTATGAAAAAAATATTTTTACTATCATTTCTAATTCTTCCAGTGCTTTTATTCACTGGCGGAGGTTGTGATGGCTTACCCGAAGACCAGCAAGTTGATTATGAAGAAGATGTGAAGCCTCTTATTGAAGAAGTGGATAAAAAATATAAGGTTCGTGGGAGTTGCAATGTAATTAATGAGAAAAGTACCTGCATTGATTATGTTGGGTCTATCTGGGATCAGCCAGAACAAAAAGAATTAAACTGTGGTAGTGTGGGTGTGTACTCTGACAATACCTGCCCTTATTCAGAGTTAGGTGGTTGTCAGATGGGTAGTGGGACATTTACCGAGGTCATTACTTGGCACTATGGCAGTGGTGGCCAGCCATTCACTGCTGAGGACGCATATTACGCCACTCAGGCCTGTAATACACTTCCTATGGGTACTTGGGTCGGGTCGGATCATTTTCTTGAAAACAACTAAATACCCTATAAAAAAAGTCAACCCGCCGTACTTGTCCGAGGACATGTAGGCGGGTTTTGCTTCTCCTTCTCAATTGTTCGTTTTTGGGCGGGAATGCCCGAGTAGGATGAACTTATCTCATAAGCTCGCGGAATATCTCTTTTAGATAATATTTCGCTAGCCATGCTGGTATTGACGCTTTCTTCTCTGCGGTGGGAAATTGGATAAAACTTCTGGGGCGGGGAATAACTTCACAGTCAGGTGTCTGGAGCGCTAGTGCTCTGTAGACCCGAAACTGCCGATCTGCGGTAACGGTTTTCTCTATGAGAGCCTCCATACGTCGGATCTCTCGGATAGTTTCCGCCGTTACGACTTTAGGAGGTTGTTCAGTGTTGTTGGAAATCTTCTCCAACTCACTTGCTCCCTCTTCAAGTTCGCTCCAAGTCATTGTTTGTGCAATGGCGAGTGTGGGTACTACGCTCAAAAGCATCGCTACTACGATAAGTGTTTTCATCCTGTGTTTCTCCTTCCCATTTAAGGGATTAGGGTTAGTTGTGTCAGGTAGTGCAGGAGGCAAGGGGATTGCCTGCTATATTACCTGATACAACATAACTGCTAAGGAGATTTTTAACGAACAATTGGTTTAGTAAGGTATTTTATTACCAAACTAACGATATAGTATAGCACAAAAAAGAGGTCTTGTCAAGGGGTTTTTGGCATTATTTCCCTTGTTTTAGCCAAATTATCTCTATTTTATATATCTAAAATAAATAAAAAACAGACCGCCAATTCGGCGGACTGTTTTTGATTTGATAGGGGTGGGTGATACGTGGTTCCCCCCTGTCAGGTTTCGTTTACCTTAGGCATTTTGCCAGCCACAAGCTGGTCAATCGCCTCACGACTAAGTCCTGGAAGCCGGTGAAGATATTTTCTAATCTGCTTATCTGTCCAAGCCGGTTTTGCTGCCCGTCGTTGGGCAATCAATTTCAGCACATTTCCGTATGCATCTTCAAGCTCGTGCTCCACGTCGAATTGATCATTTAATCGTGCGTCTTTTCCTCTTGCCATAAGTCCTCCCTTGTATCACCCGCTCAATCCTAACAGATTTATTCGTTTTTGGCAAGGGTGTTGACATTTTTACATATCAAATTTGGTGTATAAAAATGGGATTATAAAAACCGCCACAAACTGGCGGTTTTTATATTTTGTTTTTTTCAATCAATTAGTGTGCTTTACTTTTGTCATTGTAAGAAGAGAGGTGTTTAAGACTTGGGTTTTACTTTAGTTGTGCCAAAGTCAGTTGATGATGTGTTCATTTCTTCTATTTTACCATCAACTTTTATTTCTATCATACCTGTATCAAACTCTATCTCCTTAAGTTCCATCAAATCAAGAAGTTCTTGGCTATCTACTTTGCTGTACCCAAATATTTTAAGCTCATCACTACTGATTTCTATAGGACCCTTTTTTTCTTCTGCTTCTACTTGGTCTGGTGTAGGCTCACCTGTATCTCCACCCATATCTCTTGCTGACATAGTTTTTTTGTTAAGAATTAATATTAGTTAGTAGGTATAGTTTATCAGATAGCATGGAAAAAGACAATGTTTTTATCACTTGTCCACAGAAATTTTAATTAAAAGTATTTTTCTGTTATAATGGAGCGACAAGGTGGGGGTTTTTATTTTTTAATTAATAATTCTATGACAAAAAAAAGGTGGGGCATAGCTGCTGTTGTTGCGATTGCGGTTTTTTTATTTATAATTTTTAGTTATTCGTTTATTTTTGATCGGTTGGAGCTGGTGAGTGAAGGTTTGGCTAGTCCCAAGTTTCCATATTTGAAATATTCACAACAGGATTTGAATAAAATGTTTCCACAATATGTAAATGAAGATGTGGTCACTACTCAGACACCAGAAGAGACTCATGCTTTGTTTTTAAGTCATTTGAAAACTGGTGATATTGACGAGGCTGTAGAGTGTTGTTTTGTAAAGGGGGATTGGGAAAGTCAGAAAGATTTTTTTCAAGGTGTACAAGATAAAGATATGTGGGATGTGATGGTGGGGGATTTAGATAATGAAATTAAAGAAAAACTTTTTCTGGGTACAAGTGTTACTTATAGTTATACAGGGATAAGCGATGGTGGTGAGTACGGACATAGAATAGAATTTATAAAAAATTCAAATGGAGTTTGGTTGATTGAGAGTTTGTAATTTTTTTTGAGCGAACACACCCCACCCTGATGCGAATCAGGGCACCCCTCTCTAGAGGGGAATTGTGATCCCCTCTAGAGAGGGGGTGGACACGAAGTGCCAGGGGTGTGTTGGTCAACTTTGTAAGTTGGCGAACCAAATTAATTTAATTTTTTAAAAAAATAACATGAACAAAAAAAGGAGGAATGTTTTGGTAATAATTTTGTTTATCGGGATTGTTTTATTTTTGGGAGCTATCATGGGGAATGATAGTGTTTTTTGTTATGACACTAATATTGCCCATCCGAATATTGCGGATTTGGCAGTCAAAGTTTATGAAGAAGATTCTGGGCATAAATTGACTGATGAACAAGTCAATTGCTTGCGAACTGGGGCTGAAGATGAAGATGTGCCAATTCGTTGGATGAATCATTTTTATGATCCGGTTTATAACGTTGGTTTAAAATCAGGATATCTATCAGCCAAAGATTGGTCGCGAGCCGATGATGTGCAACGTGATTATGCTTTGGGTGATCAAACTTGGCAGAGAGCGATAAAAGAGTATCAAGATGGCAATGAAGAACAAGCTTTTTGTACCTTGGGCCATATTTTGCATCTAATTGCGGATATGAGTGTGCCGGCTCATACGCGCGATGATGCTCATCCGACGGGTGATTCCTATGAACAGTTTGTAAAATATAATTGGGATATGCTTTATTCTGGCTTGCAAAATGTTGGCATGAATTTGATTTATTACTCTGATTTAGATACTTATTTTGATAATTTGGCTAATTATTCTAATAATAATTTTTATAGTGACGATACGATTTTATTAAAAAAATATAAACTAATAAACATTCAAGACAAAAAAGTTGAAGAAGATCAATATGGTGATGAATATTTATATCACTATACTTCTTTAGATGGTGGAATACATAGAGTATATGTTTCTGATGCGGTTTTTGGTTGGCAGGATGATGAAGAGAAGAATCGCAAGTTGAAAGATCAATACATCCTCACCGATTACACCAAACACCTGCTCCCACAAGCAGTGGGAAATAGTGCTGGGGTGATAAAATTATTTTTTGAAGAAGTAAAAAAAGATCATGATTTTGATTTGCGGGATGATCGAGTTAGTTTTTTGGGTAAAATTAGTACGATGCTGGGTTGGGGGGCGGAAAAATTGGCTGGTCTACAACAATATATTGGTGCAAATAAAGATAACGCAGTTATGGCTGATGAAAATACAGTGTTGTCTATAATGGATCCAGATAGCATGGAATCCTCCTCTGCCGAGGCTATGGAGGACGTGGAAGTGATTGTTCAAGAACCAGAAGCAATTTATCAAGAACCTTCCCAGCCTCAAGCTGTCTATATTCCACCTAAAGTAGAAGTAATACACGTCGATCCTGTGAATGTACCAGTTCCGCCGGGATTTCCTGAGACAGATATGGAAGATAAGGAGATCGGACAGGGAGACTCGGAAGTGATTGACGATTCGAATGACAATGAGTCAGTTGAGGAGAAAGAAGTTTTTTATGGTGGTGGGGGAGGTTACACACCGCCAACATCAACACCGGAGCCAGTACCAATGATAACAACATCGACCCCAACTAGTACCCCCGACGGAATAGATGATGATGGGGTGACTACTACAAGTACACCTTCAGGCGATGAAGATGGTATAGATACTACTACTACGAGTACCCCAGCTGTTGATGGTGACAACGGTAATGATACTAGTACAACTACACCTGAGAATATAGATGATGACGAAATAGACGACGATGAAGAGACAGAAGAAGAAATTGCGACCTCAACTTTACCAAGAATAAATATAATTAGTCATGATGAAGTAAGTTACACAAATGTTAGTTCTACAATTATTACTGTCACGAGTAGTGAGGGTGTGGTGCAAATTTATATAAATACCAGTATCTCAGAGTTGATTACCAGCTCTACTTGGCAAGCAGAAGTTAATTTAACAGAAGGAGAAAATATTTTTAATGTTTATGGCGAAAATGAAGAAGGATTACAAAGCTCTACCAGCACGATTGTAATTATATTAGATACGACCTCGCCGGAAGTTACAGAAATATTAATATCACCAGTCGGTTCAGCTACGTCGACACTGCAAATAGATTGGCAAGCCGAAGATAGTGGGGTGGGAGTTAGCATCTACGATATTGATTACAAGGTGGATGATAGTGATTGGATTATTTTGGCAACTAGTACGCCGAGCAGTACTTGGCAGATGCCAGCTCAACAATTTAGTACCTATGTTTTTCGAGTTAAAGCTTACGATGATTTTGGCTATGTTTCTGACTGGTTAGAAAGTGATGTCTATATTTACGATTGGTCGAAGACAGTCGTCATAAATGAAATTGCTTGGATGGGTACTTCTCCCGCAAAAACATCAGATGAGTGGTTGGAATTGTACAATAATACTAACGAAGAGGTTGATTTGAGTGGTTGGAAGATTTTGGTTTCTGGTGAAGAGATGAAATGGGACAATGCTGGTCATATTTTATCAGCGGGTGGTTATTATTTGTTAGAAAGAACTGATGATGATACTGTTTTAGATGTAGAAGCTGATGCCATCTTTACTTTGTCTGGCGGATTAGGTAATAGTGGAGAAAATTTAATTCTCATGAATAGTGTTAGTTCGACAATTGATCAGGTTGATAGTTCTTTAGGTTGGTTTGCTGGTGCCAAGAGCAATGGTTATCGAACTATGGAGCGTTTGAATTTTAATGATCCAGGCAGTCTGTCCACTAATTGGCAAACCAGCGATTCGGTCGCTCCCAAAGGTCGTCCGCAGGGTGGTGATGTGATTTTTGGTTCACCAGGTTATCAAAATAGCAACTATTGGCTTTTGTATGGTGATTTAAGTTTCTTTTACCAAAATTTAATAACTGATAATAAATTAACTTTGACCAGTACCAATAGTCCTTATATTATTTCAGCCGACACTATAATACCAGCCGGACTAACGGTTGAAATTGAATCCGGAGTCGTTTTGATGGGCTTGACTAATGACGCTTCAATCACGGTCAAAGGTAGTTTGATGGTAAGCGGTACGGAGGATGAGCCAGTAGCGTTTACTTCGGCACTTGATGGTAGTTACGTTAATTTTAATTTAACTAAATTGGAAGGTGATGCTCCAGAGCCTGGTGATTGGTCAAGAATAGAGTTGGAAGAGGGGGGTGTTATGCAGGCAACACACACTAAATTTTTGTATGGTGGACAAACTTTTATTAAAGGCAATTCATGGGTTTATGGCTGGAAGTGGATTTCGCAGGTTTTACGCAATACAGGCGGAACTATGACTTTAGATAACGTGGAAGTGGCTCATAACTTAATTGATGAAGATGAAGATAATCAGGCATATAATTCTGCAATTTGGGTTGAGTCTACTATTGGTTATGATGCTAATACCACGATTATTAATTCTTTATTAGATTCTGGACATACAGCAGTTAATTTCCATGGATCAAATAACGGCCAAACTACTGGTGGAAGCTTGACTAATAGTACGTTTAAAAATTTTACTGATGCAGAAGCTGTAATTAGAATATCACAGGCCGAGATAGAAATTGATAATATCATTTTTGAAAATAATCTGAGCGATTTTATTGACATGAATTATCTTAATTTAACTGGTGATTATACTCTAAAAAAAGACACAAAATATTTGTTTACCGGTATAAATATTCCATCTGGTAAGACACTAACAATTGAATCAGGGGTAGATGTAAAATTATCCAGCGTGATTGAAGTCGGTGGTAGTTTACAGGCCAATGGTACTGTTGATCAGCCAATCAATTTTATTCCTAGAGATAATTATTGGAATATAATGTTATTTGAAAATTCTAATTCTAATTTGAGTAATGTAAATATAGTTAGGGGTAATAGTGGTAATAATAGTCTGCGGAATGTAAAAAAACGTGGTATGGTAACAATAGAAAATTCTACAGTCAGTTTTGACAGCGTTAATTTTATGGATGCACTAAGGCCATACCAGATGATTTATATGGAAAATTCCGATGTGAATATTAAAGATAGCATAATTTCATGGACAGACAACTATACAGGTTCAAAAAATATAGATGGAATAATGCAAAAAGGTGGGAGTTTGAGTTTGGATGGTGTAACTTTCAATCGGATGGATCGTGGAGTTGAAATACTTAGTTCCGGGAGTATTAGTATGGAAAACATGACCCTCGGACACTTCCAAAACATAACCGATCTAAACTGGTGGCCGGCTTCGGCTTTTAGTTTCTAAAGCATTGATTCCTCCTTCGCTAAAGCTATGGAGGACAAGTCCACGGATTTAAAAATGATTCCACTGATTAAAACCCTCTATAACGGAGGGTTTTTTGTTATACTTGACTTTTTGTTGGTTTGGTGGTTTAATATCTTTCATAAACGGAGGGAGCTATGTGTACAGTAACTTGTAGGGGGTGTGGTCAGTTGGTCGAGTCTGGGACAGATGGGTGTCCAAATTGCACTGTGGTTGATGATGTGGAGTCATCAACTCCAGTTGAGTCACAGCAGGTCTTTACAGAGCCGGATGGTGGTCCTTGTGACGACTGTATTGAAGAAAACTGTGATGAATGCGATCTCGGAATGTAATGTTTTATTATATTTAACATATCTAAATCCATAGTGGGTTTAGGTTCACCTTTTTAGGGGGTACTGTGAAAAAGACTGGAATGTTGCTGTTCGTAATGATTATGGTTCTCTGGGTACCAAGTGTTAAGGCGCTGATTGCCTGCCATGATGGTAGAATGCCCTGTCAACCCAAGGCCGAGTATCTGGAACTCGCCGGTGAGGAGTACGATTTTCATCTCCATATGGCCTTTGGTCTGGACGAGACTCGCGCCGTTTTCGGTAGTGAATCGAGCTTCATTCAGGACACAGTCATAGAGCTTATCAAGGTTATCCGAAACTTTGAGGTTTACAACCTTGATCTTCTCTGGGAGAAAGTCGAGTTGCAGCTTGAGGTTGAACTTCTTCGTCGGGAGAATCAGAGACTCCGCAAGAAGTACGAGCCTGACTGCTTCGGGTTTGGGGGCGCCATTTTCTGCTAGGTTCATATGACCCAGAGACGCTCGTCTCTCATGTCCGTTCGGACTGGGTCTCACCCATGTACATTCAAGTAAGGAGGGAGGGAGGTGGATTTCAGCTTCTGCTGATATATCCACCTCCCAAAAATTGATTTTCTAAATCCATCTCACCTAGTGGTGAGTTTTTTGTTGTGCTTGACTTTTTGGGAAAAATAGTGTAGTATTTTCTTATGTTCTATATACCTGAGTTCATGATGGACAAGGGTTTTCCGTTGAGGGAGGAAGTATATGTCATTGACGCAAAGTGATTTTGAGGCAGGTCTTACGGCCTATGAGTTCGGTGAAGTAATGGTCGGTTTCATGAAGGGGCATAGAGTTCGTGCTCTCAAGAGTACATTCGAGCCAGGTGGCGAGAATCCTACGAAGGTTCCGATTTCCATGGCCGGTGGAGGGCCTGGGCATTTTACCGAGATCAAGAACGTGGATTGGGACAATCCCAGTCTCAGTGGTCAGGAAAAGTTCAAAGGAGATGAGGGTCAGGAGGTTACTCTCCCGTACGGTATGTTCGCGACTTCGGCTGCGAAGAAAGATCGTGAGAAAGGGTACCTCATGCGGGGTCGACTGAAGCCTGAAGGTGGCGATTACTTCACCTTCCGGATACAGGGTAATCTTGGCAAGAATGATTACGACCTCGAAGGGGTCGAGGTGCTTCTACCTACATTTGCATACGGGGATCACTTAGTGATTGATCAGGTTCGGCGTGATGGGGAAGGCACCGTGACCCAGGTGCGTCTTTCTCCGGTGGCTCAAGTAGAGCTTCCAACTGCTGTTGTTGCCAGTGATGGCTGTAACTGTAGTTTTCCCTGTGCGGGATGTGACGGTGGTGTTAGTTGTGATCACAGTACTGCTGTTGAGGAAGAGTCTATCTCTACAGAGTCAGACCATCACGATGATGGTCCTTGTGATGGATGCCCTACGAGTTCTGACTGCGATGAGTGCATTTCCGATGGTGCTAATCAATCCGTCGCTTGACCTAGAGACATCCGTCTCTCATGCTCGTTCGAGCTAGGTCTCATCATGTTCATTCAAGTAAAAAGGAGGAGGGAGGTGGTCTTTGGCAATAGCCAATGTGACCACCTCCCAAAATAGATTTATTCCGCTGATAGGCGGTTTTTTGTTGCTTGAATTAAATATCAAAAAATGTTAATATATAGGCATGAATATTAATAAATAAATCTATGAAAAAAAGTCTAATATCCTTAATTTTACTAACTCTGATTTTTGCACCAGTCTTGGCTCTAGCTCAGGCTGAAGTTATTTCAGCCGAGGTGCCAGAAGAGGAAAAAATCATTGAGCCGATTATTACTGCAGAGGAATTTGTCCGTGTGGGTAAGAAGTTAATTCTAGACTCTTCCCAATCTCTAGTTAGCGAAGATATTGCAGAGTCAGCTATATATACTTGGCAGTTTGGTGATGGATTTTTTGAATCAGCTGGGCAGGTAGTTCATGAATATTCTAGAGTGGGGACATATACCATTACTCTGACAATGAAACAAGGTGAGGAGACTGAGGAGGTAACAAAAGATATATTTGTTTATGATAAGAAGGCCTTGCTTGTGACAGACAAGTCAAAGGAGGAGGAATTGACACTAATAGATGAGCAAGCCAGAGAAAATGGTGTAGGTTTGCAGACACTGTCTCTGCTTTCAAAAGACGGTGGGTTTTTGGCAGAGGACAAATTATTACAAGAAATTAATGAGCTAAGTGATTATATTAATGATTCAGACTTGCTGATTTTTTATAGTAGGTCTGCTACTGGTCTACAGATTTTTAGTCGCTATGTTCAAGATTTGACAGCAGAAAACAAAAAAATTATTTCTAATAAATTTATTACTGTTCTCACAGACACTAGTATAGATGTGACAGCCAATTTTGCATACCAGGCCTTCAAAGTTATTCAGCCTGATTTTATACTCCTTAGCCGACCAGAAGCTTTTGGTCCACTTTTTTCAGAAAAGGATTACGATATTTTGCCTGAGATTTTGCGCAGTAGGGGAGTGGAGTATAGGATGGTAGATGAAAGAGAAGAAAAAAATCCTGTTTTTGTTCTCTCTCATCTCAGTACTTGGCTTTTGAGTCGGGGTGTGACGCCGAGTACGATTTATCTTATTCTCATGATTCCTTTTCTCAGTTTTTTTGTGATATTTTTTAGACAAGTCGTGGGTCTGAGTACATTTGGTGTGTACACTCCAGTTATGGTAGTAGCTTCGTTTTTTATACTCGGCATTGCGTTGGGTTTGATTACATTTCTTTTTGCTGTTATAACTAGCCATGTTGTAAAGCGCATTATAAATAAATTTGATTTATTGTATTTGCCAAAAGTTGGTTTGAATTTGAGTTTTGTCTCTCTTTCATTTTTGTTGGTAATAGTTTTGGCAATCCTGCTTGATTTTAATGTATCTTTTTCTCTAGCAATATTTCCTATGCTTGTGATGTCCAATGTGGCAGAAAAGTTTATGGCAGCTCAGACCGAGGAAGGCTTTCGTGGAGCACTATTTGGTGTGATTGAGACTCTGATAGTGGTGGTAGTATCTTATTACTTAATAATCTGGCATTATTTTAATAATTTTGTAATGTCTTGGCCAGAGCTTATACTATTGCCAATGATTCTTACTTTGCTTTTGGCCAAGTTTAGTGGTCTGAGGCTTAATGAATATTTGCGTTTCAGAAGTTTGTTTTCCGAACACGCAGAAGAAGAATAATTATGAAAAAAGTATCATTTTTTGAAAAGGCAAGTGGAATATTGGGAATGAATGCCCGTAATCTTTTGTATGTTGGTAGATACAATACTAGTGCTAGCAAAAAGTTTGCTGATGACAAAATTTTTACAAAGAATTATCTCAATTCACGTGGAGTTGGTGTGGCAAAGATTTATAATATAATAAAAAATCACAAAGAATTAAGGACTTTTGATCCAAAAAGTTTGCCTGAGAGTTTTGTAATAAAACCCAATCGTGGTTTTGGGGGCGAGGGCATAATTGTAATTGGTTCTAAAAAAGGGAGTAAATTTGTTAGTGTTAATGGTAAGGAATATTCTTGGCGTGATTTGCATCGTCAGCTTATTGCGATTTTGGATGGAAAGTATGCTATATCTGGCTTGTCTGATCAGGTTATTATAGAAGAGATGTTGATAATGCACGATGATTTTAAGCGCTTTACTTCGGCAGGTTTGCCTGATGCGCGTATTATTGTTTTCAATTACGTGCCTATTATTGCCATGCTTCGTTTGCCAACAGAAGAATCTGGTGGCAAAGCTAATTTACATATGGGTGCTGTGGGAGTGGGGATAGATATTGCCACCGGCCGAGCTACTTATGCAGTTCAGCGTAACAAATTTATTCATCGTTTACCAAATGGTGAAAAAATACGCGATATTCAAGTTCCAAGTTGGAGCGAGGTTTTATTGACCGCTGCCAAGGCCCAGCATGCTAGTCAGATTGGATTTTTGGCAGTGGATATTGTAATTACTACGACAGGCGTAAAAATTTTAGAACTCAACGCGCGAGCAGGTCTATCAGTACAAGTTGCCAATCAAATACCTCTAAAGGCTCGCCTAAAAAAAGTAGCAGACTTAAAAGTACCTAGCCCAGAAAAAGGAGTAGAAGTCAGTAAAACTTTGTTTAGCTCCAATTTACCAGATGAAAAAAAAGAAGAAAAAAAAGAAGATAAGCCAACCATAGGACTTTTTGAATATATCAATGTTTTGAATACCAAGCATAAAAACTTACTTGCAAAAATTGATCCGCATGCAGAGGACTCCTATCTAGATGATAGGTTTGATAATATAAAAGGCAAGGCTGGTTTTGTAGATATAAAAATGAAAGACAGAAGAATCACTTTGCCACTAAAGTTCAAAGATTTACAATCAGAAAAAGCTGATCTTATTATTGCTGGTCGTCATCTTACAGATTTTGTAATTGACTTGAATCTTAAGAAACCTCCAAAATTAAAAACAGTCAAGAAAAAGACAGATGAAGATGTGGATGAAAAAATAATTCAAAATATTGATAAGAAAATTTTTGAGATTGAAAGCAAAATAAATACGATAGGTGCTATTAGGCCGACTAATTTGGATCAGGAAAAAGCAAACTTTTTGGCAAATCCTACAAAATCACCAATATTTTTTTACAAAAAGCCAATTCAAAATATTGAACAGTATAAGCGCGAGTTAAAAGCATTACCGCGTGAGTTTGACCATCCTTTAGCCAAAATTTATTTAAAAAAAATTGATGAGGTTAGGGCTAAGTTAGAATTGCTAGAGGCGATTGACTCATCTAGGCTTCAGGCTATTTCCGAGCGTCTATATGGCAAAGCGGATAAATTGCTATATGACAAGGCGGTTCGCTATATTCATGACGATACTATTGAGGCAGATGAGAGTAAGATTTTAAATACAAAAACAATTATAAAGCGACTAGAACAATTCTTAAAAGATAAAAAATTATCAAAATGGAAATTAGTTTTACGCGAAGATGCTACTGCTGATATTGCAGTTAATAAGAATGGTACTATATTTTTGCGTGAAGGAGTAGAGTTTAGTGAGAATAGGTTAAAAGCAATAGTGGCCCATGAGATTGAGACTCATGTCTATCGATTGGAAAATGGACGTGGACAAAAGTATAAGATTTTTGAAAAAGGAACCGCAGGATATCTTACCACTGAAGAGGGGTTGGCAATTTATAATCAAAAACAGTTAAATATTCCTTTGGGTGAAAAAGATATCTGGCCTGCTTTGCGCGTGATTTGTGCATATCTTGCAGACGAGATGAGTTTTGTGGATTTGTTTCACTATATGAAAGAACACTATAATCTAGATGATGAATCAGCTTGGAAGACATGTGTGAAAGCAAAGAGAGGTTTATCAGACACTTCACAAAAACAAGCTTTTACCAGAGATGTAATTTACTTTCGTGGATTTTTGGCTGTGTCAGAGTACTTGAAGCAGAATCCAGAAGAAGGATTGCATAATTTATATATCGGAAAATTAGCAATAGGCGATTTACAATTTTTGGGTGATTTGAAAGAATATAAAGTAAAATATATACCAGAAGAGATAGTG
>Ga0075122_10000679_pt1 | contig 25931 bp, 26 predicted proteins | sample AntAceMetag02UKB_FD_69790 | JGI IMG/M metagenome (GOLD analysis project Ga0075122, IMG submission 69790) | Saline lake microbial communities from Ace Lake, Antarctica - Antarctic Ace Lake Metagenome 02UKB | ecosystem: Environmental > Aquatic > Non-marine Saline and Alkaline > Saline | place...
CAAATTTCTTAAACCGTAACAACCCCGATTTAATAGGGACACCTCTGTGCTCTTAAGTGAATGACGTTTTTTCCTTAAGTGAATGCCATTGGCCGGAGGGGATACTAATGTTTACCTCAGCTAATCTTGGAGAAGGGAGCAGCTTGGTGGTTTCTGAACTTGCGATTGCAGAGGCGATTTCACCAAATAAAAAAAAACCGGTCCTGTTTATTGATTTGAATTCCTTTCACAGCAACGGTTCAGCAGATCTTTTGGATAGAGAGCTTTCCAAGGACACAAAAGGGATAACAGATCTGCTGCAGGGGATCGGGAAATTGGAGGATTGCCTGCATTCGACTAAAATTCCAAATCTGTATGTCATGCCCTATGGAACACCGGAAAGCGATTTCGATCCTGTCTCTTATCTGGCTCCATTGAGAACATTAATCAAGGAAAAACTAAGCCAATTTAGAATACTGATCGATATTTGTAATCTTTCCGCTAGAAACCGTGCCAATTTTGATCCTGTTGAAGTTGCCCAAATAGCAGACAAGGTGATATTGGTTGTGTTGACAAATGTGACTCCGAAACAAACAATCTCTCATAGCAAGGTTGAGATTGAATCTTATGGTGGGACCGTTAGTGGAATCATCATGAACGATTACCAGACGGTTTCTTTTATGAAGGATTTCAAGAAAATCCTGCAAACAACAAAGGGCACCATAGCGGATTTTTTTAAAAATCGAGCTCTACCATTTTTGAAAAATAAGCTCAGCCGCAGGAAAATGGTAAACGAACCCTCTGCCGATTGATTATCGGGTTAAAATAATGGGTCTCTTTTTTAATTGACTCCCTCTCATCGGCTTCCTATGATTTTAGCATTAGTTGTTACACGATCTTTTGTCACTGTTTTCAAAAAGGAAAACAAAAAATGGAAAATGATTTTTTTCATGAAAACGTAGAGGTTTTATATGTTTTCGCACGTGTAATTGATTGTGTAATAATATTTCTCGCTGCCATAATTTCAAACCTGATCCGATTTGGCAATATCTTCTTTGGCCAAAACTATTTAATACTTGTCAGTCTCTGTATCATTACAGTTTATATTCTTTTTCCAAAATTTAATTTATATGCAACCTGGCGTGGAAGAAGTTTATTAATTGAAATAAGAACCTTATTGCTTGCCTGGCTGATCATTTTTGCAGGGATAGCCATTGTATTTGTCTATACCAAGGCAAGTGCGAATTATTCTCGATTATGGCTGGGGCAATGGTGGCTTATCAGCGCGTTTGTGTTATCGTTTTTCAGGTTCTGCCTGAGATCTTTTTTCTGGTACTTGCGGAAAAATGGTCTTAACTATAAGCAAATTGTTATTATAGGCAAAGGAGATTTAGGGTCTGAAGCGGCAGATCACTTGAAACGGACTTCCTGGGCGGGATTTCACGTTTTGGGTTTTTTTGATGACAGCTCAGACAGTGGCAACGGAAAATATCCTCTACTGGGATCACTAAAAGATATTAAGGAATATGTAGAAAATAATCATGTTGACCAGATCTGGTTCGCTATGCCTCTTAAGGCTGAAGAAATAATAAAAAAAATCCTTGCAGATCTGCAACATTGTACCGTTGAGATTAAATACATTCTTGATATATTTGGTATTCGTCTGGTTCGCCACTCAATTACAGAAATAGCAGGAATTCCGATAATCAGTCTCTCTTCAACGCCTATTAAAGGGATTAATTGGTTGCAGAAAAGTATCATTGACAGAGTGCTGGCACTAATTTTGTTATCTCTTCTACTACCAGTTTTTATTATTATTGGGATTGGTATCAAAATCAGCTCACCGGGGCCCGTTCTCTTCAAACAAAAAAGGCACGGGTTCAATGGATCGACGATAGAAATCTGGAAATTCAGAACCATGAAAGCTCATACGGAAGAAAAGGGGGTGGTTACTCAAGCGAAAAAAAATGACGACCGAATTACTCGATTTGGTGTTTTTTTAAGAAGCACCAGCCTTGATGAATTGCCGCAGTTTTTCAACGTTCTTCAGGGGAATATGTCAATGGTCGGCCCCCGGCCTCACCCTGTGGAACTTAACGAGTATTACCAACAATATATAAACAAGTACGGCCTTAGGCACAAAGTCAAACCGGGAATAACCGGATGGGCTCAGGTAAATGGTTGGAGAGGAGAAACAGAAGTAAAGGAGAAGATGGCCAAGCGTATTGAATATGATTTGTACTACATCGAAAATTGGTCGATATGGTTTGATATCAAGATTTTAGTTTCAACAATTTTTAAGGGTTTCAAAGACAAAAATGCTTACTGAAAACGTTGACCCGGCTAGCCTCGACGTGAACACAAAAAAGATCGACAAAGAATCGTCTGAAAGACTCAGCATACTGCGTTTTCCGCTTATTATAGGTGTTATTTTCTTACATTCGGGAGAAGCCCATGTCAGACTGGCTTCAGGTATAGTTGGCATAGACAGCCCTGGTTCAATTGAACAGTTTATCCGGGACATGATTTCCGGCAGTATTTCAAGGATTGCAGTTCCACTGTTTTTTCTCCTTTCTGGATATTTCTTCTTCCTTGGTTTCTCTTTTACGAAGGAAAATTATATCCGGAAACTCAAATCCCGGGCCAAGACTTTATTCATTCCGTACATATTTTGGAATCTACTGACCGTATCCATACTGGCAACCGCACAGTCTTTGCCGCTGACGCAGCAATACTTTTCCGGAAGATATATTCCGATTGCTTCCTTCAGTAATCAAGACCTGATAACAGCGCTATTTGGAATTGGTCGGGCGCCTTTTGCGTATCATTTCTGGTTCATCAGAGACCTGATGATAATGGTGTTGCTCGTGCCAATAGTGGGTTATTTAATAAAAATCAACCCCCCCGTTTTGTTGGTCGGGATTGTATCCATATGGTTTTTTGATCTTTGGCCGATCAATATGCCTTCTGCAGTCGCATTTTCTTTTTTCTCGATCGGGGCATATTTTGCCAGGCATGACACCAGCCTTTTTGTTTTTGATAGAAGTGCACCTCTTCTAACTGTTTTATACATTAGCATTCTACTTTTTGATGTTTTCACAAAAGGAAATTCATACAATATTTATATCCATAATTTTGGAATTCTGATTGGAATTGTATTGATTTTATTTTTGACACAAGTAATCACTCGACAGGGCAATATAAAAAAACGCCTACTAACGATAAGTAAATTCAGTTTTTTTGTTTTCGCGATCCATGAACCAATGTTAACGATAACGAGAAAATTGGTTTATCGAATTGCATTTTTTGATTTCGTAAACAAATCCGCAATTTCATTGCTGTTATATTTCAGTATGCCCATCTTCATCGCCAGTTTGGCCATTCTGGCATACCTAACATTGAACAAAATAACACCCGGATTTTTAAAGATCATCACTGGTGGCAGGTCGTAAATACAATCCCTTTTAATCTACCGAGATACTGTTTTTAAATTGTGAAATAGAATCATTTTAACCGATTTTGATGAAAACGATCCTTTCTACTCTTAAACGCGGCTCAGCGACACTGAAACAGGTCATCTTGAATGTTTTCTGGTTAGGTCTGGATCGAATCATTCGAATTGTAGTTGGCTTTTTCGTCTATGCATGGGTGGCCAGATATTTAGGAGCTGAAAATCTGGGGTTATGGAATTACTGTATCGCATTTGCCGGTCTGTTTGTTGTATTTTCAAACCTGGGCCTGGATGATGTGGTCGTTCGTGAACTCGTTAGAAATCCGGAACAAAAAAAAACAATACTAGCAACCGCATTCTATCTGAAATTGGTAGCCGGTTTTGCAACGTGCCTGATCGTCGTTGCCGTTTTTTTGCTGTTAAAAGGTAATGGTGGTATCGGAGTCTGGTTGGTTGGTCTCTACTCACTTGGATTTATTTTTCAATCAACCAATGTGATCGATTTGTATTTTAAAGCGGAACTCTTATCAAAATACACGTTTTATGCATCAGGCATTTCGTTTTTGGTCTGTTCATGTTTAAAACTAGTACTAATTTTCCTGGAAGCTGAACTCATTGTTTTTGCGATGGTAGGCCTTTTAGAATTCATGATAACGGCAATATTGCTGGTTGTGGCATACAATTTAAACAAACAAGATCTCAAAAACTCGACATTTGATTGGAACAAAGCAAAGCAACTATTGAATCACAGCTTGCCGTTGATTTTTTTTGGCTTTGCCATCATGATGCTTTTACGAATGGACCAACTCATGATCGGTGAATTTTTAGGAAACGCGCAGGTTGGCCTGTATTCCGTTGCTATTCGTATTACTGAAATGATCAATACTGTCCCTGCGATGCTGATAGTATCCTTATTCCCTGCTGTTGTTCGATCAAAAGAGCTTGATACCCAAATCTATGAAAAAAGAATTGAAATCCTCCATAGTTTTATCTTTATTTTTACCCTCTTGCTAGTATTACCGATCTGGCTATTTAATACCCAAATTATTAATCTGGTATTTGGCAATGAATTTTCACAATCAGGTATGGTTTTAGCCATTTTGGTGTGGTCCTCTGTATTTTCAGCACTTGGAATGGCCAGCAAGAATGTTTTTATGGCTGAAAATATGCAAAAATATATTTTTTTAAGGACTGTTCTGGCACTAGTGATCAATTTTTTTCTAAACCTGATATTAATTCCAAGGTATGGGATAGTCGGCGCCGCTGTTTCAACCCTTATTGCCCAAGCAGTGTTGGCTTATTTCTCCGATTTTCTTTTTCCCGGTTCAAGAAAATTTTTCTTTATTAAATCAAAGGCAATATTCTGTCCCGATGTTCGATCGATAATTTTGAAAAGAAGACCAACAATATAACCTAAAATTAGACTAATTTGCATATATCGAGCATAAGTAACTTTTTGATACTATAATGGAACAGACCAAAGACGAAGTCATTTGCAGAATAAACAGGATTTTTACTGCTAGCTTTATTGCTATCTTATTCACAGGACTCATCAATCCTGCGGTTAGGGGTACGTCTTTTATTGTCTGGAAACAAGTCTTATTGGCATTTCTCTTTTTTCTGGCCGCAATTTTAGTGAAGCATAAAGTACATCGTGGTATTGCTGTCAGCTTCATGCTTTCAGTCTCGGTTGTATATATCTTGCTTTTTATTTCATCCATCCGATTAGGCAGCGCTTTTGTCCCTGCCTATAATATTTTCTTTTATGTTTCATGGTTGCCGTTTTTTGTATGGAGTGCAAATGGCGGTGGACGTAAATTTATCAATTCAAAAGAGAAGTTCTTTTTCTTCTACATCGTAATATCCTGTATAGGATTAATTATTGACCTGAATACGGATCTGTTTTTACGGCTGAATATCAGAAATGAAGTGTTAACCATGAATTATTTTCAAAATCACCAGGAAATAGCCAAACGTGCTGTATTCATCTTCACGGCGCCGACCTTGGCAATATCGGTTCTTGGAGGCATTCTGGTGATGTACTTGAAGGTCAATCACTCAATGTTGAAATTAATTGGATCTACTGTCACAGTCGTCATTGTGAGCATTACAACTGCAAGCCTGAATGCCCTGTTGGTAGGCGGATGCTTCATCATTGGCTGCTTAAAATACAACTTCCGTTTTTTTATCAAGGCAATCTATTTAGTCCCGATTATAGGATTCTTAGCTTTTTTCTACTCCCAGTCAATTATGACTGACACGCTGGCACTTCAATTTAACAGGGTTGTCGGGAATTTGGACACATCATCCTGGCCAAATACCGGCAGGTTTTTTCACTGGAAAACTGCATTCCAGGTAATCAGCGATTTCTCTTTTCTTGAACATATTTCAGGTGCCGGTATTGGGTGCACAAACGCTAATTACAATAGCCACGTAACACATTTGCATGGGGAATCATCGTTACTTCAGGCATATGTTGAAGGCGGCATGTTAGGGGTGTTTTTGCGAATATTGCCCTTCTTTTTGTACCTCAAGTCATATTTGCATTGCAAAGACAGGTGTAAAATATTGATTGCTGGTTATATTTTCGGTGTGTTTGTCTCCGGTGCGGTTGCGCCCTTATTTGGCAATATCCCAAGCCAGGCGTTGCTGGGAGTTCTAGTTGGATACCAGTTTGATCTGGCATACGAGACTGGCGTGAAGATTTAATGCTATGGCTTTGAAAAAGTATATAAAAAAAATAGCTCTTTACTTGTTTAACGCAACTGCATGGCTATTTCCGATAACCGGTTTTTATTCACTCAGAAGAATACTATTAACCATTGCAGGATTAAAAATCGGAAGGAATGTAAGGATAAACGGTTTAACCCGTTTTATTGGCGACGGTGACGTACATATCGACGATGACACGTGGATTGGAATCAACAGTTCATTTTATCTAACCAGGCTGGCTAAAATCACTATTGGGAAACAATGTGATATCGCTCCGGATGTTAAGTTCGTACCGGGATCTCATATTCCTGGTTATTCAACAAGAAGGGCCGGGCAGCCATCAGCGGAAAATATTGTAATTGAGAATGGATGTTGGATTGGTGCCGGAGTAACCATACTCGGCGGTGTAACTATCGGTAGCGGTTCGATTATTGGGGCATGTTCACTGGTCGATAGTGACATCCCTCCTAACTCTCTGGCTGTAGGTGTGCCAGCAACTGTAAAAAAAATGCTTGATGCAAAATAATCGTATCCCAGACACAGTTGCCTATATTTGCGGGATTCTGGATGAACGGACTAAGACCGAACGTCTCATCCGGTTCCATAGTCCAGCTGCAACAAACAAGGTCGTTGAAATCTGCACTGCACTAAAAACAAGGGTAAATCAAGTAGTTATTCTCAGTACCGGTCGCGGAAAGCAATCAGGAAATCGTTTAGGTTTCAAATCCACTGCAAGACGCATTTCAGGAGTTCCAGTTCTTTATGGCGCTTTTTGGCAATTACCCCTGGTAACCCACATTGTCACAACGATCTCGCTTATTTCCTTACTGTTTCGATTGCGAAAAGGCCATCGGCCAAAGGAAATCTGTCTGATTGCATACAACCGAAAATGGCACTACCTGCCAATGTTGCTGGTTGCTCGTTTTTTGGGAATCAGATGCTTTCTTGATCTTGAAGATGGCGCTTTGACGAATTCCGGCGGCCTACGCCATCGATTGATATCCCGGATCGGACGACTGATATTTGATCACGTCTGCAATCAAGGGGTTTTGCTTGCCAGCGTGCAGCTGATCAGCCAGGCTTCGCAGAAAAACCATCTTGTATGTTACGGTGTCATTAACGGAAATCTACCAGATGCAATGTCAGATGTTAAAACGACCGCGAAAATCCGTTTTTTATACGGAGGAAGTTTACTGCAAGAAACTGGAACACAATTGCTGATTGATTTTATTCATCTGATAGAGAAAAAAAATCCGGCGTTAGACAAGCATATCCAGTTTGTCATTACCGGGTATGGCAAAATGGCAGACGATCTTGAAAGATTGTCAAGAAATGAGGGAAGAAGATGGATGGAATACTATGGAATGGTGGACAAGCTGACGTATAATAAACTGTTGGATAGTGCTCATGTTGGGATATGTCTCAAGCTTCCGTCTTCTGAGATGTGTTCCACAACCTTCCCATCCAAAGTAGTTGAATATGCATCTTATGGAAAAGCAGTATTATCGACGCCTATCAAAGATGTAGTCGATTTGTTCCGCCAGGAAGGCGCTTTCTTTTTGCAGGAAGAATCGGCCGACGACTTACTCAGGGTTATTGAAGAGATTGTATTTCGACCCGAACAGATTACTGATGTTGCAAGGCAAGGTTATTTGAATCTGTATGAAAAACTGAATCGGCAAACTGTCGCTGATCAATTGGTGAATTTCTTATCCCGGTAAAAAAGGCGAAAATGCAGATTGTGAACTGGCAGTGTAACTTCACCGAACACCAACTGCATACCTGGGTTGCGTTGCAAAGTCTGTTGGATGATCCAATCATCCATATTATTGCAAAAACAACCGGTGGGGCACGGAGCAATCAGAATTGGTCAACCATCGATTTGTCATCGATGAATGTCATTCATTTTGGTGGGAAAAACTGGCTAAGGAAGGGAATTCATATTCTAAGGCAATACCCTGATGCTATTCACGTTTTCGGTGGTTTTTGGGCGGATCGCCGTTTTATTCTCCTAATAATGCTTTCTATTTTTTTAAAAATTCCGGCTGTTGTTATGAATGAACCATACAGCATTGAATCAGTTGGATATTTGAGAAACTCGCGCCGAATAGGAAATCAGATCAAAGTCTATTTACGACCGTTGCTATATAAAATCGTAGCCTTGGTAATTAGGACTCTAGCTAGTCCAAACCGGTTTTGTATGCTTGCTCTATCGTCTCAAGCGGTTGATCAGCTTATAAAAGCCGGATTTGAACCTGATCAGACATTTCCTTTTGGTTATTTTGTTCCCAAACTAAAATGCACGAACAAAAAACGACAATCGGTTCAATCATGTTTCCGGTTTGTTTTTGTGGGATCACTGATTCAACGTAAGGGGCTGGATATCGCTGTAGCGGCCATAGAAGATTCCTATGCTGGCGGATTGCCGGTATACCTGGATGTATTTGGGCCGGGCGATCCAGATGAATATATCGATCCTGCGTCAAAGTGTGTTGCATATAAAGGAGTGATACCGTTTGGTCAGGCACAGGCCGTTATTATGGATTATGATGCCCTGATTCTTCCCAGCCTCCATGACGGTTGGGGTGTAGTCGTCAATGAAGGATTATTGCAGGGGATTCCAGCGATTGTCAGCTCGAATGTGGGCGCAAAATGTCTTCTGGAACAAAGCGGCGCCGGATTAGTATTCAAAAATGGTGACCAACAATCACTGAAAGACAATATTGCTGTATTCATTAAGGAGTCGACTCTGAGAAACCAAATGAAGTATAAAGCAGAATCTTTGGCGGAATTGATAACGCCTGAAAACGCTGCGAAATACTTATTTAAGGTTTTACAGTCATATTTTTTTTCCAGATGCGAACCTCCTGTTGAAATTTGGCGTTTGCCATAATAGTGAATTGAAATTTTTGAGATCTTATAAAAATGGGAAATTGCCTATATGTGCAATATGGATGCGGATGGGTATCAGCTCCAAAAGAATGGCGAAATTTCGATTCCTCGCCAACTCTACATTTTGAGAGAATTCCAATTATCGGTCGGCTATACACAAAAAACAAAACACGATTTCCAAGCAATGTAGAATATGGTGACATTATCAAGGGACTTCCAGTTCCTGACAATTCCTGTAAGTGTGTCTATTGTTCCCATGTACTCGAACATCTGTCCTTAAATGATCTGAGGGCTGCAATAATGAATACAAAAAATATCCTTCGACCGGGCGGAACATTTCGCTTTGTTCTACCGGACTTGGAATATTACATAAAAGAATATGTTGATAATCAGTCGGATAGCGCTGCCTTGGAATTTTTGAAGAATACTGGTCTTGGCATAGAAAACAGGGTGAGAGGAATTAAGGGGCAAATTATTTCCTGGCTTGGCAATTCCCGTCACCTTTGGCTTTGGGATTACAAGTCCCTTGAACTAGAACTTAAAACCGCCGGTTTTATTGAAGTAGACAGAACAGCATATCATGATTTCAGTGATCCCATGTTTGAAAAAGTTGAAGAGAAAGATAGATGGGAAAACTGTTTGGGTATTGAGTGCCGGAAACCAGACTAATACAATACACAGCTATAAGAATATGGCAAGTCCAATTATCAATAAAATTAGATTTTTCAAATACTTATTGAGTCATCCGCTAAATCGTCATCATAAGATTTATGCATTAAAACGATATTTCTGTTGGCAGATCGGAGGTAGACTTGTATGTGGGACAACCGTAATACCTTTTATTAATGACACCAGGCTGTTTGCCAGGCCGGGAATGGTTGCAGCGACACTTAATATTTACACCGGACTGCACGAATTCGAGGACATGTCATTTGTACTACACTGCCTTGATAAGCAGGATACTTTTGTAGATATTGGTGCAAATATCGGCTCCTATACGGTTATTGCATCTGCCGTTATTGGAGCGAAATGCATTTCCATTGAACCGATTCCCAGTACATTTAGTATACTATTGGATAATATTCATCTGAACAAAGCTGCTGATAAGGTAACGGCATTGAATATTGGCGTTGGAAAAGAGACCGATTTCCTTCGCTTCACAGAAAATGGGGATACTATGAACCGTGTTGTGTTCGATACCAACGATCAGAATGGCAATACCGTCAATGTTCCTGTTAAAAAACTCGATGATATCCTGGCTGGGAGTGATTCCGTTTTTCTGAAAATTGACGTAGAAGGTTTTGAAACCAACGTTATCAAAGGCGCGGATAAACTTCTTTCAGGCACTGCGGTGATGGGAATTATTATTGAACTAAACGGTGGCGGCAATTATTATGGTTTCAATGAACTTCAATTGCATGAACAAATTCTACATTACGGTTTTAAGCCCTTCTGCTATTCTCCGTTTGACAGGAAGCTTATCCCTTTAAAAAGTAAAAATTACCTTTCCGGGAACACAATTTATATTCGGGATGAAGAGCTGATTCAAGAAAGAATAGCCAACAGCTCTTCGTATCACATCCATCATGTCAATCTTGATATTTAATTTGAAAAAGTCTCCCCTCATTTTTAAATTTTGATATGACCGATACAGATTCAAATTACTCAATAGAATCAGATGAATTCATATGGAATGAGAGTGCTTCTCCCGCCTCGCATTCTGATTTGGCACCGATTGTGCTGAAGCATCTTAAAACAATAGCCCTAAAACAAAATTATCCATTGCAAGTTCTCGATTTGGGTTGTGGCAATGGGGCATTCTCGTCAATAATACTTCGAGAGGGGTATGAGGTGGCTGCTTGTGATTTCAGTCTGTCAGGTATTAGTCTGGCAACGAAGAACTTCCCGGAGATTTCGTTTTTTAAGCATGACATGGATGAGTCTTTTTCTTCCAAATACCAAAGAAAATTTAATGTAGTGGTTTCACTTGAAGTGATTGAGCACTTGTATCGGCCAAGAGCACTATTTAAAAGAGCGAAAGAAGTGCTGAAAGAAGACGGATACATCATACTTTCTACACCATATCATGGTTATCTAAAAAATATGGCTTTGGCATTATTTGCTAAATTTGATGATCATTGGCACCCTTTAAGAGATTTCGGGCATATTAAGTTCTTTTCTAAATCTACCCTGGTGCAATGCATTTCCGAATGTGGTTTCGAGATGACATCTTTTAACCGGGTCGGCAGAATTCCTGCTCTGGCAAAACACATGGTTGCTGTGGCTAAGCTTATAGGATAATTGTACTAAAGCATTATCACCAGGCAGGAGCTTAAACCTGAACCGGTAATTTCAACATTCAGAGTTATCAATGGAATAATGAATATTTTTCTTAATTCATTCCCAAAATCGGGCACCAACCTGGTGCAGAAATGTCTGGAACTTGGCGGTGCCAAGTACTCCGGCAGGAGTCTAGCGGCATCATCGGGATTAGGGCGCTATGAAAGAGTGAAGAAATGTTTGCGTGGGCCGTGTGCCAATGAAGTACCTGTGGAATTAGGAATGGAAGCGCCGATCTGTGTTTCTCCCAAATGGTTATGCAGCTATTTAAGGAATGCGGACGGTTACGTTTCGGGGCATGCCGTTTTTTCTGACCATTTGCATAAAATACTGATTAACAGAGAATTCAATAACATTCAAGTGATTCGACATCCGTGTGCAATCTGGGTCTCCTGGGCGAATTATATTGCTGAAGCCGGGTATTATTGGAAGACAGCTCACAATTTCCTGAAACAAAAACCTTTTGAGGAACGAGCTCATTTTTTGCTCTACGGTGGCTTTTTGGGTGATGACTCCCTGTTCTATAGGGGATTCAAAGACCTTTTTGTTCGAATTCAAGGGTGGTTTGAGTCTGGTCACGCACTCGTTGTAAAATATGAAGACCTAGTGGGTTCCAAAGGCGGAGGCAGTGATGAACAGCAGTTTAGGACAATCAGTTTGATTCATGACTACATCGGGAATGAGAGCAGTGAGGCCATGATTGCCGGTATCGCATCAAAACTGTATGGAGGGACACATACATTCCGGAAAGGGTCGATACATGGATGGAAAGAAGCAATTACAGACGAAATGGAGGCTGAGATTTGGGATGAATTATCCGGGATACAGTTTTTAAACAGACTGGGATATATGAGATGAGTGAGTTTTTCCCTAAAGTATTGATTGTATCTGAAGGCTATGGCAGAACCCTCTATGGTGTTGCCCAGGTTTTACTCCGGTTGACACAATATCTTCTCAAAAAATCAATCAATTACCGGTTATTGGTTGCAAAAATAAGATCAGCACCTAAGCAACATGAGGCCCATGTTTATTCTCTTCCTTCTTCTCGATTCTCAAAATTGCTGAACTGGCATCTAAAACAAAAACGTTTCATTATTGATAATTTCTTGGATTTTGCACCTGATATTATCCACATTCATGGAATATTTACATTTATTCAGCGTCATTCAATTCAAGTAGCCCTTAAAAAAAATGTTCCTTGTCTATTGAGTCCACATGGAATGCTCGAACCATGGATATGGCAACAAAAAGGTAAGTTTGTATTTCGTCTGAAGAGGCTTATTTGGATTTTTTTTTTAAAGCCAACGATTGGAAGAGTAGATTACCTCCATGCAATCACAAAAATAGAGTCGGATACACTTACGCGCGAGTTCCCAAATATTCCACAGATACAGATACCCAACGCTGTTGACATCGATGAATTCGCCCAAGAACAAATCGAGCCGCAGAAGAATCGCTTTTTTCTGTTTTTAGGCCGCCTTCATCCGGTTAAAGCCGTGGACATATTGATCAAGGCATTTGTTACATCCAACCTGCAAAACTTCCATCTGGTTTTGGCAGGACCTGACTCTGATCCAGCATATTCGACTCAACTAAAAACAATGGTTTCTGATTTGGGTATCTCATCGAAGGTTTCCTTTGTTGGCCCGGTAATGGGTAGTGAGAAATCGGATTTCCTTCGAAACGCATGGTGTACCGTTGTTCCATCCTATTCGGAAGTTATGGCAATGGTGAATCTCGAATCTGCCGCATCATTTACACCAACGATAACAACAACGAAAACAGGACTTGATGATTGGGAAGAAAGCGGTGGTTTGTTAATAGAACCAAATTTAAGTTCTTTGACAAACGCACTTCTCAAAACTGCAAATTGGACAGTGCCTGAACGTTTGCAGCGAGGCCTGCAGTCCAGGCGTTTGGTTGAAAAGAGATACTGCTGGGAGATTGTCGGAAACCAATGGGTGGATACGTATCAGATGATGGCCCAATCTACAGGTAAAAAACATGGTAAATAGTCCGTCTCTAACCGTTGTCCTGCTGACGTTTAATGAAGAGCGGCACATCAGGCGTTGTTTGGAATCCCTAAATGTCATTACATCCAGCATTTTTATTGTGGATTCTTTTTCGACAGACCGAACGGTTGAAATAGCTGAATCTATGGGAGCAATAGTAAAACAACGCAAATGGAAAAACTACGCGGATCAGTTTCAATGGGGAATAGACAACTGTGGTAATGAGACGGAATGGATCATGCGCATGGATGCGGATGAATACTGCGATCCTGAGCTTTTACAGGAAATTTCGGATACATTGGGACAGGTTCCGGATAATATTGATGGTTTTTACATTCGGAGAAAGGTTTTCTTTTATGGGAAATGGATTCGATTTGGCGGATTTTACCCGCATATTCTCCTCCGGATCTGGCGCAGGGGAAAGGGACGTATTGAACAGCGCTGGATGGACGAACACATTGTGTTATCTCCCGGCTCAAAAACGTTATTGCTGAAAGGCCATCTGGTGGATGATAACCAAAAAGGAATCACATTTTGGATTAACAAGCATAACAGTTACGCTTCCCGCGAAATGGTTGATCTCTTAAACCGCAAATATGGCTTGATAGCATCTGATGAATCCTTGAAGAAAACGGATGTTACCAGGAACAAATGGAAACGTATTATCAAAGATGAATTGTATTCGAAGTTGCCCATCGGAATACGATCAACGCTCTATTTTATTTATCGATATTTTTTCCGCCTTGGATTTCTGGATGGGGGAAAGGGATTTATTTGGCACTTTATGCAGGGATATTGGTATCGAATGCTGGTTGACATCAAAATCATGGAAATTGAAAAACGCAGTAATGGTAACATTGAGAAGATATGTCAGCTGCTTTTTGAGGAACATGGAATAAAATTATGATGATTAAAGATTATCAAAAACTGGATTTGTTCCGCCTGCCAAGTGGCTTTCGAGGCCGACCGGCGATTGTTGTTCAATTATGGTGGATTATTCAGTCGCTATTGTTTGCTCCTTCTCCCCAGTTTTTATATGGCTGGAGACGTTTTCTTTTACGGATTTTTGGCGCTGATATTGGCCGGCAAGTAAAAATTCGCCCTTCAGTTAAAATAACCTATCCCTGGAAAGTCAAAATTGGCAATCGGAGTTGGATTGGAGATCGTGCGGAGTTATATAGCCTTGGTGAAATCTCCATCGGCAATGATGTAGTCGTTAGCCAGAAGTCGTATCTTTGTGCAGCCACACACGATCAAGAGAAACAGACATTTGATCTGGTTGGAAAAAAGATAGTCATTGCCGATCAGTCATGGATTGCTGCGGATGTGTTCATCGCACCCGGGATAACAGTTGGAAGAGGGGCTTTGGTAGGAGCGCGAAGCAGTGTTTTCACAGATATTCCAGAAGGTATGGTCTGTTATGGCTCCCCCGCAAGAGTAATCAAAAAAAGAGCTGGAATGTGAACCGAATCTCTTGATTGGAATTGCAACCACCGATACTGAGCGGAGCACAATGAAGATACTAATTTATTCAATTTTTTTTTCACCCGAGCTTATCGGCATTGGTAAATTCACCGGAGAAATGGCAACCTGGTTGGCGGGACAGGGACACTCCATCAAAGTGATAACCACACCTCCGTATTATCCCAATTGGCGGGTATTTCCTTCCTATAAGCGGTTTTGGTATCAGAAAGAGAAAGTATCAATCAACCTTTCTGTCTTGCGATGCCCAATATGGGTTCCACGAAGACCGACCGGTTTAAAACGAATTCTTTATTTACTTAGTTTTGCTGTCAGCAGCTTTTTCCCTGTTATATGGCAAGGGTTAAAATCGTATGACAGTGTTATTGTTATCGAACCACCGCTTTTCTGTGCACCGGCGGCTTTAATCATGGCAAGGCTTACTAAAGCAAAAGCCATTTTACATGTTCAAGATTTTGAGGTGGATGCGGCATTTCATTTAGGCCTGTTGCATTCGAATCGCTTAAAAAAAATCATTACAGAATTTGAAAGCAGGATTATGCAGCGTTTTAATATTGTTTCCACCATATCTCCGAATATGCTGCGTCGGCTTATACAAAGAAACGTTAATAGAAAAAAGTGTGTATTATTTCCAAATTGGGTGGATACACAAGCAATTTATCCACTGGAACACAAAAGTCAATTTCGCACCACATGGAAGCTGCCGCATGATAAAATTGTATTGCTTTATTCCGGGAATATCGGGGCAAAACAAGGGCTTGAATACATGATTGAAGCTGCTCGTTTGTTATTACCTTACCAACGCATTATTTTTGTAATTTGTGGAACAGGGGCCATGTTCCCTCAACTTAGAAAAGTGTCTGAAGGTGTGGGCAATATTGTCTGGCATAACTTACAACCTATGGATAAGCTTAACGAATTACTCAATCTGGCCGATATTCATTTACTGATTCAAAGGGCTGATGCTGCGGATCTGGTGATGCCATCCAAATTGACCGGCATGCTGGCGAGCGGTAAACCGATAATCGCAACGAGTATGCCTGGAACCCAGGTGGCTGAGGTTGTACAGAATAATGGGATTGTTGTGCCTCCCGAAAGCACGAATGCGTTGGTTGAGGCAATAAAAAATCTGGTCGACAATCCGGAGAAAAGAGTTGAATATGGTCGAAATGCACGCCACTATGCTCTACTGCACTTGAAAAAAGACGCTATCTTAACTACTTTTAAAAACCAAGTATTGCTTAAGGAACCTCTGAAATAGTAGGTTCTTTTCGTGGTTTGTGTTTTTCAGAGTATTTTTTTGCTTTGAAGGTGTTCATTTACAAGTTAAAGAATAGATTACGATTCTGATTTTCGTCCTTTTAGCGCTGTTCCCAGGCTCCGGGAGCAACCGATCTGAGAAAATCCATCAATGGTCTGTCCATCCTGGTGGAAAACCAGATAGAACTGAATCCGTTTTCAGAATATCTTTTTGCTTTTTGTAACCGGAAACGGACAACTGTTAAGATCCTATGCTGGGATCGCAACGGGTTCTGCCTTTGGATGAAACGCTTGGAGTCCCGGAGATATCGCTGGCCGGATGAAAACGTAGCCTGTGTATCTATCAGCAACCGGGAACTTTCCTCGTTGCTCGACGGTTTGAACATCCGACAGAAAAAAGCCCATCAATCCCTGATTATTCAATTGTTTCCTGATGAAGAACCGAGTGATTTTTATCAGGAAAAAAAACAAATACTTGATATAATTATTGTATTTTAGGATAGTGGTCTTATGAAAACGGATAAGACAACGGGCTCACAACCGGCCTCCGACCAACAGGAAATCATCCAGCAGCTGATCCTGGAAAACCTGCGACAGACCGAAGAGAACCGCCAGCAAAACCAGGAAATTCAAAATCTCAAAGAATAGCTCAACCTGCTTCTTGCCCAACTGTACGGCAAGAGGTCCGAGAAAAAACCTGTTCTTGAGATTCCCCACCAGTTGAGGTACTTAGATGATCCTTTGGAAGAAACAGCGGCCAGTCTTTCATCTGAACAGGTAACCGTCCCGACCCATACCTGGAAGAAAGCAGAGAGAAAACCTCTACCTGCAGAGCTACCCAAGGTGGGCATTGCCCATGATATCGAAGAAGACCAAAAACAATGTGCCTGCGGTTCCGAGTTAAGCCGTATCGGTGAAGAGGTTTTAGTACAACTCAGAGCTACGTTCCGGCCAGACTGGAGATACTCCGCCACATTCGTCCCAAATACGCCTGCAAAACCTGCGAAGGCGTCGAAACCGAAGGGGCAACCGTCAAGATTGCACCTGCTCCTAAGCAGATCATCGAAAAGAGTATTGCATCACCCGGGCTGTTTGTTAGCCCAGATCATCACCGCCAAGTTCGTCGATGCCCTACCCTTTTACCGCCAGAAAAAAAATTTTCTATGCTGGGATACGAATTATCCCGTTCCAATAGGACCAACTGGACGATCCAGTTGGAAAAACGCATCGAGAAGCTTTTTGGCTTGCTCAAACAGGATATTCTATCGGGTCCGCTGATCCGGATGGATGAAGCCACGCTCCAGGTCTATAAAGAAAAAGGTCGTCTGCCCACTACAAAATCATACATGTGGGTGATGCGCCGTGGTGCGTCTGAAAAACCAGGTATCTATTTCCATTATAGTCCGGGTCATGGTTCCGGTGTTGCGCAGAATCTGTTAAAGAAGGATTCTGCAAAATATAAAGGTGTCGTTAAATTAGTCAAGGTGCCCTTAAATTATTAATTGAAAAACTTCTTTTCGTTGAAACAAACGACCAGTTACGGCTTCTTCTCCCCCAATATCATGATGTAAGCACAGCCGGTTGAAAACAAGTAGTGGTTGTATAAGCGGTTACAAAGAACGAGAAAAAATCTGAATCCAGAAATCTATAACACAGCATTGGGGCAGTTCTTCCTTGCCTTCTCGGAAGGCAAGGCCTTTTATCCCCTTTCAAGGGTTATTAAAAAACCGGCCCTCTTTGACAGGGGTTCAGTCAATATGGCAGATATCCAACGCTTCCAATTGGCCGTTCAGGCTGGCGGTGGCGTAGTTGCCTTTGAAAAAAGGACCTGGGTTGACAACCTGGGTTTCTCCAATGGCGTCAATACCGGCGCTTTCATGGATGTGTCCCGAAAAACAGACCAGGGGTTGATACTGCTCCACAAACTGCCGGACGCTGTGTGATCCGACGTGCAGACCGGTCATAATCCGGTCTGCTGCTGTGTTGTGGGGTGGCTGATGGGAAAACAGCACCATGGGGGAATCTACCGGAAGATCGATAACCGCCTTGGCCAGGTTTTCAGCCAGGACCTCTTCTGAGACCTCATTCGGCGTCGCGCGTGACGGAGAATAGAGAGATGCCCCCAGACCCACGAAGACAATTCCGTCGATTTCGCGATGTGCGGCCTCGATACTCATCCCTTGTGTTTCCAGATAGGTGGCGACCGGAGGGAAATCGCAATTACCGCGAATGGCAAGGATTTTTGAATTAAGCGGTCGGATCAATTCGATGATTTCTGTAATCTCCTCTTCCCTGCCAAAATTGGTGATATCTCCTACCAAGAGCACGACATCCGCAGTTTCAATCTGTCCGGAAAGCCTTTTCAGTCGGTTAAAATCACCATGGATATCGGGGATTGCGAGTATTTCCATACCTTATTTCTGCTTGAGGTTAACGAAATCCTTGCTTTAAAGCGTGATTTTGACCCTTTTGATTAGAATCTGAATCAGGATCCCGATCAGAAAAGCCAGTCCCATATTGGTTGTGGCAAAACCCACGCATGCCACCAGGAAGGTGATGAACAGGTCGTTTCTTTCAGTCAGGTCTCTGATCAACAAGGTTAGTTCCAGTCCGGCAAACAACAGCAGGATGCCCAACACTGCATTTGGCACCGCCATCAGGAGCGAGATGCCAATGGTGCCCAAAACAAGGGCGATCACCAGAAAAATGGCTCCGATCATCAAGTTGGAACCACCGTTTCTGGCGCCAAACCGATGGTGAGCGGCCAAACCCCCGGCGCCGTGACACATGGGCATGCCGGTGATAAGGCTCGTCAGCAGATTGCTCAACCCCATGCTGGTTGCCAGGGCCCTGTATGAGGCACGTCTTGTGATCCCGTTGTCACCAAACAGTGAACGGCAGGTATCGGAGGTGCCGATGATAGCGTTTCCGAGGGTTAGGGGGATCTGGGGAATGACCAGTAAGACAGCTGCCGTATAAAAATCAGCCAGAGTCGGGTTGATGAATTCAATCGGTGTCGGTCCCAGTGTGAAACTTATCCCGCTGAGCGAACCTGAGAGAATGCCAATGAAAATTCCGCCGCAGACAATCACCAGAGAGGCGGGGAACCGTTGGCTGCTCAGTAAGAGCAACGTGATAATCCCTCCAGCTATGCCGATGACCGGGTTGATAGGGATGCCCAGCAGGCTGATGGTGGATTCAGCTTGCTGGATGAACAAGGCGGGGGTGCGAATGTAGTCTATTCCCCGCGTGATCAAAATCAGTCCCAAACCCAGCTGAATCCCGCGGACAATCGGTTTAGTGAAAAATTTAGCCAGCCAATCGATCAGGCCTGTGAAAGCCAGCAGCAGCAGAACGACACCAAATATCAGGCCTGAAGCCGCGATTACCGAAGCCGTAATTTTCAGCGGAAAAGCGATGGCAATGGCCGAAACCACTTTCAATGGCTGTACAGGTAGTGGAAGTTTGAAATAGAGTCCACTGGCAATGTAAAACAGACCCACCATCAAAAAGACCGAAGTGACACTCAGCCCGTTGATAATAATCAGCGCCACGGACAGTGGGATCAAGGTTCCCAGATCACCCAGCGATCCTGCAAACTCTACTCTGTTAAAACTGAAGGTTCCTATTTGCATAATGTCTCAGCCCAGAATAGTTCACAGTCCAAAATCTTCGTTGATCAATATAACTTTAATGCGGCCTTTGGGGTACGATTTTTCAGTGATCGTCCAGTGGTTGCAAATGCGGTATTTGCTTTGACACTCTTCGCAATATCCGGTTTTAAGACAGGGATTTTTCATTCCCAGCCGTGACACATTTGCAGGAGCAGCCAGATTTTTGATACGCAGCATAGCTTGGTCCACATCGGCAACGATTTTATTACGGCCGACAATAATAATCACATTTTTGGGACCGAAGGTGATAGCGGCGACCCGGTTTCCGATCATGTCCAGGTTGACCAGTTTACCGGTATCGGTCACTGCATTGGTCCCCGAGATGTAAAGGTCAGTCAACAGTGCCTGTCGTCTGAGTTCCTGTTTGTCTGAATCTGAGAGCTTTTTATTGTGGATATCGAGAACTTTCATTTCCCGGCTGCTCTTCAGGACATCATATAATTTGATATCGGTGAAGGTGATTGACCCGCCCCAGGAAACCGTTTTAGGCTTAAGGGAGGGAATAATCTCTTTCAGCACAATGTCGTGAACATCCTTTCGTTCATGCGCAATAAAGGCATCAAAATTATTACCTTCCAATGTCTTTTTTACTTCTTTGAGGCGGACTTGCCAGTATTTTTTTAAAGGATCAACCATTTTCAGTGTCTGGTTCAAATTAATATCATTATCCCAATGCTTATGGGGCTTTATAAGGCTCAGTCATAATTAATTGTCAATTAAGCCTATGTGGAACGGTGTATTTTGTAAACCCCGGTGGTGGTTTATTTATGAGTATATGAATTCAATTGGCCAGATCTCCTTTCAACGTTTAATAGTTGAATTTATACTTATTTGAGTTTAAAATAGGGGTCAAACAAGTTGATGGAAATAGCCAAAATCAGGTAACGGTCTTTTATCATAACGCCTGTAATCTTTCAAGGAGATTTCGGAGATCTACGCTGTTCTACCAAGAAGACCTTTTTAATCGAAGAACTAATTTTTCTTTACCCCCATTTGGAAGTGCAATGAAAATCCATTGGAAGCTGAGTATACTGGTGTCTCTTATTTGTTTCGTCTTGTTGATCGCCCAAGGTTCTCAAGCTCGAATCCGTTTTGATAAACCGCCTGCAGTTGAACTTGATCTGGAAAAACTGAATCTTCATAAGGACGCATTTTTTTCTTTTGTGACGACATCTGTTCATGGGAACCCGTTTGGTTTGCAGGCGTATGGACAAATACCTTTTAGGGTGTGTGATTTAAAGCTGAAAGGACGAAAACTCTTCAATTACAAATCTCCAGATGGACGGGAGAACCGATATATGAGCAACCCGTCCTGCGACCAGATTGTCATTCGTCAGCTATTAGAAAACAATTACCGTTATCAAAAGGGTAATCTCTCCGCCTATAAACATCGAATGTGTATGCGGAGTATTGAAAGAATATTCAGCCCTATGCTGGAATATTATACGATCCGTTTTGAGGAAAAAACCCGGACGAATTGCAGCCGGTGTGAGGACAAGGAGCAGGAACGGCTGGATAAAATCGTCACCATTCAAGAAAAAATTATTGGAAACTGCAGTCAGGAACAGGAAAGTGTAATGGAATTCCTGAATGAGCTGGATGGCGTTATTGAAGCCGCGTTTAAATCAAAAAAGATTTCGCCGCAAAAGTAAGCCCACCTTGAATTTTAGACCCTTTCATTAATCCGGATTAAAATTTACATGATCGGGATTGACATCAGAAATTAAAAAGTGTACATTTGTTTACTCTTGACATGCAGGAATAAACCGATCTCTGTTCAGGGCAATTATCAGTACTTTATGAGCAAGAGAGCGGGAATCATCGCTGGATTGAAGGCGGTATGACACAGGGAGTTAACAATGATGATGCAAAACCAATCTGACAACGTTTCCATGAAACTCAAGGAAGACCTATTGGTAGAAAACCGGATTGGAATTTTACCGGAAAAGAACTGCTTACTTAAACGGAATCGGGTTTGTGCCAGTTGTGGGACAGCTGACATGATACCGGCCGGTAGCTGTTATGTTTGCAGGAATTGTGGAGCCAGCAACGGTTGTAGCTGACAAACGACGGCGGTGGCCATTCGAGTGGAAACGCCTTTGCTGCAGATCTGTGGAGATTCGATCTGAAAGAGCCGCAGCAAAGGAAGTTCAATGTTGGTTGTTAAAATGGGTTTAAATTATAACCTATAAATCCGGTTAATCGAGATACTTAAAGGAAACAGCCAGTTTGGTGCGAAAGGCGGTCACTTTCCCATCCTCAAGCTTGACATCCTGGGAAGTAACCTCGGCGACCCTCAGGTCTTTCAGCGTCTTATTGGCCCTTTCAATAGCCACTTTGGCCGCTTCTTCCCAGGAAGTCTCACTGGTACCAATCAATTCAATGACCTTGTATACACTATCTGACATGGTTATTCCTCCTTGTAATGGGTTGGATTTAATTTGGGTTTTTGTTTCATCCCCGCTTGCATGACAGGAACACTCAACAATCGCAGTGCCAGCCTCTAATCTACTCTATTAAATCAGAAAGTGTAAACAAAAATTTACATTCTAATGACAATCTCAAAATGAATTTGGTGACCATCCTCGCTGGTGGTCTGGACCGAATTCGTGAGACTCACAGTGAAGAACACCGAGAATGAGTCAGTGTTCGCTTTCCAGCTCCCATGAAAATCCGACCGGATATTATATTCGGAATGTAATCAATCAGCCCTGAAAAAAAGAAATCCTGACTATAAAATGGCCCGTATATTTGGAAAAACCTAATAAAAACAGCATATAACACCTGTCACCTGAAAGTATTGAAAAGACAGGTTTGATGTAATACCATAACTTACAAAGACATGGCATCTATTGTGGGTCAAGAAAGAAAATCGGGTTTTCCTGAATACAAACGAGACGATTTCCTATATGCAAAATACGACTGTTCCCCAGAACCCGGTTCTCATTGTTGATGACGAGCCGGAAATAACCGCCGGGTACGAGTTGATCCTCAACTCTGCAGGGATAATGAATACCATTACTCGCAATGAGGGTGCCGAGGCCCTGGCTCTGATCGTTAAACAGCCTGTATCGGTGGTGTTGCTGGACCTCAATATGCCCAAGATGTCGGGAGAGAGAGTGTTGGAGTTTATCTCTCAAAAATACCCGGATATTCCGGTTATCATCATTACCGGGATGAATGAAATCGAAGCGGCTGTTAAATGCATCAAGATGGGGGCTTATGATTACATGGTTAAACCGGTGGAAGAGCAACGGGTCATATCCAGCGTTAGAAGAGCCATTGAACGTCAAGAGATGAAGAATGAATACCAGACTTTTAGACAACTGGTTTTCAATAATAATCTTAATTATCCAGAGGCATTTGCTAAGATCATCTCCCGAAATAAAACCATGCGGTCAATATTTCAATATATCGAAGCAATTGCCAAAACCAATAAACCGGTTTTGATTACAGGGGCATCCGGCGTTGGAAAAGGATTGATAGCGGAATCTATTTACACTGTGAGCGGTCGAGTGGGGGAATTTGTATCTGTCAATATTGCAGGATTGGATGATAATCTGTTTTCGGATTCACTCTTTGGCCATAAAAAAGGAGCCTTCACTGGAGCAGATACTCAAAGACCCGGGTTGATTGAGAGAGCTGCCAATGGCTGCCTTTTTCTGGACGAAATTGGGGATTTAAGTCCGGCCAGCCAGATTAAACTGCTACGCTTATTGGAAGAGGGGGAGTATTATCCTGTGGGTTCGGATGTCCCCCGAGAAGCAAATACCCGAATCATTGCGGCAACTAATAAAGATATCAATCTGCTGCAGAAGATGGGTGAATTTAGAACCGATTTGTACTATCGTTTACAAACACACCACATCCATGTTCCTGATCTGATGGAACGTAAAGATGACCTGTTTCTTCTGATAGATCATTTCCTGGAGGAAGCTGCCAGAGAACTGGATAAAAAACGTCCCACGCCCTCAAAGGAATTGTATGCGCTTTTGGGGAGCTATTACTTCCCTGGCAATGTCAGGGAACTGCAATCGATGATATATGACTCAGTCAGCCATCATCAGTCAAAAATGCTATCTATGGACCGATTCAAAGAACACATTGCCAAACATAGTTCCACAGAAGTGGTAGAAGGCAAAGAATCCTCCCAGGAGCTGGAAGCCTCTGAATTTTTCTCTTTCTTCAAAAATCTTCCGACACTTAAAGTGGTTCGTCAGCTTCTGATCGATGAAGCGGTGAAACGGTCTGATGGAAATAAAGCTGTCGCTGCCCAAATTCTGGGTATCACTCGTTCAGGTTTGGCCAAGCTATTGAAACGATCCAAACAGGTGTGACTTTTGTCATATCTGCCCCATTTCTCCTCCTTCTTGTAACATTCTGTATTGTAACGGTAATCCGTCATATATAGCATCAAGCGTCCTCCTTTTGTCTCACCTATTCACAAAAACCGACTTTTCTATGTCTACTTAAAAGTGCAATATAAAACAGCAAATTAGGCTAGAAAAAGGGTTTGGTATAGAATTCGCAATAAGAATTTGGGAATGCGATGCGTTTAGTTTATTATCGAATCATGTGAATAAATCGTCATTCGACGCCATTCATCGTAGAGGAAAAGATTAACATGTTTAAAACTGAAAGCGTCAAAAATCGAATATCTTTGAATATACCCTCTTCTGTCAGTAGTATTGGTAGTGCTATTAAAGTGCTGAATCAGTTTTTAAAGCAGTATGACGTTTCGGAACTATCCGCAACTCAGGCAACAGTTGTTTTAAGAGAACTGATGGTCAACGCGATAACTCATGGGAATAAGGATGATGCATCTTCCTCGATCAAGATCCAATTGGAACATATGAAGGGGAAGGAGTTCAAGATTATGGTGGAGGATATGGGGGCAGGCTTTAACTATGCTGCCATTGATACTCATATCCCCGATAATCCAAAAACCATCCAAAACCGTGGTTTCGCTTTGATCAAAGCCTACACCAACCGCTTTGAGTTCAATCGGAAGGGGAACTGCATTGCGGCCTATTTTTCTGCAAAATAGGGGCACGACCCATTTCCAGAGGACCTCTCAGGAAGGTGTTTTGTTCAAATTAATTGATATCGCGGAAAGAACTAATATCGGATTGACTTCAAATACGACCACAAATCTCAATGACAGCAGTTGTTAATACTAAAAATAATCAGAATACTACAATGATGGACGGATTGGAATCGGACAACGAGCTTGTCAAATCGAAGGTCAAAGTCAAAAAACTGAAAGAGGGTATGGTTATCAAGGCCTATACCAAATTCAGCGGGCGTTATCAGTCCATGGACGAAGGGACTTGTGAATTTATTCGCCATAATTTTAGGGGGACCCGGGCTATTATCGTTCGCGAAAATAAAAAATACAACACCGGCGTTAAATATCTCCAGACGGGCGATACACTGAGTGGTCTGTATGATTTTCCGCCTGCACTGCAGAAAATCACCATTGCCACCAAAGAGTTAAGCCAGGCGTTGGAAAAAAGAGGTATGTTGGAGTTTATCACTGTACAGCCAAAAGCGGTTGCAGAGAGAGCAAAGGAGCAGTTGCAAGAACTGGTGATGATGGTCGAAAAGTCGGCCCAATCCAGGCCCATGACTGCTGCGATCGGTGGCTGGAAAAGTTCCACACCTTCTGCCAGGATTGCACAAAAACTGGTGGAGAGCGTTCAAAAAAGTATTCCCATTCGTAAAGAGACCTCCCTCTCCATTGAAAATGAGATGGAAAATGCCAGAAAGGGAACGCTCAGTGTCAAAACGATCGAAAATAGTGTTAACAATATCGCAGCCAATGATTCTATCGACGCACTGATGTCAATCTCTAGCCTGAAGGAGAGCCAGCAGATATACGATCACTGTGTTGATGTGGGAGTGATCTTCCAATCGGTCTACTTTAAGATTCAAACAAAGCGGAAGAAGAAAAGCGCGTTCAGTCATCAGAATCAAGCTATGTTGGGCGGTTTTTTACATGACTTCGGGAAATCGGTAGTTCCCAGAGAGATTCTGGAAAGCAAAAGCCAGTTTGATAAAAACAGCCGCGCGATGCAGATTATCCGCTCCCATCCAGTACACGGTGCACGGCAGTTGACAATGTTGGGC
>Ga0075122_10000681_pt1 | contig 25851 bp, 18 predicted proteins | sample AntAceMetag02UKB_FD_69790 | JGI IMG/M metagenome (GOLD analysis project Ga0075122, IMG submission 69790) | Saline lake microbial communities from Ace Lake, Antarctica - Antarctic Ace Lake Metagenome 02UKB | ecosystem: Environmental > Aquatic > Non-marine Saline and Alkaline > Saline | place...
GTCAGTATTATTAATAGAGGCTATATTGTTTTGGCTAATTAAAATAGAAATAACAACAACAAAAATAATGATTAATGTTCCTCCTATTAATGGGAAAATAGCTCTTTTTTTAGTCATTTTAGCCATAGTGGTTGGTTATTTAAAATAATTAATTAATAAATTCATAGAGTTATAATTTATATTCTATTCCACGTTACGGCTTCGCAAAACCGCCAACGGTGTTCTTAATAAAATAGAAACATCAAACAAAATTGACCAATTTTCAATATAATAATTATCTAATCTCACTTCATCTTCAAAATCTAAATCACTGCGTCCGGAAATTTGCGCTAAACCGGTTATACCCGGTTTTATGGACAAAACTTTTTTATGATGACGCTCATATTTAGCTACTTCCCGAGGTTGATGTGGCCGCGGACCGACTAAACTCATATTGCCAATTAAGACATTAAAAAACTGTGGCAATTCGTCAATGCTCCAACGCCTAATAGACTTACCAACCCGAGTTAAGCGAGGATCATCCCCAATTTTATAAACCGGACCTGTCTTAGTGTTCTGCTTAGCAATTAAAGACTGCTCATATTTTAAAGCGTTTTTATTGCCATCATATTCTTTCCCCACACAATAATTAATCAGCATGGATCTAAATTTAAAAATTTTAAACGTTCCGTTTTTACTCACTCGTTCATTTTTATAAAAAATCGGTCCGCGCGAATCAATCTTAACAAAAATAACGGTTATAATTAAAACTGGGAAAAAAAGAATTATAAGTCCAAGTGAACCTAAAATATCAATTAATCTTTTAGCAATTCGTCCCCATCCTTCTAATGGAGTTTTTTTTACTTCTACTATGGGCAAACCGGCAATTTCCATAACTTCGGTCTTTAAAACTTTAGTGCCCAAAAGATCAGCCGCGTATTTAAAAACAATATGATATTCATCAGCAAAATCATAAAGTCTAAGTACTTCAGCCTTGGTTAGATTAGGGTCAGACTGAATTATTTCATCCACTTCTTTATCTTTTAAAAATTTAGCTAACTCCTCGGCTGTTTCCATGTTAAAATCACGTAATCGTTTTATAACTTGATAACCAGACGCTTTACTATTAGAAAAGGCCTTAGTCAGAATATCAATAGTTTTACTATTTCCAACTAAAATAACTCTATGTACACCAATATCATAATAAAATAAAACACGTTGCAACCATCTAATTAAAGAGCGCGCTAAGCTAATATAAATAATTGCTAAAATCCAGCCCGCTAAAACAATAAAACGGGAATCAAACAATTCCCGTCTAACAAAAATTAAAATAACTATTAGCATCAAACCGGTAGAGCAGGCTAAAATAACCCGATAAATTTCTTTAACTAATTTTCTTGCGCCCTTTATATTATAAAGACCGGCTAGAGCAAAAACAATAAGCCACAAAAAAGCAATTAACAAAACAATTTTAAAATAATAAGCAAAAGGTAAATTAAAAATAGCCGGCCGGATATCAGTAGTAAACTCAGCAAAACGAATATAGTAAGCAGATGCACCGGCTAAAATAATCATTAAAAAATCTAACGGCACTAATAAAAAGGAAAAAAATAATTCACTCTTTTTCATAATGAATTAATGATGTTAAATTCTAATAATATCAAGGCAAGTTATAAGCCGGATTTTGTCCCGCTCAAATTTTTAAAAAAATTTCAGCGGGGATAGCAATCTATCTAGGCCCGAAATTACTCTCGGACTCAAGCGAGCCACTTTTCATTCCAGTCGCCCGAGGGCGACAGGAGTTTGCTCTTGCTTCAGGTAGGGTTTACCATCACAGCCTGATCACTCAGGCGGAAACACAGTAGCATTTGTCAGCTGAACAAATACACCCGTGAACTTTTCACATTTGGCCACGAAGCGACCATCCTGAACGAGGAGCTTGGCGACGAGTTGAAGGAAATTATATCCTTCGATTCGCTTCACTCACTCAGGATAGTCGCTCCGCGACTAGTATAGTCTCTGCGGCACTTTCCCTATCTCGTCATTCGTAAATGGCAAGATGGTGGGCGTTACCCACTACCACGACACCAACGCAAAGCGCTGGCAGAAGTCCGGACTTTCCTCTTCCGTCGCCCGAGGGCGACAGAAGTAGCTATCCGCTTACCTTGATATTATTAGAATTTAAAAAACTTAATTATATTAATAATATTAGCATTAGAATACCTAAAAGTCAACATATTATTCAATTTTTTGTTTAATACTAGTATAAAAACCCTCTAAATACTTATTTAAAAATTCCTTGACAAATAATAATTTATGTGATATAAGAATATATTCACTATATTGCTCATTACAACTTAAACATAAGGAGTTAGCCATGCAAACTGATATGCATTTTAATATGATTTATTTTATAGCCCGAGTAATTGGTTTTTTACCAAAAGCCGCCAAAAAAATAGCTTATGCTTCTCAACATGTTGACTTTGCTGAATGCAACAACTTAATTCATACCGTTAAATTCCATGTGGATATGGTAGGAACATCCCATCGACCACTTGATTTTAAAAAGTTGCGTAAAACTAAAAATCGATTCAGACCTTGGCTACCTTTCCATTTTTTGCCTAGCGGAAAAAATCTCAGATGTGAAATGAATGGAACCTTAATACAGCCAATGTTAGAGTATGTCCTTTTACACAAAGATGATCCATATTTTCTACATCTAGTCGGAATTGTGCTTCATGTTTTATGCGATTCTTACTCGCATTGGGGGTTTGTCGGCCAAAATGACGAAAGCAATAAAATTAACAATCGCTCCCTAAAAATTCTGGAAACACCTAAATCTATTACAAAATTTTTCTGGAAAGAATTAAGCATCTTCAAGGAAAAAATCAAGGGCTCTATAGCGGAACGCGTACCAGTCGGTCACTGTGCAATCGGATCTATGGCAGATATCCCCTATCTACATTTTAAATATACAACCGAAGATGGCCGAGAAGTTTCCAGAGATAATCCTAAAAACTTTATTGAAGCGGCCCGAAAAGTATACGAATTTTTAATTCGTGTTCTTGCTGAAAAATCTACCTGCGGCGAAATTAAAAAAAACCAAACCTGGGCTGATATTATGCCGACAGTAGGAGATCTTATTCGCCAGAAAGGTTCACTTGAAAAACGTGTTAATAGATGGCAAGAAACAATAAAATCTGGCAAGTATTTTGTTGTAAAAAATACAGATCGAAGGTTGCGATATATTCCTCAAAGCTGGCGTCATGAAGAACTTGTTCAACAAATTAACAACGGCAAACCTCCTGACGCTTGCCATCCATTATTATTTAATCAAGCCGCTCATTTTTACGAAAGGTTTATTTTAAAACAACTTCGTGAAGAAGGCCTGATCCTTAGCTAAATGCAATTCTCCGGCGGAAGCTACTACAAGTAGTCTCCGCCGTTTTTTATTTCTAAAACAAAAACAGGCAACAATAAAACCTGCCTGCATTTTTCTTAGTATTATTTTTTTAAACCCGCCATTAAATCCATGTAAAATTCTAAATTATTTAAACTGGCCAGCTTCTGCCCTAAAGGTTCTTTCAACTTAAACAAGTGGTGCAGATATGCTTTAGTGTAATTTTGCAATTCTGGCAATTTACTTTCCGGATTAATAAAACTAAAATCTTTAGCAAACTTGGCATTATTTATATTAATTGTTTTATAAAAACTTTTATCAGTTCTTAATTTTTTATTTTTTTTCCAAAGAAAGAGTTTTCCGTGCCGCCCTTCCCGGGTAGGAATTACGCAATCAAACATATCCCAACCCATATATGAGCATCTTACAATATCTTCTGGTAGGCCAATACCTAAAGCAAAACGCAGAGAATCTTTAGGAATTAAATCCGCCGTATATTGTAAAACTTTCCCTAAAAATTTACCGTCTTTATCAACCGGTCGCGCGCCAAAGCCATAGCCGTCAAACCCGATTTTTATTAATTCCTTAGCGCAATATTCCCGTAAATTTAGCTCTGCTCCACCCTGAATAACACTAAACAACAATGGCCGTTCGCTAATTTTTATCTTGCGTTTTTTAACTTGCTTATCATATTCTGCTCGACATCTTTTAGCCCAAACAATTGTTCTATTCACTGATCTGGCTAAATCTTCTTTATTAAGATCATTCGGCGGACAATCATCTAAACAGACCATCATATCAACACCTAAATCAAACTGAATCTGAATTGATTTTTCCGGGGTTAACTCATGTTTAGAGCCGTCTAACGGTGAGCGAAAAATTACCTTATTATCATAAATTTTTCCCATCTTCGGATTCTGATGAATTAAAGAAAAAACCTGATACCCTCCACTATCTGACAATAATGGCCCATCCCAATTCATAAATTTATGAATACCGCCGGATCGCTTTATAACTTTTAAACCCGGCTGTAAATATAAATGAAAAGTATTAACCACCATAGCTTTAACACCAACTTTATGAAGTTCATTAGTACTAATTAATTTCACAAATCCCCTAGTGGCATCCGGCATAAAAAAAGGAGCCCGCAGGTGGCCGTGACAAGTTTTTATAGTTTTATTTTCTTTCTTATCCATATTAAAAATAAAAATTTGTAAATTACAAAATTCTAAAATTTATAAATTTTATTTTATTCTACTCTCCCGTCATTACTTAATCCCGCAATTTCATCATCTTCAAGTTTAGTAGTTTTGCCTTTTGTTTGGCTTATAATTATTGACTGGGTAGTAATATCCTTGGCTTGCGCTTTAGAGCCAGGTAATAAAACCAAAATCTTATTGCGGTCATTATTCGTCGGCGTAATGCCAATATTAAACTCCGCGTCTGCCCTATAAACACTAACAGGCAATCGGCCGATCTGCCAAATGACCTGATGATTAAGCTCATCATACTTAAGCGAACCGACCGAAGTTCGATTTTTATTATCCCAGCTAACATAAGCTGGCAAATTAACTTCTACCTGGGCATCACTAAGCTCATGCAAATTATTAGTCAACGTCCAATAAATTTTAAAACTAGTGGTTTCCCCAACTTTAGGCGGTAAAGGCCCGTTACCCACCGGAATATTATCATTATTAAAATACCTTATTTCCTCTTTTAAAGACAAGTCACTATTAATTTTATTTATAATTTTATTACTGCGGTTATCAGTATTTTCGTCTTGACCCGGACCGCTAAGATCCCCTATACTGAATTGGATATAGCTCTTAACCGAAAAATCTTTGCCTAAATCATTTGATTCAAAAGACAAAATTTTAATGGAAAAATCAATTACCCCTTCCTGGCCCCGCTTTAAATTAGCTAAAGCCGGAATTTCCTCTTTAGTCCAGCTTATAGTATTACCTCTAACCTGGCCGTCCTGCTTATCATCTAAACTGTCCCAATCCAATACATCACCCCCTAAAACCGCCATAACCACAACATCTTTCATTTCCACTTCGCCCTTATTATTATAAACAACGGAATAATTTAAAGTCTGGCCGAAATCAACACCCTGATCATTCTTTGAACCATTAATAATTAAAGTTAAATTTAAATCATTTTTCATCACTTCTAAGCCAATCTTTTCCTCAAAAAAAGTATAGGATTCTCCGTCTTCCCCCTCCTGCTCAAACCGCCAAACAAGCTCCTGGTCTTCTTCCAATTTTTCCGTAATTTTATATTTTATTTTTAAGATTTGCTCATCTTCCGCAACTCCGCTTATTTCCCAAATTCCGGATCTAATTTTTTTAACTCTTAAACCTTCTTCTTCCGGTTGTCCATCTTTTAAATCAGGCTCAACCGCTATGATGTCTAAATTATCTAATGGTCCCACCGCTAATCTAAACTTATTAAAAAAATTGTCTTGTTGCATTTTTATTTTTACGACTATTTCATTTTCTTCATTAACCAAAACTGAAGACGAGTAATTAGGGCTTAAATCAAGACCGATATCGTTAATCTCGGTTTCGAAAGAAGCTTCTTTTTTAAATTCTGAAGAAAAATTTTCCGGCGTATAAATAGCCTTAGCTAGTAATATGCTTTTATCTCCTTTTGGCCCAATTATTTTACCTTTTATTTTTAAGCTCGCGCTACCGCCTGATTTTATTTTTTCAAAATACCAGGAAGAATTAGTTAAGCGGTGATTAGCTTCGTCGTCATCTACCTGCTCGATAATCTCTTCAATGTCAGAGCGCTGGGGTGAGCTATCTAAAAATATAAAATTATCCGGATAAGATACTTCAACAAAAACATTATTTAAATCTACATTGCTTGAATTTTTATAATCAATTGTATAGAAGAATTCTTCTCCGGCCATAACTTTTTCCTCGCCCGTAATTAAAATTCTTACCATGCTAGAATCAGACCCGCCCTGAAAAATATAATAATAAACTCCATAAACTAAAGCCGCCATAACCGCTAACATAAAAATTGAATTAAGAAGCCAAAATAAAAAGCCCCTCTTCTTTATGATATTAAGTTTTTTTACGTCAACTACCTTACCGCTATCATCCTGATAAATTTCTGATAAGCTATCCTCGATTTCTTCCTCGTCGTCTTCTGATATTGGTGCAAAATCGTCAGTCGCCGCCACCATCTCTTCAAATTCTTCAACCTCTTTCTCTGTCGGCAAAGGCCGCTTAATAAATTCTGATAAGCCGGATTTAGATTTTTTTATTTTAACCTGGCCGGCTAAATTTTTGTCCTGATTATTTTTTTTCATATTTTGAAAATTATTAATTTTTCTTAGTTAAAATTACCGCCCAATATTTATCACTATCTAAAGCGTCATTAATCTCCCATCCGCTGGAACTAACAGGCAATTTGTCAGGATATTTCCAAGCTAATTCAAAATTATCAGGTAATTTTAAATTAACCTGTAGTTGGCTAGGTTTGGCCCCGGCCTGCTTTTGAACAAAAAATGAATACGGGTAAAGCTCTTTCTGCCAAGGATTAACCGTTTCTTTAATTTTTTCTAATAAATTAACTTGTTTCGATTTGGTGTTTAAATTGAAAGGTAATTTATATTTTAAATAAATTACTCCGCTCTGACCAGGATCAACCATAGACCAATTAGCAAAAACCGTCCGGCCGTTTTCCTGATATATTTTAGTGTTGCTAGGTTCATGAATTTTAGTTTCCTGCTCTTGTTTATAAACAAGAGGGTCTTTATCCCAGTCTAAATCCGGTTCTTCAAAATATATTCTATCCGGCTGTCTAAAACCTTGAGCGGCTAATAATTCGCTTCCCAAAGGCACATAGACTCTCATCCAATCAACGTTGCGCACACCAGCAAAAGGTTCATTCTTTATACCCTGATGTTCGCGAATAATTTTAACCGTATTGATAATAGCGCCATTGGGCATAATTTCTATAGACTGGTTAATTGTCTCTTTCATTTTTAAATCGCTCTTACCGCCGGCAATATTAGTATTAATAACCGCTAAATAATCTCGGCCAGTCGACTTCATAGCTCCACCCCAGTTGCGTTCTAAAATTTCCGCTTGCAGTTCAGTATCATTAAAATAAAATAAAATATGCTTCTCCCTTAAGCTTGATTCTAGGGCCTGCAAAATTTTAACTAAATTGGCTTTATTAAGATGACGGGGCAGTTCAGCAATAATATTATTTAATAAATCGCCAATAATTTTTTTTGGTTCAGCCCTTACTCCGACCTGGACCTGTTCTGGGGTTAATTTCGTTTCCACAATCCTTTGCGTTTCTAGCCAAAAATTTTCCGCAGTTAAAACAACACCATAATCTTCGTTCATATCTATCGGTCCGGTAATGGCCAATAATTTTTCTAAAACCGTCGGAGTAAAACTAATTACGCCATCAACGGTCGGCCCATCGCTTTTTTCATAAAACCACATTAATTTTTTAGCCGAAGTCGGCCAATCTGGCCACCAATTCGCGTCCCAAAAATGCCATAACGGATTAACTAAATGCAACGGTTCAGGCGCGGCCACTAAAACCCTTAATCCCCCTTCAGTATCATAACTGCCACCAGTTGGAGTCTCAATATTCTTGATTATGCCCTCGCTTAGATCAACTAAAGCATAGCTACCGATAAAACCCCCAGTTGCCCTTAATTCAGTGTTATTTTGAAAAACCAATAAATAGCGCTTGTCTTTATTTGCTCCTAAAAATGATTTTAATTCATCCACTATATTAATAAACGAAACCAAACCGTTTGTTAGGTCATCAGTGGTGGTTTGCAATTTTTTAAATTTCTCCTGATAATCAGCTGGCAAAGCATCCATATTAATTTCGCTTAATTGATTGCTTAGTTCTTTAGCTTGTTCAGCGGCTTGGCCGCCATGATAATCAAAATCATCTATTATTTCTAATAACGTTTTTTCCTGATTATCAAACAAGCTAGCAAAAGCTAAACTTAAGCTCTGCCCTAAACGAGAAGCCATTTCGCCGGCCGCCAAAATATTTTTTCCTTGAGAAGCCATTTTTATTTCCTTGTTCGGCGCGAAAGCCGCTAAGCTAAAAAATATTTCATTAATACTTGCTAATTGGTCTTGGGCTTTTAGAAAACTACTACCGGCCTGGGAAAAATTTTCTTCAGCTTTAAGAAAATTAAACTCTCCTACCGAATCTGAAGCCATCATTAAATTACTAATAGCTTCCTCGGACACTCCTAAAACTTCTCCTTTAATTTTACTTAAATCTAAAGTTTTATAATAAGTTAAAGCTTTAAACGGCATTATCAACACTAAAGAAATTAAAGCAAAAACGCCAATCGGCTTTAGCCAGGCAAACCTAGGCCTAACAGGAGTAGTCTCTTCGGACACAACTTCTTCTTGATATATATAATCTTCATTTTGACTAAAATAAACTTTTTTAAATTTAATAATTTTATTAACCGCTTCTGCCCATTTTTTTTGAACTATCCCCTGACTAGCTGGCAGTTTCTCGTTTAAAATCGTCTTTGTTACTTTGTTATTTGACCGGACCAGACCACTAACTTTTTTAATTATATCCCGACTCGCCCCGATTATACTACCGGCTAATAAAAAAATAAACCGTAAACTAAATAAAGTTAACCAGCCTAAAGAGTAGCAAACCTTAAAAAACCATACTCCAATCCAGCCTAAAGCAATAATAATAAGTTTTAGCAACCCCCAAAAAGCCAGCATCTCTAACCTGTTTTCATATTTCTTATATAAACTTTTTAACTTATTAACTTGTTTATTAGTTTTAAAACTTACAATCAACTGCGTATCTAAAGCGGCTTCTTTCGCTAAATTATTTATCCTAAAATTCGTAACTTCTTTAATTGGTCTAAAAATATTACTAAATTTAGCAAAAAATTCCTTAAAATCAAACTCAGTTAAAGCATATAAAAATCGCTTTTGCCAAGAATTCTTAACAGCTTTTTTTATCTTTTTCTCTTCTGCTGCCGTCTCTTTAGCTAAATCAATAACAAATCGGGACGATCGTTCGCCTTGGTTAATTTCTAAAATATTTGGTGCTTTATTTTTTTTCCTCATCTTATAAAATCTTTTTATAAATTTCTAAAGTCTCGCGCGCGCATTTCTCCCAGCTATATTTTTTAACCTGCTCATAGCCTTTCTTAATTAAATCCTGGCGCAAATTTTCATTTTTTATAATCTCCCTTATTTTAGCTAGCATATCATCCTTATTTTCCGAACTAAAATAAAGCGCAGCTTTACCTAAAACTTCCGGCAGGCTAGAGCTATCTGAACTAATTACCGGACAGCCGTAAGACATAGCCTCCAGTGGCGGTAAGCCAAACCCTTCATAAAATGACGAGAAAATATAGGCTCTGGCTTTTTTATATAAAATTGCCAACTCCTGGTCAGGCACAAAGCCCGGAAAAATTACTGGGTTTTTATTTTCATCGCCAGGCCATAAGCTATCAGCATGTTTTTTAACCCGCTTATAAAAATAATCTTCTTTACCGACCAAAACCAACCTTAAATCAGGCTCGCTTTTATGTAGCCTGAAAAAAACTTTTATTAAACCTTCTAAATTTTTATGCGGATAAGCATTACCCACATAAAGTAAAAAAGGCTTGTTTATATTATACCTTAAAAGTGCTTCCTTGTCATCGGTTCCCCTCCCTGTTTGGCTAAACTCAGACACGCCTTCATGCGTAACCACCACTTTAGTCTCCTTTACTTTAAATTGTTTAATAATATCATCCTTAGTAAACTGCGACACAGCGATTACGCACCTAGCCCGCTTTATTGCCAGCCAAATGACTAACTTATAACCCCAATTTTTTATTTTATAAAACAACGGCCCTAGAGTTGTTGCCCGCGCCGTGGGAAATTTAGTTAAAATTAAATCATGTATAGTAACCACGAACTTTACTGGACAAAAAATCGGCACATTAAAATGCGGCCAATGCATTAAATCAAGGCCTTCTCTTAAAGCCAGATAAGGCATTATAATTTGTTCAGCCAAACTATACCAACGCACTCTAGTTAAAATCTTTTTTACTCGTTCGTTATCATCCTTAAAGTCAAAAAAATTCTCTTTACTTAAAAAAATTACATACTCATTTTCCTTATCCAGAGCTAAAATATTATCCACAACTTCTTGCGTATATCTGCCCAAACCCTTACCTACGGGCCCGTAAAATCTAGCGTCTATCCCAATACGTTTTATTTTTTCACTCTTATATATCATACCCACATTATAGCATACCGTCTCTCATATCTCATATCACACATCCTGTATCTCATAATCTATACCTCGTACTCCAATAATTGACAAAATAATTTTAAAATGCTAATCTAAAATATTCTAAACGCACATTATAAAATAAACCAAATACTAATGGAGGTTTCAAAATGCCAGACGAGCCAAAAATATCAAACAATATTATTGATTTATCAAAACACAGTTTTGAAGATAAAAAAATAGCCTTAGAAGAACTAAAGGGATGTATAGTAAAAGGCTTAATCCACAATGGCCAAATTCCCGACCTAATGAACCTGCTGTTAATTAAAAATATAGATGATAAAAAAGTGGTACTTGACTGTTTCCTTGGCCCACTTGGATATTCCAGCGAACTAGTAAAAATAGAAATTGATTGTGTCCGGTCAATTGCTATTTACTTAAACCGTCAGGAAGTTTGTTCCGCCCTTATCAGCTATTTAAAAAATAATAAGACAGCCAGAAAATATATTTTTTCACTCATACAAGAACGCTTTGCCGACATTCAAGATAATGACGATGACTCTTTCGAATCCGACAAATCAATTCTGGCTCTAATAGGGTTTATTAATTTTTATACCGACCTTACAAAAAACATTCTTTTCCCAAGCGACCCCCCGGCTCGCAAAGTTAAAATAAACAATATTTTGCTATTATAAAAGCCATTGCACAACCCGCAATGGCTTTTCTCATCTCTATAGTTATCTCTATAGATATCTATAGAGATAAAATTTATTCTTATCCCGTGATGTTAATTATAAATTATAGGCTCCAAATTATAAAACTAACACCTAATTAACTAAGTGCCCCTGGCCGCGCCTGACGGCTTGACCGGCGGGCAGGCTAATCCCCGCCTTTTACCTTTCCCATTATTTCATCAAGCTCATCATCGCTATAAAAATCAATAATAATCTGTCCACCTTTAAGCTTTCGCTTAATTTCTGCTTTAGCCCCAAAAAATTCTCGCAAGGTAAATTCTTTATCTTTATCCGCGTAATTTATTTTAATTTTGGCTTCCTTAGTCCCGCCCATGCGCTTAACTTCTTTATGCGTATCATTTACTGTAAGATTATTGTGTAAAATCTTTTTAAATAAAATCATCTGTTTGGCTTCCGAATCTAGCCCTAATAAATATTTGGCGTGCCCCTCACCAATTTTTCCGGCCACTAAGGCTGCTCGGATTTCTTCTGGTAGGTTTAGCATGCGCAAAGTGTTGGTAATTGAAGACCTGGCTTTGCCTACTCTTCTTGAAACTTCTGCCTGACTTATATTAAATTCATCAACTAATTTGCGATAAGCAATAGCGGTTTCAATCGGATTTAAATTCTGCCTTTGTAAATTCTCCACTAAAGCAACTTCTAATTTTTCCTGCTCCTGAACATCTCTAACTATTACCGGTACTGTTATCAGCCCGGCTTTTTTAGCCGCCCGCAGTCGCCGCTCTCCGGCGATTAACTCATAGCCGCTGTCTGATTGGCTAGCGATTAAAGGTTGAATAACTCCGTACTCTTTAATTGACTCAACTAATCCATCTAAATTAACCGGTTCAAACTCTTGCCTGGGCTGCATAGGATTAGCTTTTATTTTTTCAACCTCAACCTGCAAAATTTTATCTTTATCATTGCCAACTGAAACATTATTAATACCAGCCTCATCGCTTTTAGAGTTTATTGCTTTATTATTTTTTTGAGGGATAAGAGAACCTAATCCCCGCCCTAATCCATCACTCATAAATTTAGAAATTTTATTTATATTTTAATTTTCTAAGTCTATCATCTCTTTAGCTAACCTTTCATAAGCCTTCCCGCCTCTGGACTTCGGATCATAATGCAAAATTGACCGGCCATAACTCGGCGCTTCAGCTAATTTTACGCTTCGAGGAATTACCGAACGGAAAACCCGATTAGGAAAATATTGATATAACTCATTCATAACTGATGTAGATAAACGATTACGTTTATCAAACATAGTAATAATTGCGCCCATTATCCCTAAATCCGATTTTAAATTATTCTGCACTAACCCAATTGTTTCTAATAATTGCCCTAACCCCTCTAAAGCGTAATACTCACTCTGGATCGGAATTAAAACTTCATCCGCCGCCACTAAACTATTTACCGTTAATAAACCCAAGGAAGGCGGCCCGTCAATAATTATATAATCATATTCATCTTTAATACTGTCTAAAATTCTAGCTAACCTAAACTCCCTATCTTCAGTATTAACTAGCTCAATTCCAGCCCCGGCTAAAGATATAGTAGACGGCGCAATTTTTAACCCGTCCTGCAAAGTCCGTTTAATAATTTCATAAATCGGCTTATGTCCGATAATAGCTTCATAAACTCCATGCTCTAAATTCCTATGTTCAATCCCTAAGCCGGAAGTGGCGTTTGCTTGCGAATCAATATCCACTATTAAAACCTGCTTACCTAAATAAGCTAAGTAAGCCCCTAAATTTACAGCCGTAGTAGTTTTTCCCACTCCGCCTTTTTGGTTAACTATAGAAATTATCTTACCCATATATTGATGCTTGCATCAACTACAAAATTTTTAAATTCGTAAATTTAAGCACATTACATTATATTAATTATTATAACATAATTAACTTTCCTTTGACAATTTAATCTTATTTTACTATACTAAAATCAGTCCTAAACCATGCCGCGGTGGTGCTACGCCCCGCTTATGCGTAAGCATTTTGCGGGGGAATTGGCCCGCCCGCCATCGTCCCGCCTGGGCGGGACTCAGGCGTTGCGGGCGGGTAGACACGCTATAACAAAGCCGATGTGGTGAAACTGGTAAACACGCACGACTCACCCCAAACCAGAGCAAAGCTCGGTTTAGGGTGTCCTGTACCGTCCTGCCCGTAGCAGGTCTGGTGCAGGGCAAAATCCGTCCTGTACCGTGCTATGCTCTGGTGCAGGGCAAAATCACCGTCCTGTACCGTGCTTGCACTGGTACGGGGCAAATCAGATATGCATTATACTTATGTTTTAAAAAGTTTAAAAGATAAAAAATTCTATATTGGCCGTTCTGACGACCTAAGGAGAAGAATTACGGAACATAAAGCTGGTAAAGTAAAATCAACTAAAAACAGACTGCCAATAGAATTAATTTTTTATGAAGCATTTAAAAATAAGTTGGACGCCATAAGAAGAGAAAACTATTTTAAAACAACAAAGGGCAAAAGAGCTTTACATATAATGTTAAAAGAATCTAATAAATAAGCCGTGGTGGTGGAATTGGTAGACACGCGGGATTCAAAATCCCGTTCTCGCAAGAGAGTGAGAGTTCAAGTCTCTCCCGCGGCACAAGGAAAAATACAAAAAAACAAAAACTAAAACAAGCTTAACCAAAGGAGGGTTAGCTTTTTTGTTCATTGAAAACCGAAACAATCCAAATATAACTTTAAAAAGGAGATTAGCATGGGAAATCTAATTCTGCCTGGTAACCCAAGGTATCAACCAAAAAAAATGATTGACGTGTTTGGTTACGATTATCTCTACACCAAAGCTGCGTGCGTGGAAATAGCCACTCTACAAGTTCTTGGTGAGATCGGGGTAATTCCAGAAACAGAGATGGGAGAATTAACTCTTGATATTATCCAAAAACTCCAACAAATACCCACAACTAAAGTGGACACAATTGAAAGAGAAATTACCCATCATGACGTCAGAGCTTGGGTAAGAGTGGCTCAAGAAATAATTCAGGTCAAGATAAAAAGATGGGTTCATATTCCGCTTACCAGTTATGATCCTCTGGATACAGGCCGGAGTCTCCAATTTTGTGAGGCTTATACCTCTGCTCTTTGTCCTTCAATAAAGGAGGTCGTTCTTCTCTTATCAGACCTCACGGAAAAATTTGCTGACCAACTTCAAGTCGCCAGAACCCACGGGCAACATGCCCTACCAATAACAGTCGGATTCTGGTTAGCAACTATCTTAAACCGAGTTGTTTATAACTGGGAAAAAATAAATTTTTTTTCGGCTGCTTTAGAAGGAAAAATTTCCGGCGCAGTTGGCGCCCACAACGCGCAAATCGGACTTGGCTTCAATAAACTTTGTGGAAAAAAAACCTTTGAAGCGCGCGTACTGGAAAAATTAGGTTTGAATCCAGCAAAAATTAGCACTCAAATTTTACCGCCTGAACCACTCGCTTATTTTCTCTTTTCTTGTTGTATGTTATCGGCAACTTTAGCCCAACTAGGCAGAGATTGTCGGCATCTAATGAGGAGCGAGATAGCTGAAGTGGCTGAATCGTTTGAAGCAGATCAGGTTGGCTCTTCTACTATGGGCCAAAAAAGAAATCCGATCAACTTTGAGAACCTTGAGGGTATGTGGATTAAAACAAAAAACGAATTCGGCAAAGTTTTAGACACTATGATTAGTGAGCATCAACGTGATCTAACCGGCAGTTCAGTTATGCGGGATTTCCCTATTATCGTAATCAATTTGCAAAAACAACTAGACACTCTTCTCAAAAAAAACAAAGCCGGAGTGCCTTTTATGCGTAGGATTACGATAAATAAGGGTGCTTGTCAAAAAAACTTAGACATCAGTGCTAATTTAATTTTAGCCGAACCTCTTTATATTGCCTTGCAGATGGCCGGATATCAAGGAGACGCACACGAGCTAGTCAACAGAAAATTAGTTCCATTAGCAAAAGAAAAAAATATTCTTCTTGTTAAAGCTCTAGAGCAATCGGCTGAAAATGATCCGGATCTGCACAGCGTCGTAAGCACAATCCCGGAAGAAATTTGGGATCTTTTGCACCAACCGGAAAAATATACAGGTGATGCAAAAGAAAAAGCTCTAGAAACCGTTGAATACGCCAGAGATCGAATTGCTGATTTTTAAAAAATCTCCTCTAAGCGGTGCTTCTCAAACACCGCTTTTTTAATCCTTGATCTTTTTTAAAAAAAATGCTAAAGTAAAGCAAAGAAAAACAAAAACTATAACAAAATCTAACCAAGGAGGGTTGGTTTTTTTGTTCATTGAAATTCATTAAAAATAGATAGTTTGTTATTAAGAACTGCTGTATAAACTAAAACCTACACTCCAAAAAAGGAGAGAATCATGGTAAGAATCGGCATTCTAAACGGCTCAGACAGTGATCTACCCCAATGTCTACCAGGGTTTGAATTTTTGGACCAAATGGTGGCGGAGGAAAAAGCTCAAGTGGTTGAGGTTATTACCGCCAGTATCCACCGCAATACGGAATTTGTCCTGGAAAAACTCCGGTCTTTAGTGGGTAAAGTTGATGTTCTGATCATCGGAGCCGGCTGGGCTAATCATCTAACTGGCACTGCTGATGCCTTTCTGCGCTACACTATAGGAAATGACCATATCGTAGTTATCGGCGTCGCTTTTGAGGATAAAGATAACTCCGAGCACACTCAAACAGCCGTATCAAGTATTACCGATGTTCCCGGAACCCAGGTTGTTTTTGATAATTTTGTCGGTTCAGAAGGATTTTTAAGGGCTTGCCAATTCGCCGTGAAAAATGAGTTACCGGAAATTACACTAAAATCCCCAAAAACAATTAAAGAAAGAGGTCTGTTTGACGCTATAGCAGCAGCTAAAGAAAAAGCCGCATAAGAAACTTCATAAGCACCTGTACTAACACTAACCAAACACCCGAAAGGAGAACACCATGGAACCAGTCTTGATGCAAACTAGCATTCCCACGAACGTTGCCACTCTATTTACCCGAGGTAAGGTACGAGACATCTACGACCTAGGGAGAATGCTTCTGATTATTACCACTGACCGGATCAGCGCCTTTGACGTTATCCTACTTAACGGCATACCCGGAAAAGGCAAAGTTCTTACCGCAATGTCTGTCTTCTGGTTTGACTATGTTAAAGATATCATAGCCAACCACCTGGTCACGGCAGATTTTGCCGAACTCATACGGCTTTACCCATCTCTTGAACCATACGCCGACCAACTTGAAGGTCGCTTCATGCTGGTTAAAAAAGCCGATCGCATTGACGTGGAATGTATTGTCAGAGGACATATCACCGGTAGCGGTTGGGGAAACTATAAAAAAGACGGCACAATCTGCGGACTTACCCTACCCGAAGGACTGCTGGAATCACAGAAATTGCCTGAAAATCTTTTCACCCCGTCTACCAAAGCCGAATCTGGACATGATGAAAATGTCAGCTTTGATGCCGTAGTGGATATGATCGGTATGGAAAGGGCTTCAGAGATTCGTGGCTTATCTCTGGCGGTTTATGAGAAAGCCCGTCTCTATGCGGAAAAGAAAAATATCATCATCGCCGACACCAAGTTTGAATTCGGACGTGTAGATGGTAAGACCATAATGATTGACGAGATTCTGTCTCCGGATTCTTCCCGCTTCTGGCCCAAAGCAGAATTCAAACCTGGGCGGTCGCAAACTTCGCTCGACAAACAGTATGTCCGGGATTATCTTAACGGCCTTGACTGGGATAAAACCTCGCCTGCGCCTGAACTCCCTGATGATGTCGTAGACATGACCGCCAAGAAATATCAGCAAGCTTTACGGATGCTGATCGGATAACTGTTCTTTCATATTATCAAAAAGCACCGAACCTTATGGAACGGTGCTTTTTTAATTTCTTTGAATTACGAATTACGAATTCCAAATTACTAATTACCAAAAACCTTATTCCTTAACTCCGCGTTTTCCGGATTTAACTCTAAAACTTTTTTAAAATATTCTAAGGCCTGCGCGTCCTCGCCTTCTAACTCTAAAGCCAAACCTAAACTATATAAAGCATTAGCATGGCTAGGATTAAGCTCAATCGTTTTTAAAAACTGTTCAATAGCCTTATCTATCTGTTCCTGGTTATAATATAAACGCCCTAATTCATAATAAACTTCTTCTTCCGGATAAACCTTACTTAAATTTTCTAATATTTCTAAAGCCCTTTCATTCTCGCCTGTTTTAACATAAACTTTAGCTAAACCAAATTCAGCTTCGTAATAATCGGATTTTAGCGAAAGCGCTCTTTGAAAAGAGTTTTCTGCTTCTTTAGTCTTATTAGCGCTTAAATAGGCCTTGCCTAATTCAGTTTGCAATACCGGATTGCTTGGTTCAAACTTCACAGCCTGGCTAAAAGCGCTCACTGCCCGAGGTTCGCTTCCCTTAGTTAAATATCCAATATCGCGATAAACCATGCCTAGGGTTTCTTGGGCCACAACCGATTTCGGCTTCATCACGGCGGCTGATTCAGCCCAGGCCAAACCAGCCTCAATATAATCTCTTATAGCAGAATTATCTTGGTACTTTAATGGTTTTATCATTTCTGATCTTATCTTATTTAAATAAGTCTTAGCTAAACTAATGCGGTAATCAATTCTATAAGGATTTAACTTTATGGCCCTAGTAATATTAATTTCATCTGCCTGCTTAAAATAAAAATCAGCTAGCCAAAACTTTAGGCCAAAACCCGCTAAAAGCAGCCAACCGGAAAAAATTAAAAATAAAATCATAGCCAGCGCCTTTTGCTTAAGCCATAATGGCTGCCAACTATTTTTTGGCTGTTTAAGCCAGTCCAAATCTTGCCAAATAACCATAAACAAAGCCAGTATTAACCAAAACAACAAGGTCAGGGCAGTAGTACTAACATATAAAAACTGCCACAAAATTAAAATAACTAAAGCTAAAACAAGTGTAAGACTTAAACCCATTTTATCTTGTCCGTGCTTAGACAAATTATTTAAGGACTTAGAACTACGGATAAAAACTGAAATCAGATAAAGCACAGCACTAATTATTAAAAAATAGCTTAAGAAACCAATTAAGCCCAAAGTGCTAATTATTTCTAAAATGTAGGATGAGCTTTTATTAAATCTAAATTGCCATATATCTAAAGAATTAAAACTGGGTTCTCGATAAAGAGGAAAAACATAAGAAAAAGCTCCCGGACCCTGCCCGAAAAATATATTAGTAGGTAGAGATTTAGAGGCGATTGAAAAGGCCTGTTTTTGGCTTAAGCTAATTTCCCGCGGCAATTGAGTGCCTGACAAAACCGTTGCTAAATTCAAATTAGCTAAAAATAAAAAAACAATCGCGGTTAAAGTAATAGCTAATAAAAAAATAATTGTTTTGTTAGCTCCTCGGTCCTTAAACCAGAACCACTTTAATTTAAATACTAAAAATAAACCGGCTAAAATTAATAAAATCCACCAAACCTCAGTCATGTTTATTAAAACTAAAAATAAAACAGCCAAAAATAAAATAAATCTAAAAATAAAAATTTCCCTCTTGGCTGGCTCGTCTATCTCATTATGATAATAAAAAAATAATAAGCCCAAAATTAAAGCAACCATTACTGTACTATAAATCGCTAAAGTTTCTAACGAACCTCCTAAAAAATTAAAGCCGGTTGAAGTTAAAATATCATTGTTGCTTATTAATTTTTTAAAGAAACCAACTATCGCTAAAAAAGAAAATAATAAAACAAAGCCGTAAGAGTATATTAATATTTTTAGCAAACTAAAAACCTGTAAACTCTTATTAACCTTAACCTGATTAACTAAAATAAAGTAAAATAAAATACAAGCCAATAATCCGAACCAGGCATCGCTAAACCTCCCATATGAGCCAAAAAATGAAGAGAATTTATCTACGCTAAAAAATGCCGAAAATAAAGACATTCCTAAAAAAAATATAATTGGGATATCTAAAGGAGTCCGCTTAAAAATAATTTTTTCTTTAGACTTTAAAATTTTACTTAAATAAATTATAGCAATCAACGGTGTTATTACCCATAATAAAAGCTGCTTATTAAATTCAAAAAATTCGTAAGTCCAAGGCAACCAAAATATAGGTAGGATGAAAATCAAACCTTTTATTAAATATTCAACTATTTTATCTAGATTAGTTGTTAATTTATTTACCATAATAATAAAAATCCAAAATCCTAATAACAAATCAAACCCAAAATTCAAATATCAAAAATAATTTTGGATTTATCTTATTTATTCCTCTATCATTTCATTCTTGTCAAAAATGTCTTTAAGAAATACACTAATTGCCGTAGCGACCGGAATTGATAAAATCGCGCCCATAACTCCGGCTAATTTAAAGCCGATTAATAAAACCACAATACTCACCACCGGATTAAGTCCAACAACTTTTTGCATTAGTTTAGGCACAATTATATTATTTTCCACTAGCTGGATTATGTAATATAAAATTAAAACAAACAAAGCCAACATCGGCGACTGGGTAAAAGCCAGAAAAATTGCCGGAATCGCCGCTAAAGCTGGCCCTAAATAAGGTATAAATTCGGTTAAGCCGGCGATTAACGCTAAAGTTAAAGCGTAATTTACGCCTAAGATACTTAAGCCTAAAAATGTTAAAGAGAAAATAATTAAAGATAAAATTAATTGCCCTCTTAGCCATAAGCCGATTTTCTTCTGCATACGGTTAATTAACTGCATAATATAGGGCTGATGTTTGGCAGGAGTAACTGACCAAATAATTTTTTTCATAGCATTCTCTTCCACTACCATATAAAAAGTAATTACTAAGACTAGTAAAAAGGAAACGATTGCGCCGACCACACCGGTTATCGTTGAAAAGATTCCACTGGCCGCGCCTTGCAAATTAGAGCTCATAGATTTTAAGCCGTCTTTTAAATTATCTAGCACACCGTGCTGAGCCATGTAATTTCTTAAGCTAGAAAAGCCAGAAGTCATTTTTTCAATAAAGGCCGGGAAAGAAGTTGATAATTCATTAACCTGCGTCACTATTGGAGGAATGATTAAATATAAAACCGATCCAATAACTATGAATAAAATAAAATAAATTAAAATTATACCTAAACTGCGCGGAATTTTCCGTTTCTGCATCCAGTCCACCCAGGGGTCTAGAGCGCTAGCCAATATTAAAGCTACAAATAAAATAACTAAAATATCCCTAATTAAATATAAAAAATATAAAACTAAAACTACTAAAACTACTTTAAAAATAGTTGAGGTAGAAATACTTATGCTAGTTAATTTTTTAGTTTCCATAAATTTAAAATTAAATTAATCATACTTATATTATAGAGTATTTTGCGTTTTTCAGCAAAACAAAAAAGAAGGTTGGGTTCGCGAATCCAACCTTCTTCAAAATATTAAAATATTTTATTTTCTCTCCTCAATTTTTTCTTTCACTTCAGTAATAAATTTTTTCTTTTCTACTTCTCTAGTTTTGCTTTCCCCGCGATCGCGCACAGCTAATTGGCTGGATTTCATCTCTTTATCTCCAATTACTAAAACATAAGGACTTTTTTCTTGAACCGCTTTTCTAATCTTATTGCCCACGGTTTCATCATTTATATCAATTTCTGCTCTAATACCTTGAGCAACAAATTCTTGCGCCAATTCCTGCACATATTTATTATGCTTCTCCCCGACTGCTAATAATTTAATCTGAACCGGCGAAAGCCAAACCGGAAAAGCCCCGGCGTAATGCTCAATTAAAACTCCCGTAAATCTTTCTATTGAACCCAATAAAGCCCGATGAAGCATAAACGGTCTTTCTTTAGACCCGTCTTTATCAATATAGGTCATATCAAATCGAGTCGGTAAATTAAAATCCAATTGCAAAGTAGAAATCTGCCATTCACGCCCGACAGCGTCAAAAACTTTAACATCAATTTTTGGCCCATAAAAAACCGCCTCACCCTCTTCAATATCATAATCCCATTTAGAAATTTTTAAAGCTTTTTTTAATCCTTCTTCAGCTAATTCCCATTCCTTGTCAGTTCCCATAAACTTCTTTTTATCTTTCGAATCGCGGACGCTTAAAACCACTTTAAATTTATCAAAACCAAAAGTTTCTAAGATATACTTAGTTAAGTCAATTACTCCGACTAATTCATCAGTTAACTGATCCGGCATACAAATTATATGGGCATCATCCTGGGTAAAACCGCGGACCCTGGTTAAGCCATGTAATGTGCCGGAGCGTTCATAGCGGTAAACCGTGCCTAATTCAGTATAGCGAATCGGCAATTCCCGATAACTATGCATATCTCTCTTATATATCTTAGCGTGAAAAGGACAATTCATCGGCTTAACATAATAATCTTCACCGTCAATATTCATGGGTGAATACATGCCATCTTTATAAAAACCTAAATGTCCGGACTGCTCAAATAGTTTGGCCGAGGCAATATGCGGAGTACGAACTAATTTATAGCCGCGCCTTTGATATTCCTGTAAAATAAAATTCTCCATTTCCTGCCGTAAAATTGCGCCATTGGGAAGCCACACAGGCAAGCCCTGCCCGACTTCATCATCAATCATAAATAAATTTAACTCTTGGCCTAACTTTCTATGATCTCTTTTTTCCGCTTCAGCCATCATATCTAAATACTTATTTAATTCTTTCTTATCGGAAAAAGCCACGCCGTAAATCCGAGTCAGCATTTTATTTTTTTCATCTCCGCGCCAATAAGCTCCAGCTAATTTAGTTAATTTAAACGACCGCCAATCCAATTCTTTAGTTGATTTAACATGCGGACCCCGACATAAATCTTCAAAATCACCTAATTTATAGTAACTAACCTTGCTCTCACCCTGATCTTTCAGTTTCTCTATTAATTCTTTTTTGTACGGCTGATCTTTTTCTTTAGCTAGAGCTTCTTTTATACTTAATTCAGATTTAATAAACTCTAAATTTCCCTTTACAATTTCTCGCATTTTATCTTCAATCTTTTCTAAATCTTCCTCCCCTATTTTTAAGTCATCAAAATCATAATAAAAACCATCCTCAATTGCTGGACCAATCGTGGGCTTAGCTTTTGGCCAAAGCTGTTTAATCGCCGCGGCCATAACATGCGACCAAGAATGTCGCATCATTTCTAATTTTTCATTTTTCATATATTTTTATTTAATTTATTAAATATTTTTATAATCATCTCGTAATATTCCCATTATAATTTCATCAATAAATTTTCCGTCAATTTTAATGGCTTGTCTTTTAACCCCCTCTTTATTAAACCCGCAACGGGTATAACATTTTTTAGCATAAATATTTCCTTTAAAAACAGACAATTGTACTCTATTTAGTTTTAATTCATTAAAAGCGAATTTTAAAATAGTTTTTAAAGTATCAGTAGCATATCCCTTGCCCCACTCATCTTTTTCGCCAATAAAAATACCCCAAGTAGCTTTTTTATTCTTTTTTAAATCAATATTTTTCAAACCAGTACTACCAACGTGCCTACCGACCTTCGTATAAATCCCCCAATTCATAAATATTTGACTTTTTCTAGCTCCCTTAATATAATTTTTTTCTTTTTTCAAATTTAATCCTTTAGCATTAGTAGTTAAAAATCTAGTCACTTGCGAGTCGCTAAGCCAACGCAAATAATTACTAGCCTCGCTAACTTTTATCGGCTTTAATATTATTTTTTCTCCTTTTAGAATTGGCCCAATCATATTTTTAATTTAAAAACCCCATCTCAATACATTAAAAACTTAATGCACTGGGACGGGGCCTCTGACCTCGCGGTTCCACCTAGTTTTCCAGCTACTAAAAATAACTGAACACCTTAATTTTATTCTCCCCAATTTAGTGTTACGTAGCATGCTACATAACAAGCCTATTGTAGGCTCCATACTTGGTAAGTATGGCAATCACCAGCAAAAATAAATATTTAATTTTGTATCTCTATTATATAACTTCTGCTCTAAATGTCAATATCCCAAGAATCACAAATATCCTAAAAATCCCAAGGATCCTACTTTTTAATCTCCACTTTAATCCGATCAACTAAATTCGGCACCTTGTCTACAAAGGACGGAGAAAATTTAATTTCAAAGCCGTCTATTTCCCGAAAACTTCCTAAATAATCTTCTAATTGCTCCCGAGTCAAGCCGACGATTTTATTACGGTCAATAATTTCTGCGTTTTCCTGAATAATCATCTGACCCTCAAAACCAGCACTAACAGTAGCTATACCCTGGTTAACATTAACATTGTTTAAATTATAAACGACCTCATCTGGATTAAAATCTATTAATTCCTTATCGCTCGGTACAATGCTAATTAATTTTTCTTGGGCCATATTACTAATCTTCTCTCCGGAAAAAGCCACAATTGTTACACTCGCGTTAATTTTAATTTTAAATTCATCCTTCTCTTCACCGACCTTACCGTCAACATCTAAATTCACCGTATTCTCATCAATATTATAAATAACCTTATCATAACCCTTATAAGAATCGCCGATCTCCTTAGCCGCCTTTTCTAATAATCTATTTTTTAAATCTTTAACCGCCATGTCTATGTCTGACTGTTCTATATATTTCTTAGTCTGCTTAGCATAAGAAAATTGAATCTGACTTTGCGCGTAGATTTTATCCTGTAAGCCAGCCCAAAGCCCGGGGATAATAAATTTAGTAGGCCCGATCGCCATCTCCGGCTTAGTTTCATCCGCATAAACCTCAACTTCAACCGAACCGCCAACCGGCACATTAATAGTTTTTTTGGTTCTAAATAATTTATTGTCCGGAGATAAAAGGCGGGTAGTCGCTACTAAGGGCTGATTCTTAGTATAATTATTTATAATCGTTACTTTACCAACTACTTCCTCGCCGATAATTTCTGAGCCATTAGCCGAATAAACTTTTTCCTCGGCAATCGTAATATTCTCCACCGCCCCGACTAAAGCCTTTGACTGGGGCATATCTTCACTATCCTTATTATAAATATCAATAATTAAATTATTACTAATCCTTTCCTGAGAAGGAATTAAGACAATCGTTAAGTGTACAAAAGAAAAATAAAAAATAATTGCCAAAAGAATAATAGTCAAAAAAACAAAACTTAAAGCTATTTTACGATATAGATTAACTGATTTTGGCTTAGACGCGCTTACGATTTTATGAGAATTTACATCCTTCTTTTTTAATCCTTGCCAGGGATTAAGATAAAGATCGGGGTCTTCTGTTTTAACTACTCCTTTTTTAGTTGTTTTTTTAGCCTTAGTTTTTAAAGGCCTTTTTTTAAGAGGCATATTTTTAAAATTGGCAATTGCTCATTAAAACAGGGGAAACAATGACCAAATTGCTACTAATTAGCATTTTATCAATTAATACTACTATATCAAATTTCCTTTTTATTGTCCACAACCTCGACTTGCTCGCCTAATTGGCTCTTTATCGCCTGAGTTAGAGCCGAATTATTATTAACCCGAAAACCAGTCTCTAAAATTTTTGGCTGGTCATTTTGGCTAACCTTAAAATAGACTTTATCCTGGCCCGAATTAGCTAATAAAACAACTTTCAATTCAGCTAATTTATTCTGGCTTAAATCATTTTTTAAAATTAATCTCAAAGGGTTACTGACGACCACTGGAGGTGGTGTTGACTTAGGATTAGAAATCGGTTTTGGTCTAAAACCGTTTCTTTGCCAACCATTTTTTGTTATTGGGCGGACTTCTATATTTTTAAATTCATTAATTAGCTGGCTAATATTATCTAAATTTAACTGCTTAGCTTTGTTAGCTAATAATTTTATTTCCTGATCCTTATCTGACAACTTACCCTGGATAATAATTACCCGACCTTCTTGCCAAAGATCAGGCGTCTCTTTTAAAAGTCGAGGGAAAACTAATATTTCCATATTACTAATAGCATCTTCTATCTTAACAAATAGCATCGGCTCATTATTGCGGGTAATTATTTTCTTAATAGTCGTAACTACGCCGGCAATATTAACCGCTGGTTCTCGTAAGTTTTCGGCTAAAGTGGCTAGCGGAGTAATAACGTCTTTTAGTTGCTCGCGGTATTGGCTAAAGGGATGTTCAGTAATATAAAGGCCTAATAATTCTTTTTCCCAGGTCAATCTTTCATGCACATCAATTTCTGGAGCATCTTGCAATTTAATTTTTCCTGACCCATTCAAGGCCGGCGTATCAATAAATAAACTATTTTGCCGGCTACTCTTAGCCTTACTAACTTCTTTATTAAAATTAAGTAAAGCGTCAATATTATAAAGAAGCTTCCCCCGTTCGCCATATTCGTCTAAGCCCCCGCTCTTAATTAAACTCTCTAAAGATTTTTTATTTAAATCCCTATCATTCACCCGCTCTAAAAGATCAGAAATATCTTTATACGGCCCATTAGATTTGCGCTCAGTAATAATAACATCAACAATATGTTCACCCATGTTCTTTATCG
>Ga0075122_10000683_pt1 | contig 25760 bp, 15 predicted proteins | sample AntAceMetag02UKB_FD_69790 | JGI IMG/M metagenome (GOLD analysis project Ga0075122, IMG submission 69790) | Saline lake microbial communities from Ace Lake, Antarctica - Antarctic Ace Lake Metagenome 02UKB | ecosystem: Environmental > Aquatic > Non-marine Saline and Alkaline > Saline | place...
GATGGAAAGGAGCGGGTTTTTCAATGCATGTACCTGCATAAATCAGATTTGCGTGGCAGGCTTTCAGAACATCGTATCAGCGTTCCGCCCGACGAAGACTACCATCTCCGTGGCCTGACGGCAATTCTTGATGAGATAGAGGATGAAACCCGGCGCCGGAAGGGTCTGGCAGAACGTCCCCGTGACAATCCCAGAGAACATTTTGATTACAATGACCCCTGGTATGATGAAAGACATGCCCAAACGTCCATCATCGATACCCCAAAATCAGGATCCAGCCTGGAAAAACAAGATATCCTGGAAGCGCTATGGTATTACGCTGCCCCTCTGCGGAATGTCAAACCTGAGTATGTCACGAGCTCTGTTTTTATCCCGCTTTGGACCCCGGACAGGTTTAAAAAAATCGTTGAAACAAACTCAGAGAGCTGGAAAAGGACCCAACCTGATGAGAGTGCATTGAAATGGTTTTTCCCCTTCGTCGCCAATATTTTTTCTCCAAAAGCACAACCCAGGCAGAAGAACGCTTCCTCCATCCTGATGAGCTATGAATACCAGGGTGAAACCCGGATGAGCCTGGCACCTGATTTCGGGGAATTCGAGAGTGTGGCGATTGATGTCATCCAGCAGAAAAGCATCGCAAGAAGTATCGAAATTCTGAATCGTTCTCGCTTAAGGCTGATTTTCCATCAGTATGAATATGGCCTCGGTTTTTTTGAGATCCTGATCGACCCCGAAGAGCAGTCCTGCTCAGTTTTTGACACCCAGTGGCTGGAACAGTGCATTTCTCTGACTCCGTTCAGCAAACTGCTCTCAGAGACGCTGGCTGACTGGAAGCACAAGTTCGATCCAAAGGATTCGGATCTGGAATCCGTTATCATCGATCGGCTGGAACTGCCCAATAAACACTTTGTCAGTTCAACCCTGACCCGGTTCAACTACGAAGGCGGTACACTCAACCAGGGCCGCTCAACCGGAGGTGCCCTGCAGATGATGGTCAACGACGAAAACCCCATTTACAAAAACCTGCCCTTCGATCCCAGGATTGTCACAGAGAACACGGTTTTGGACATCACGTCCAAACGGCACTACTTCTGCTCTACCTCGTCCCTGCTGAATTATGATGATGTAGCGACACAGAGTGAGCATATTCAGGCTCACGAGGCGTCGAGAATCGTCTTCAACATGGTGCTGGCCCAGCGTTTCATCCTCTCCAGATCCAGACTGGATATCGTCATGGCCGACCAGAACTACCATGGACGTAAACAGATGTCGATGCTGACATGGATAGGAAAAACTGTCTTTCGGGTCCCCCGTTTTTTCCGGAACCCGCAATCGTCTTCCGGCGTATCCATTTTCGATGAAGAGATCGATATCAGTAAATTAAGAACAGATATCCAGCACATGACCACAAGCTCCTGGTTTCATGTTGTCAGCAATAAGAAAGCTATCCAGGAAATTTTCTACAAGATCCGCTCTGCGATGGATATCGATCAGTTTTACCGGGAGGTACAGGATCGCTGCGTGGAGCTGGATGAATTCATCATGAAGAAAGAGTCAAGTAAGCAGAGCCGGATATTCGGTTTCTTTGCCTATATTATGTCCCCGTTGAGCTTGATTGCCGGTTTTGCCGGCGGCATCGAATTCAATACATGGCCTGCAAGTGAAAGGGGGAACATCTTTCCTATCCTCAGCTGGTTTTTCCCCGCATTGAAAAACTACCAGGGGGGTGTATGGCCGGTTCTCGGATTCTATTCCCTGCTGCTGCTTTTGCTGGTCGGGATCGCACTGCTCCTGAACAAGTGGCTGAGTTTGAAAGAGTGAGCAGGACCACTATTGCCGGACATGTACCTGCAGAATTGTCTCCCCGAACTCAAGGGACAGGTCACGGTCTTTACCGGCACGTAGAGGGGACGTTGTTGACAAAGTATACAAACACAGAATGGTAAGAGGGACGTTGTGTAATGGCCAGGTAGTCAGAAGGGCGAGACATTGTAGTTGATGATTGCGACCAGCAGGATTTCGTGATCAGGATGGGCAACATTGAATGGGATGCTTCAACTGATATTTTTACAAAGGTACTTATGAGTGATTATGGCCATATTTTTTTTGAATGAGGGAGTATAGCTTGCAGATACGGTCAGACGTCTGGAAATATCGCCTTCAATCGTATCATAGATTCTAAAACGAACCTAGTTTGTATACTTTGTCAACAACGTCCCCTATTCCCTGTTACTCGCACTGCTGTTGAACAAGTGGCTGAGTTTGAAAGAGTGAGCAGGACCACTATTGTCGGCCATGTACCTGCAGAATTGTCTCCCCGAACTCAAGGGACAGGTCACGGTCTTTACCGGCGTGGTTAACAGAGGAGTGATTGGTAGCGGCGCTGTTGGCGTTCACCCAGGTCTTTAGCTTCACCTTTTTCAAGTCCACCTCCTTTTCCCGGAAAAACTTTGCCAAAGCCACATGCAGGGATTTTGTTCTCAGCATCAACTTATAGTCGGCAATATACTTATCTGCATTTTTAGTAAAATTTTGCAGATTGGTGCGTTCGACGAAGATATTTTTCATGTTGTCACGGTAAAGAACCGCCAAATGACCGTACTTAATAAGGTTCAGAAAAACCATGACCTCCTTGATGCACTGTTCTCCCTCAATACAATCCAGGAAATTGGCTTTTTCATCGGGAAAAAGATTTCTGATCTGAACGGTCACACGCTCCAACTGATCCGGACGGACAAAGGCCAGCTGATTATCGAGACTTGAATTGAGTTGGGTAATGGAACGATCAAGTTCAACAACGGTTTTGGTCTGATTCAGCTTCCCTTCGTTAAATATACCCAGGTAGCGGTTGATGACACAATATACCAGGCCATCAATAAAATGCGTTTTTTCTTTCAGGGTTATCTCTTCCGGCAGAAGTTTCAAAATAGACGCATCGAACCCTTCTGCTTTGGCTGTCCCTTTCTGCAGGGATTTGAAAAACCAACCCTGTTTCTGTTTAAACCCGATCTGTAATCTGCCTCTGGGGACCTGAAGATGGTTAAGAATTGATTTCTGAATTGAATTTGCACTGGGCATGAACTGTTTGGTAAAATAGTAATACCAGATATCAAACTCCTTCGTGGTCTGCTGGTCCAGGTTCAGATCTCCGACCTGCGCGTGAATTCTCTGGACGCTCTTCAGGAAAATCTTCCGCAACTCCAGCTCATATTTGTTGACTGACTGCACATCTCCAATCACGATACTGTATAAACTTTTTTTCAGGTCAGAATCATCCGGGAATACCGTTTCGAGAAAGCTGGCCAGAATCTTTTCCCGGGTGGTTTTCAAGTTTTGCTGAGCGCCTGGAACCGGGAAAACATCTGCTACCTGAATATGAAGGGCAAAAGACAGATCCAGCAGGTTGGATATCTGCACGGCTTCCTCGTCGCTGATCCCCGGAATCAGGCCGGGACTTCCGAAGGAAAATTTCAGGGTCTTGTACTTCAGCCACCAGGGATCGTACCGCAACCGCTCGTGGGACTCTTCAAATGCCACCAGCTTTGGTGGAGGGAAATAATAGTCCAGCTCATCCACCCTGGCAAACCCCTCTTTCCCCTTTTTCAGAAGGAAATCAAGAGCTGTCGGATCCTTGATCAACTGAATAACCGTTCTGTTCATTTCCGGATTTAATAGCATTTCGAATCTCAGTAGATTCAAAGCTGCTTTTGGCAGGTTGCCGGAAGATGCCTTGAATGCTTCCCAATAGGCTGCAGCTGAATGACTGGCCACGTAAAGCGGGTCCAGATCCGGGGTCGGTCCCTGAAAATTGATATTGTCCTGCAGGTCACTGAAACCTTCCAGGAGGCCAAATTGAATAAAACTGGAATATTTCTCAAAGAGATCATTGTCATTATTTACAGATTGAGAAAACAAAAAATGGCTGGGTACAACAGGGGTAAAATAGATCCCCGGCATCAGGGTCTCGTAGTTGAGGATCAATTCGTAAGCCCCCCCGGAAGACTCCTTCGAGTCCAGTGTTGAGCCATAGTACCCCTTCTGAAAGTCGGATCTGGAAAATGGGAACAGGTATAGTTCGGCTTCCGGGAACTTGGTTTGGACATAATCTTGAATCAGGCCGATTCGCTTTTTCAGAAGTTCTTCCTTCTGTTTCCCTTCTGCTGTGACAGCGGAATCGGCAATGTATCGCTTCATCAGTTGAGTTATTTCCATGACCAACCGGTACCGCATTTTCAAGTCGTTGCTTCGCCGAATACCTTTGGCAATGTTAACATCACCTGTCAGTAAATGACGATAGAGCAATGGATATTTTTCCCTGATTGTTTTGCCGAAGAAATTGTATGCCTTCTTGAGCCGATCTTTTGGGATTTGGTTGACGCTGGCGATTCCTTTCTTTTGAAAATATCGCTGAATCAGAGACTTGTATTCCTCCTGGAGTACTTCCTTTAACAGCCCGTCATTCCAGTCTTTGGTGTCGGTCAGCGAAGGCTCAAGGTTGTATTGTACTTCCAGATCCAGATCGGAAGCGATATTTTTATGTCCGATTGTTCCGATCGAGCCGATACTGTAAATACCCTCTATTGGAGGGATGACCCCCTTGGGTAGAACGTCGGGAGGGTCCCCGAAAGTCGCACGGACATATGTCTCAAACTCACTCTTGAATCTCGAAGACAGCTCATTGATCGCTTTAACACCGCAAGGAGCGCCCGGCACGTATAAATCAGCCGTCAACAGCTCCTCTTCCTCCTCATCTCGGTATTTCTTTTTACTGTCGGATCTGAAGATTTTGTATTTCCAAGCTTCGAACTTGGGGTAATTTTCATGCAGCAGATAGATAATCTCATATAATGCGTACCGCATGGACAGGCTGAAAGATTCGAATGCCTGCCTGATACGCCATTCATTCCATTCGTTGAAAAAGCCCAATCCCTTTTCCCGCTGTTCTGAAAGCTGCAACTGCGAGGATTCTTTCAGTCGTACACCTTGTCGAAAAATATCACACAAATCCTGAATTACCGGTTTGGAAGGTTGTTTCTCTTTTTCAGAATGGATCTGCTTGCTTTTTTTATTAGAGGATTTCAGCATATCAGCAGTCAATAACGAGCGGATAAAATAAATTGATAATTTGGCGTTTCTGCTTTGAACCCGAAGGAGTGAATTGAAAAATGAAACGGGTACGATATAACGGTCTGCTGTTATGCTGTTACCGTTAACACTGTCCACTGTTTATCGTCAACATCCTTGAGGGCTGCAAAGCAAATGAAACCGACTCACGTTCAAGAAAGTGTGCTGATGTTCAAATTGAGCCTGCTTGACAACTCGCCATGAGTTTCCTGGAAGGTTGCACCATGCTCCCCCATTAGAAAAATGAGATGGATGTCCTTCAATATTCAAAATGATTGCCTGGATCCAGATTTCGGTTGATCTACTATGTTTCAGTGAATTATAGTAGCCCTTGATTTAGACAGACATAACCATAAAATAATTTCAGCAGTTTGAACAAGGCAATTTACTGACGGGTTAAAACACCATAAGACTATGCAACCGACATTTGGCAATTATCTTGAAGAGATTGAAAATTACTATGATCGTCGTTTATATCAGAAAGTAATCACATCGAGCGGGAAGCTGGTCGAAAGGATGTTGGGTTTTATCTTTTCACATTTCCACACCTCCCTGAAAACCCGGGAGGAGCGTCAAACCTTTCTTTCTTTTGAGGAGAAAGGGAGTCAAAATTATGAAAAATTTGTCCATGTGCCAACCATTGGTGTCGGGATCGGTTTCTACCTGAAATTGTGCAAACTGTTTCCCGACCACCCCTGGTTGCAACTCCGGATCAAAGACGACCTCAATACAGTGAACCAGTGGCGGAATCTGGAATCTCATACCAATCAATCTAATCAGTCGGGCGGTGTCGATAAAAAGACCGTCCGGGACAATGATGCGGCTACAGTACTGCAATCGACCGAGGAAATTATTGATATCACGGGATTAAAAAATACTTCGGCTGAAAAAGAGGATCTGACGCTGGAAAACTACCTGGATATCGTTGCTATCAAAACCCTTTTTGAGTCGGAGCATCCGGAAGACCATTATAAAACAATCATCCATCGATCCATCACTCTGGCAATAACCAATATCAGATATCTGCTCGATCGTTTGTATCCTGACCTGCTTGTGGAAGGAAAACGAGCCCTGTTGGATTTTTATTTTAACTGGCTGGAACCGGTCAATCAAAAAAAAGAATTTCGCTTGCTGGCGGAGGCATTTGGTATCTTGGATCTGAAGCCGAATCCGAACGTGATGCAGTCGACAGAAACAATCAATAATCTGAAAGAGTCGTTTAAAAGAATCGGTAACATACCAGCAGATAAATATTCAAGGCGGGCCACAAGCCCCTATGTTGATTTGCTGGAGATCATTGCGCGGATGTTGACCGGCGTGGAAGATCGGAAAGTCCTGCAACTAGGGAGCAAAATCTGGCTGCAGGTCCAGGCCAAGGGAGTGCTTTCAGCCAAAGAGAAAACGAAACTACAAGGAATTGCAGACCACGAGGGGATTTCTGAAGCCATTTTGGAAGATGTTATTAATTCGATTGAAAGCCTGATTAAAACTCGACCAGATCTGTTTTCATCAGCGGGAGAGCGCGGTGAGGTGGCCGAAGCTCAAAAAACCAGACTGGAAGAACAGCCAACGCTGACAGAAGAAGACCTGGAAAGCGAAAGAGAGGAACTTCTGTATGGCGGTCTGGGGCCTTTGATCATTCAGATTGTGGCTGTCCTCTGGCTGAGTCCACGTGAAAACGGGGAAACGCTGGAGTTGAAGGACTTGCTCAGAGAACATGGTGGGGCTAAAGCGGTTGGTAGAGGATTGTCTGCTTTTCAAAGTCTGGAGGAGGGTGTCGTGGATTTGCTCAAACCGCTACTACTCGAGTGCGGGAACACGAATGAGCAACTCAGCAGTCTCAACACAGTTTATAAGATCCTGCAATCCAGAGTTCCTAGCCGGCCCGCTGTAGAAGCATGTTTACGAAACCCGCGCTTATTGCTGCAACATTTTAAAGCCACAGATGCCAAAACCCCGCCATCGGACAATGAGGATGCGGTACCGACAGTCTGCGAACAGTTATTGCTCCAGATCAGCGAGTTAATTATCGATCTTTTTGAAGCACTTCCCGCATGGAAACCGGAAAACCTGATGGATCTGCTGGGGAATAAAACGATAATGCTCAAACGCAGCAAGGAGATTCTGTCTGACTGGAATCGCTCGACAGCCCAGACGAACCGTGACAGTATCCTGCAGTTTGAGGCGGAATTCCGGCGAGAGATTGCCCGCCGTTTTGATGAGTTGAACCTGTTCGGGATCGATGTTTCCAACGAATCCAAAAAATACCAACTCAGTGTGGCTTACATCTCTCTCTCAATCGAATTGTCGGAGCAGTCAGATCCACTGGCTATGGAGGAAGACATCCCGGTGGAAAAAGTACTGGAGGAATTTCCCCGGCTCGTGATACTAGGAGATGCAGGCCAGGGAAAAACCACACTGATGCAGTGGATTACTGTCATGTGCGGGAGACAATCTTTTCCCGGGCAGTTGGCAGGTTGGAATAAGAAAATCCCCTTTTTGGTGAGACTCCGCAACATTCTGGACAGGGAGCTGCCGGCTTTTCACGAACTGGTCCCGCTGATGGCAACACAGATACCAACTGATGATGAACGCTATACTGATTGGGCCCTGGAAATTTTGAATACCGGGAATGCGATTGTCATGTTGGATGGGTTTGATGAAGTTCCCCAGGAAAAAAGAAAGGAGATGATCAATTGGCTGGATAGCTTTTGTCAGAAATATCCGGACAATCGTTTCATGCTGACCTCCAGACCCTCGTCCTATACCAAGGAAAACAATATTGATTTCCTTGGTTTTAAAAAGGTGAAATTGCAGCCCCTGACACCGTCCGCCATGAGAGCGTTCATCATGCACTGGCATCGCGCAGTATCGCTGGTAATCAACCCTATCAACTGCAACTATCTGGACGAAGAAGCGGAACAGTTAATGGATGAGCTGACCCGGAAAAAGTCTCTGCGCTTGCTGGTGAACAATCCGTTGCTTTGCGGTGTTATCTGTGCCCTTCATCACGATCGGCACGGTTACCTGCCCAATAACCGTACGGAAATCTATGAGGCCACCTGCCAGATGTTTATGGAGAGACGGGACCTGGAACGTAAGGTGACGGAAAGCGAACCGGGGTTGCAAGCCCTGAGCTACACCGATAAACGCGTCTTTCTGAATGATGTGGCCAACTGGATGATGATGAATGGCAAAACGGTGATCCAGAAAGAGCAAATTCTGAAGCGGCTGTCCCAAAAGATTGAATATCTGCCGATTTTAAAGGAAAAAGGGCTTTCGGCAAAAAGTCTGCTGAAATATTTTCTCGAAAGGAGTGGTCTGTTACAGCAGATCGGCAAAAATGATATCACGTTTGCCCATCGCACCTTTCAGGAATACATGGCCGCCAAGGCTTTTGTGGATAACGACTCCATCGATTTTCTCAAGAACCAGGCGGGAGACGATTACTGGAACGAGACGATACTGCTGGTTCTCGGACTGTGTTCCAACTATGCCAGTAACAATTTTGTACTGAGCCTGCTGAAAACAGCCGGACAACTGGAAAAGAGCGGTCAGTATCTGAAGGCCACCCGGCTGTATCTTCTGGTCATGCGAGGTTGTGAAACCATTCGGCAGATTCATCCCACCCTGTTGAAAGCAGTGGAGCAAAAAATAGAGGCCATTATCCCACCCTATGCGCCGGAAACACGAGCGGCGATTGTCGCCTCGGCTGAGCTGGCATTACCGTTTTTAACTCGCAAACCGGGCCGGACGGTAAAGGACGACCTGTACTGCGCGATCACTCTGCTGCAAATGCGTGTTCAGGAAGCCTATTCCATTTTGCTGGGTTACTTTCTGGATGAGCGTCCCGAGTTTATTGACAACCTCTCCGCACTGCTGCGAAAAGTGGACCGTAAAGTATTGGAACAGACCGAACTCGTGGAACTGATTCTAAGAAAAGGGCCCCCCAAATACCCGTTAAAGATCATTGAGAGCCTGGTGTTCGTCTCCAAAGACTACCGTTTATACAAATCCTTCCCCGAAAAACACTTTAAAGAGGCCTCTGGCGTACTAAAAGTGGTAAAGATGGAACTGTCGTCTGATTTCGATTGGTATCTGCCACCGGACCTCGATGTCTCCTTTTTTGTCAAAGTTTCGGACAGCAAATACCTGCCGTCCATCCATCATCTGGTCATTTCCCGTCTGATATTACCCTCGGTCCATGCAGAGGACATGGAGATGCTTCAGGATCTCCATAAGCTAAAATACCTGATAATCGCACGGCTGGACAATATTGACCTGCTGGAACCCTTGAATCAACTGGCCCTGCAGAAAGACTGTCGGATTGTGATAAGATCAATCACTGTGTTCTCCGACGATTTGAACAGATTGGCCAGTTCCATAGAAAATCCACCAGAGAAGGACAGTAGGAAGATCACTGTTGAAAAAGTTTCACTGTCACACCTCTCTTCGGAAGCAATCAATATCGTAGAATATATGTCGGCCCTGGCAGGGTTTCAGAAAGTTAAACTGCACGAATCCGCCATTTCAGTACTTACTAAAAAAGGATCTCCTACAAGAGGACACGCATTACAGTATAAGCTTCAGTTCGCCCTGTTGTTCGACTTGTCTAAACTGGCAGAAACCAGCGGTTTTCATCTTTCCATCAATCAGTTAAGCTTTGGTGGTGGGGAATATGAACGTGCACGTACCAAACAGATAAACACGATTTTGGAAAATATAACCGATATACGGAAACTTGAAATCAGTCACTGGAGTGCTTTATCCGGGAAAGCATTCTCCCTGGCTTCTGTTGGAAAACTGGATCAACTGGTCGATCTGGATCTATGTCACACAAAGGTCAGAGATGTGAAACCTCTGGCAAAACTAAAAAGCCTTAAAAAACTGAGTCTGAAATCCACAGAGGTAACGGACCTCTCTCCCCTGTCGGAGCTGACCCAGCTGCAGTCCTTGAACCTCAGTCGTGTCGGTGTCACGGATATATTCCCACTTCAAGATCTTCACAATTTGACGACACTGGACCTCAAATACACGTATGTCCGTGATCTCAGCTCGTTGAAACATCTGGATAATCTGAAGGTTCTGGATATTCGGCACACCAAGGTAAAAAGCTTAGACTCACTGAAGCAACTATCGGGACTGGAATCCATTTTCGCCAGCACGGTTGGTACCGATATTGCGTCTTTTAATGAGCGATACGGAAATATGGTGGAGTATACAAATAACGGTATTATGATCACAATTAAGAAAAGCTCCCAACCAGGTAAAAATTAATCTTTGCAGAAAAAAGTGGCTTGACAAGAAACAGGCATCAGTGATGTTTTTGAAAAAACTATGGGAACGTGCCTGGAAAAAAATAGTACCTATTCGGTCGGGATGTCGACCTTCTTCCCGGGAAACCTGTAAAAATGTTCTACCATGGATGAAAAAAAGATCAGGAAATATGATCTGCAGCTGGACCAGATCGCAGAAAATCTGATTACAGGTGGAATGACAACATATTACCAGAGCCTGGCGCAGATAAATAACCTGGTGGCTCTTTCTGAATCCCTGTCCATCGCACCGATTAACGCCAGATCCCTGCATCTGCAAGGACGAATTCTTAATCGGATGGGGCGTGATGATGAAGCACTGAGATCGTTGTTAAAAGCTCAGGAGATGTGTGAAGGGTTGCCCGGTTTAAAAGCACAGGTTTTCGACTCCATGGCCCGCTTTTTCTCTTCCCATAACCAGATTACACTTGCCGAATCCTATTTTAAAAAAGCGCTTGCTTTGAAGAATGAGATTGGCGACAAACTGGGTGAAGCAATCTCTTTACAAGGTTTGGCGATTCACTATGAAGAGCTGGGAGATGTCTCTCAATCGACCGGGATGTTCAAAAAATCGCTGAAGTGCCATCAGGCAATTCAAAACATCCCTGGAATCGCCAATGTACAAAGCCGAATTGTTCGTCAACTGATAGAGTCCGGGCAATATGAGCAGGCAGACCGATTTCTGCAGGCCGCAGAAAAAATTACGCCATCGACCATCCCCAGTTTCGGCCATAATCTGGCATCAAAGGCCGAAATTCAGTGGCACCTCTATTCAAAAAAGGATGACGAAGATGTCCTGTTCAAAAAATCGATTCAACATTTTCGCAGAAACAAAGATCTTTTTGGAAATGGAAACACTGAATTTCGCTGGGGACATATTCTTGAATTGCAGAATGATAGTAAGGCAGCAGCTAGGCATTATCGAAAAGCATTACGCCTGTTTGAGGATTCAGGAGACCGTGGCTGGCACGCTCAGACATATCTGGCATTAGATAAAATCAGCGAAAAAGTTCCTCTGGCAAAAAGAATCGCCGGCTTGAAAACGGCGCTGAAAATGGCTCATGAAGATGGCACTGTCCCCTGCCAGAGAAAAATTGAGGAACGGTTCAAGGAGATCAGCGAAGCGGAATATCTGCAGATGATGGTGGGATTCTCGTCGCCGGGGATGACCACTCTGGCAACAGAATACATCGCCGGCCGACGGGAACAGGCCACCCTATTATTTGCCGATATTGAAGGCTATTCTGCTATCAGTGAAAAACGAGAACCCAATGAAGTATTCGGAATCCTGAATGGGGTATATGACACCATGCAGAAATCATTTGACGAGACCGATGGCATCGTCGGATGTCACATGGGGGATGGTATCATGGTGATGTTTCTGCAAAAACATGGCGATGATCATGCGAATCGGGCTGTAGACGCTGGAAAACGAATATTGAGGGATATCTCAGCTTTCAACAGGATAAGTGTTAAAGGCGGTAACCCGTACATTCGAATCCGAGTCGGGATCCATTCAGGATCTTCGCTGGTCGGTCGCGTTGGGGCAAAAAACCGCTGGACATTCACAGCCATTGGCGCAACCACAAATATGGCGGCCCGTCTGGAAAGCAGAGCAAAACCGGGAACAGTCCTGATGAGTGGCGCTACCTTTAATGCATTAAGCGATCAAGCGGGGATCTCATCTGCTGGATCCATCAAGGTTAAGGGATTTTCTGAAGCGATTGATATTTTTTCATGGAAAGAATCGGACACAAAGGGCTAGCGAATTACTTCTTGAATTCGGACCCCAAATCGGCTGCCCTCGGCAACAACCTGCCCCCTGGCAACCAATTGATCTCCTGCGTACACATTCACAAGTTTTCCGGTATAGTGGTCAAACTCAATCGAAGAACCGATCGTCAGCTTCGCAACCTCATCGAGTCTCATCCGGCATCTTCCGGTTTCAATTTTGAGATCGATATCGGTCCGAAGCATTGATTTCTGAATTTGGGTCTTTCTGAAGACCCTTTCTTCCTCGGTTTCGGGTATTACGGCATCCGCCTCATTTGCCGCTTGCTCTTTTTTTAAGAGACATTCCCGGTTTTCCTGCAGTACATCCTCTACATCCGACCAGTCGATATCATCCATTTCATTAAGGGCGCTCAGATCCAATTCTCCAGTATCAGGATTTTTGGATTTGGGATCATCTGAGTCACCATTTGACGTCTGATTTTTTTCTGTTTTTGTCATCTCAAATCTCTTGGAAAAAATATTGTAACGATCCACTATAACCCCCCCCTCGGTGGAGGCATACTGAATTGTTACAAAATATCATTCAATTCATACGATAAGCAGTACAGGTTTGGAACCCTCAGCCAGGTGTGTTACATATCCTATTATACTGATCGGATTTATGCGCTATTTTCAGGCGTTTGTGCTTCTCTTCATCCGTCAAAATACGGGTTATCCGTACACAGCGTTTTTGATTGACAGTCACCGTATTCCCTGTTGCCCAGAGCTCTTCGCCAATAAAAATGTCAAGCTCCTCCCCGGTCAGGCGATGAAGTTGATTGACAGAGCCGTTTGACATCATTCGGATATCTTTCAGTTTCATATGGGTTCTTCCCACTTCGACCCTGAGATTCTGTTCCAGACATCCCAGAACGGCCATATCCGGCTCCGAAATATCAACTGATTGATCAGCAGGACCCGAGTTGTTTCCAATATCCCAAAGCGGATTTTCCAGCTCGTTCTCGATTTTGTTTTTTTTAGACTTCTTCATATATTTATGCGTGAAAAAACCATTTGCTCGATTTCAACAATGATCCTAACCGGCAGCTCTTTCATATTGATCATGTGTTGGATAATGGCACTTTGTTTTTTAGAAGGAAACCGTTTCAACAAAACAGCGGCCTGGACATAATTCAGGGAATAGGTAAACAGGGCCGCAATATTCCGATTGGATTCTGTATAGAGATGATCTGCCAGAATCTCAGCATCAAGTTCATACAAATATTGCAGTGACTCGACCTCACCTTCTTTCGGCTGGGATTTTGAACCGTCGTTGACGAATGAGTCGTTGATGGGTGAATCAATGCCGCCTGTATATTTAAAACCGAGGTTGTCCTTGATAACCACTATCTCACCTTTGCCATAAAGCACATCTTCAACAAACAGGTCGTAGGGATCGTTAAATGCTTTGTCCAGCTCGATTATGGAGCCTGGTCCCAGTTCATGCACATCCTTATAGGCGATCTTCTTGCGGCCGACTTCCGCTCGAACCTGCAGTTGCATCTCCTCAAGACCATTGAAGTGATTTTTGGGCGTGGGGGTACCAAAGACATCCCTGCCAGGCAGGTATTCAGTTTTCTCATTAACAATGAACTGAACGCTATCTTCCTGCTGCTGTAATTCTCCTCTAAATTTCTGCAGATTGTTAACCTCAATTGAGGTTTCCGGTGACATTTGATCTGCCAGAATAAGGTCGCCACTTTGAAGTCGCAGGAGATCTGCCATTTTTATTTTTTTTTCAAAAGCCAGGGCTTTGATATCGACGGTCACCTGTTGAAGCGCTTTTACCCGACGCCTTGTCTCGTATTTCGGTATGTTTTCAGGTCTTGAAAAAAAGCTCAGGTTCAATTTTTCACTGAGAGGCTCAATCATGTTGTAGGGTAAACAGATTGACAATGTTTGAGGAAAGTTCCAGATCTCTACATCAAAGGTGCTGATAATTACCCAGTCAGATTGTAGAGCCAATGGTTCCTTGACAGGGTTGAGCTCCATTCCGGAAAATTCAATCCGTACCGGAAAAGCGGTCTGCCAGGCAAAATGCAGGTCTTCGATAATATCACGGCTGATCTGATTCATCACCATCAGCTGAATTGGTGTCGGGGAATAGATTCCGTCAACACGCACTTCCAGTGATCCGTTCCCGCCACAGGTCAGATCAATCAGACTAAGCACCAGTCTCGTTTCCAGGCAGATCATCCCGATCCCTTCCAACGGCTTCGAACGAAACAGACAGCTGTATGTAGGTATCGGCAGTGTCTTCAGAAAATCGCCATATTTTATCGATTCCGTTGAGCGGAGACTCACATCAATTTCCTTTCCTAGCGAACCGGAGAGTGAAACGCCTAAAAGACTGGCAAAACGGTCCAGGATCGTTTCCAACATCGGCAGACTTCCAACATTGAAAGAATTTGGTGCGGTCAGGTCGAAGGGGATCACCGCGTCCGTATCAATATAAGGCATATCAAAATCTTCTTCGTTTTCCTGCCCTTCAATCCCTTTCAATAGACTTTCTACTTCGGTCTGATTCAGTACCTGGCTCATCTATGATCCCTTATTATTTTTGACTCGAGATTAAGAACGGTTTTAAAAACAGGATAATGACCCTTGGCCAGCATCATGTATGTTTGTGCCATGGAAACGCACTATGAAACCGGACCCTTCAACCGGATAGCGTGCTGGTTTTTATTGCCTCATATTGCTGCCTGATTCTAGGCGGTAGCAGAGCACATAAGAGCTCCTCAACAAATAGTGCCCGCTCCTGTTTGTGGATCATCAGAACGCCTTCCCGGATTAGACGATATTCAATATCGTGCATCATGCATTTTCCCTGGTATTTTCCCGCAAGAACTAGAAACAGTGCCATCCAGATCAAGGATCCGATCCCAATCATCCAGATTTGATCCGTGTTGACAGGATCAACCGTCAGACTGAGTGACAGGCACAGTATCGTCCCCCCAACCAGAGCATAGAAAGCGGTGAATAACAGGTGGAAGAGATTCTGGCGGGAAACCATTTGATACTTTTCCGTTGCATTGTCCAACTTAATTCGGATATAGGATTCATCCACCCCATCTACAGCAAGCCGTAGCCCCTCACGCAGCATTTCGTTCTCGATTGAAGGTAACGAATCCTCAATGGCCAGAATGCTGCGACGTGCGACTTTGGCAACATCAACAATCATTATCAGCAGCCATGATAACAACACGGACATGGAGGCTGAACCGGAAAAATACCGGGTTTGTGTCCTTAAAATGACTCCGGTCAGCGGTATCGGGGCACAACAAAACAGGAGGATGCCAGTCAGAACAAACATCACCGGCAGTTGGATCCCGATCTCAAGTGGAACCAAGACCTCCAGATATCTGGGCAGGATCCAGACGACAGTCGAAACGATGAATAAAAACCAGGTTGCCTGCAGGAAAAACATGAACCGCGTACCGTTTTCCATCAATTGGTTTAAGCTGTCAAATGATTTCATCAGCAGAGATGCAAATGCCCCCGGGATTCGTACAACAGATCCCAGGACCGACTTCAGATAGCCCGGCAACGCCCTGATTGAGGCGGTGGCTTCCGTTTTTGGGTTTACCGGTGATTCGGTTGACGGCGTTGGTGAGGCTTCGTTTTCATCCATGTCTTCGATAGAAGAGAGATCTTCGAAGAAAGAATCCAACTCATCATCGGCAGGTTTTTGTTGACTGTCAGCTCCTTCTGCCGGTTGTCCCCCCCCATCCATCATCATATCAAGCTCTTCGGCAAATTCGGCGTCGCTTGTTGCGGTGTCTTCAGACGGGCCCTCTTCGAATAGATCACTATCTGAATTATCTGCAGTGCTGTCCGCAGGCTGAGACTCGGTTTTGCCTTGATCGTCGTGAGATGAATCCGAGAAATTAGATGACATGATACATAACCCGATTATTATTCATTTCTGAAATACTGACACTACAATATGAAAAACAGATTCTTACCAATTCTGCTCGCATTGTCAACCTAATCCTGTTTATAATACTCCGTCACGAATCATGGGAGGACTTTGTTACGATTCGATCAGGCAGAATTCGCAGGCAATTTTTAGAAGTGTTATTTTCTGAACTTAATGATGAGTGGACCTACAGCTTCGTATCTGAACCAATTACAGCGATTTGAAATACTCCGGGGATCATATGGAAACCGTATAGCGTTCAATTACCCTTATAGGACAGCGTGTTTTAGAAATTGCATTAGTCTCAAGATTCTGCTAAAAATTCCAGGCAGAAAGTTGCAGCTTTACTCCGTGCAACCCCTGTTCAAAATGGATACCTTACCCAATTGGGTAATCCGGAAATGACTAACACCAGAAACTCATCTAAAAATGAATGACAACCTCAGAATGAACGTGGCTTCCGTAAAATCGATCTGGAAAGATCTTGGAGAAGAGGACGCGAAAATACCGTTGATTGGCCGCAAAGAAGAGTTGGCTGATCTGACCGGTGTTTTACTCAAGTTTTTCAAGCCCAATGCGTTGGTGATTGGAGAAGCGGGTGTTGGTAAAACCGTTATCATCGAAGCCCTTGCTCAACGGATGAAAAAAGGACTCTCCCATCCATCTCTGAATGGCTGCCGTATTTTTGAAATCCGACCCAACGATCTGAAGTCCGGAACCCAGTTCCGGGGGGATTTGGAGCAGAAACTACAGGAACTGATCAAGTTGCTCGAGGCGGATCCTAAAAAGATTCTATTTATCGACGAGATTCATCAGCTGCTGGATTCCCGCAGCAGGGAAGAAAGTCTACCGGACGTTCTGAAACCAGCTCTGGCAAGGGGTAAGTTTAAAGTGATTGGCGCCACCACACCCGCTGAATATCATCGCACATTTGGACGTGATGAGGCCTTCAGCAGGCGGTTTCAGACCATTCGTATCGAAGAACCGGATCTGAAGTCAGTGGGTAAAATCGTCGTGGGCTACAAGATTCATTTTGAGAAGCATTACAAAATTCGAATCCACAATAATCTGCTGCGATTGGCCATCTATCTGGCTCAAGCCTTCCTGCTGCATCGCCGCTTCCCTGACAAGGTGATCGATTTGCTGGACCAGAGCTGCATCCAGGCCGTGATGAAGCAGGAATCCGACTTGAAACCGGTTCATCTGCGAGAAGTTGTCGCTCGGATGACCGGGGTCAGTTTTACAGAAGACTCCCCGGTCTTCCGTAAACGACTGGATCGTCTGGAACCCATGCTCAATCAACGGGTGATCGGACAGGAAGAAGCCGTTTCCTCCGTTTCCAAAATCGTCAGGCTTTGTAAACGGCGTCTCGATCTCCGTCCCTATCGCCCGGATGGGGTTTTCCTCTTCCTTGGTACTACGGGTGTTGGGAAAACCCTGCTGGCAGAAGCACTCGCAGAAGTGATCACGGGTGACAACAAGGCTCTGATTCGGTTGGATATGTCCGAATATGCCAATGCAGATGGTGTGCATCGACTGATTGGCAGCTCTATCGGTATGTCCGGAAACGAAGAGGAACCGATGTTGTTCAGGATGATCAAAAAGCATCCAAACGGCCTTCTGCTGTTAGATGAGTTCGAAAAGGCGGATCCATCGGTCCACCGGATCTTCCTCCAGGTCTTTGACGAGGGTCGCTTGACCGATGCAACCGGCACCAGCTGGTCGTTTTCCAATATCACCATCATTGCCACCGCTAACATTACAGCGGATTCTGCCCCGGTAGTCGGCTTCAAGCCGAATCAGTCGACTCCGGGCACTGCTGCCGCCATCCCCTGGTCAGAACTGGAATCGGTATTCCCCACAGAACTGATCAACCGTTTTGATGAAATCATTCCCTTTAAACCCCTCTCCAGGGATATATGTCGCACTATTCTAAACAAGCACATTCTGCCCAAGGTCAATGGAAACCTGAAAAGCCAGTACTGCCTTGAGCTGGTAATGTCAGAAGAAGCGGAAGTCTGGCTACTGCAACAGGGGTACTCGGAAAAACTGGGTGCCCGAAATCTCTATCGGGCGTTTGAGGCAAACGTCATGAGTCCGTTTGCGACTAACCTGGAGATTATCTTGAAAAAAGCAAAAGACAAACAGCAGTTAAGGCTGAATATTATTTTAAACGGGGACCGGTTGGATTTTTCTTTCTAAGCCTTTATTTCCGGAAACAACTTGAATGGCAGCGAAGATCTGATGGTTAACCCTGAAAAAATATAGAAATGGCATATACCAGAAGAACCATTATCCAGGTTATTTCCATTGGGGCCATCTGGATCCTGTTGTATATCGCAGCAGAACATATTTACAGTGTGAATTCATCGTATAATAAAAGCCCAGGATTTATTCTGACAGTCATTCTGGTTCTGGCTGGAGCCGCGTTCTGGTTCTGGATACTGCGCTGGCATGACCGCATTGAACCGGAACCTCTGAAGTACATATTGGGAATCAGTGTTGCCGGTGGCATTATCAGCGTAATATTGACCATAATTTTTTCCATCCCGTTTGCCTTTTTGTTTGCACCTTTTAAATTCAGCATAAGCCCGGAATATCCTGTTCATACCTGGATCTATATGTTGAAAGTCGGACTTGTTGAGGAAACAGCTAAGTTTCTAGCTGCATTTCTCTTGATCCGCAAAAGCAAGGAGCTCAACGAACCGATCGATGCCCTGATATATTCTATGACCGTTGCCATGGGCTTCGCCGTAATCGAAAATATCCAGTACGCTTATAATTACGGCCTTGGCCTGATTCTGACTCGCTCGTTGCTGTGCCTTCCCGGACATATGGCCTATGCTGCTATTTGGGGATACAGTATCGCAGAAGTCAGATTTTTGCAGACCCATCGAACCTTTTTCAAGCTCAATACCATTCATATGAGAAATGTGGTTGTGTACCTGTTGCTGGCGGCCACCATCCATGGAACGAATAACTTCTTCCTCTCACTTCATTCAACCCTTTTGGAAATACTTTCCATAGCCATTGATCTGGGATTAATTCTCTTTATCCATCGCAGGCTGATTTACATGTCCAGTCAGTCCGTTTTTCTGAAGACTGGGGAGTGCCATCTCTGCCGATCCAAAAATCCTGTTGAGGCCAAAACTTGCTGGAAATGTGGTGCCCCGCTGAAGAAGATCATGTACAAGTCCTGTAACAAGTGTCAGATCAGAATTCCCAGAAATGCTATTTTTTGTCCCAGGTGCGGAGAAAAAGTGGTCACCGGTGATTTGACTGCAAAGGAATTAAACTGATCATCATAACCAGGGAGCAACGACTTGAATTCTAAGCAGAGGAGATCATGGACCTGAAACACCTGACTGAAAATTTGTCAAAGGACAAGCCCGAACTTGCCCAATGGGTAGCGGAAGCTGTTGCCAAGACAATGGTCGAAGAGGGCTACACCAGCCGTGGCGGCCTGAAAATCTTGTTACAACTCATTAACTGTTTCCCGAAGATTTCCAGTCGACTCTATCTGCCTGCTGATAATCTCAATCCGACGGAGATAGAACCGTTCTCGCTGCCCAATGATGAAAATTTGGATGTATTTAAATATATATTGAATATCTGTGCCGGTGTGCAGGAGATTAAGCCGGGGAAACTACTGGTGCTGGAAAGAATTGGCAAGGCACTTTGCATTAAAAGTGATAAAATTTCAGAGATGTTAAGCTGGGAGTATCTCAGGGTGACGGAAATACAGCTTCAAGTTGGTGATCTGTTTGATTTCCTCGATACTCAAATGGTCCCGCTGAACCGAGCACAGAAAAAATGGATTGCTGAAGCCATTGGTGGCGCAATTAACGCGGATGGGACGCACCATCGGGATGAAATGCACCACCTGGACGCCATGGCCGAAAGCCTGAATGATCCAGGCGCACAGCTTCATCTGCATAAAGTGATAAAAGCGGGGAAAATTGACCGCGAGATCTTCTCTATCAAACTGCCCAAATTAGTAATAAGTGCAGTTTTGAAAGCCGTGGTCAGGATTTGTATCGCCGACCGCGATCTGCATGAAGATGAAATCAGCTACATTAATCGATTGGGACGAGCCATGAATATCAATGGCGAACAAATTGACCAGTTATTGAAAAAAACCGTCGTCGATGTCAAAAAAAGGTTCTTCAACCGCATCAGCAAACAGATCGTAAACCCTGACCAGCGCAAATGGCTGGCAGCTATTATCATCAAACTCCTGTTCAGCGGTAACCAGGAAAAAGTCACCACCCGACGGTGGCTGTATTTGAATGACGTCATGGCTCTACTGGGCGAAAACCGGTCAGAAATCTCCCCTATGAAGATGCATGCCAAACGTCTCTCATTCGAAGAGCTGTCTGAAAAATATGCCCACTTTGGCGTCAACATCAAACAGGAACAGGAAGCATTAAGCGGAAAAACAGATGCAGAGGTCGGCACAGAAAAAACTGCAGGGCGTCAAGCCTACTTCTGGCCCTTCAAAGACCAATCTTGTTTTCTGGCTGAAGAGGTGATCAATGACGTTTTAAAATACCTGGTAGATGTCGCAGTCAGTGACAACGATTTCAATCTCGAAAAAACCGCCATCGTCCACAAAGCTGCTTTACTGTTGAAATGGGAAGAATCCAGGATTGTCAATTTGATGATGTCCCGGGTAAACGATATCGCTCTGAATTTTGATAAATATTTCGACGACCAACCCATCGTCGATCGAAGCGACTTTCTCAAAAAGAAGCAAAAAACCAAGCCTGAACAAGAAATCCCTCCGAAAGCATCTATACCACAGGATCAGCCGGGGCAGGCGGAGGATACGGACGATGAACGCCAACCACCCATACCAACTTCTCGCCCGGAACTGGATACCAGAATCGATCCTTTGGAGAAGTATCGCGACAAGGAAGCATTCCGACTCGATTTCAGTTCCCTTAACCGCAACCTGAAGAAACAGGAAGCAAAGTATATCCGCTCGAAATTCTGCACTAACTGCGGTGAAGCCAATCATTTTGGGGCTGACTTCTGCAAAAAATGTGGTTCTCAGTTTGTGGATTATCTTTCGACTTGATGCAACTCAGCGGGAATTCGATTTCGGATTTTCACCTTATTTGAGCCCATTTCCCAGTTTTCTTTTCAACCAGGATTGAGCGTCAGTCAAAGACGCTATCTTATCATCCAGCTGAAGATTATAGGCTTCAGTCAATATCTTGCCGAAGATGGGCCCGGGCGTCAGGCCCAACTCAATCAGATGCCGACCCGTCAGAAGTGGTTTAATTGACTCTTCCCTGTCCAACGCCAGGGAATGCCACCTCTGCAACAACCAATCCCCGGGACAAACAACATCTACCGGGCTATTTCCATAATCTTGTTCGGTGTGATCCGCCCGGGTCAATGCAGCGAGTAGAGGGATATCCGTTTTCAGGCTCAACCTTCTGAGAGCGCCGTTACTCACTTTTGAGGCCTGCTGTAACTGCATCGGTTTCATATGGGCAGTTACCAGAGACACAACCATTTCGGTCAGATCAATATCGTCGGTTAATCGTTTCAAAAATCTGCGGGTAGGAGTCTCGCCAGCGACATCGTGACCATAGGATATCCATCTGCCATTCCGGTTGGTGGTTGTCAATGGTTTTCCAAAATCATGACAGAGGGCAGCCAGCATCAGACTTAAATCCTCAAACGGTCGATTCTGTCTAAGCAGAGCGGCATTATCCACCACCTGCAAGGTGTGATTCCAGACATCGCCCTCCGGGTGCCAGACAGGATCCTGATTTATGTTTTTAAGAGCAGCTAGTTCGGGGAACAACACGTCGACAAGCTTGATCCGATTTGCCAGCCTAAGTCCGACAGATGGAGCCGGGGCCTTGAGCAGGAGCTTTTTTAGTTCTTCAAAAATCCGCTCTTTTGGCAGTTTCAGTATCGCATCGAGAAGGTTTTCGAATATTGCCAGGGTTTCTTCTGGTACAGAAAGATCAAATCGAGCGGCAAATTGAACTCCTCTTAGTACTCTAAGCGGATCAAGAGAGAAGGTTCCGGGATGAACCACCCGCAGTGTTCGATTTTGCAGATCAGCGATGCCCTTGAATGGATCCTGCAGTCTGCCGCTGACAAGATCCAGACCAATGGCGTTCATCGTAAAATCTCTATATTTTGCCGATTGTTCGAAACTCTGAACGGTGACGACATCGCTCTTTCCGGGCTCTCCCTCTGCTTCGCCTGCTGAACGGGGCAGAGAAAAATCAAAATCTACCTGTTCCATGGTGAGCTTCAAAACACCAAATGATTTTCCGACAGCGACCACTTTGCCGAATTTTGCAAGAGTGGATATCAGCCGCTGGCGGGACAGTCCAAAAACTTCAATATCCCAATCTTTAATCGGCCTTTTCAGGATCAAGTCTCGTACAGCTCCGCCGACCAGTATTGGCTTTCCGTCAAGACAACTGATTTCAGTCACAACCTTTTTTAATTCTTCCGGGATTTCCATCAACCAGTTTCTTAACAGGATAATTAGCGAAAACGACGGGGTGACAATTCATAATTTCCATATCTCTAGTATTTTTCATACTGACGCGCTATCTCGTAAAGTTCTTTTTCCATTTTGTTCAATTGCGTCTGGGCTCTGGCCCATTTCAGGATCTCCTCCCCGATGATCCGATTCAACCCCAGCAGTGCGGCTGCCTTTCTTAAGAACTCAGATTCCCTTTCGACTACCGATTCATCAAGCGCCGCTACTTTGGCAAGCTTGAGAAGCATTTTGACTTTTGTATCCAAATCGATCCCGGTGAACGGGACCAGTTTCAATTCATCTGCACTCGGTCCTCTGGTTTTTCCAAGCATCTCATAAATCTGATCTGTGTCCAGATCAAGGTTGAGTTTGTTCAGCGAATACTTCAACGTTTTCCATTCCATCGCATCGAGATGAGAATCCGAAATAATCATTCTAACCATCGCTCTGGCTAACCATTCATCTGCTTTCATATTTTGGCCTCCTATTTGTTATTGACCAATACCGGATTGTACAACATACATGTACTGTTAAACGTACGAAATAATATCTATAAAAAAAGAATCGATCAGGGGAATCAAATCTACTCCTCGTTTTGACTTTCTGACAGTTTAGAATATTTACTGAATTCACGATGTGGCGAAATAGCCAGCGCATGACGGGTTACTTTCTGAAATCCGATCCAGAGAGCGGCAACCACGATGACCACACCTGCTCCGGTTTCAAAACTAAAGCTGACAGCCAGGTTAAACAAGCCATGCGCGAGAATGGCACCCATTACCATCAGCGTAAATATCAAACGTGTTATTCTTTGAAACTTGATCAAACCGAGGCCATAACCCCAAAAACTCGCAAACAGTGCATGACCGGGCACCGACAGCAATGCTCGCAAATGAAATACTTCGGTTATGTTACCCTGTCGGCCGGCATTGTACAAATACCCCACATTCTCAATGGATGCAAATCCCAATGCCAGGGATGCCGCATACACAATACCGTCCATTGGCTCGTCAAACTCCCGATTGTGATAAATAAAGAGATATACAGCCAGTAGTTTTCCCAGTTCCTCCACAAACGGAGCAATAATAATGGCCTCAGGCAAGAACTCGCTTATTGTTGACAACCTCAATTCGGCAATGATGATCGGTATTGCTGCCAATATGCCAATCAGGTAAGCTTTAAAAACTAAACTTTTGGGCTCAGGCTCGATTTCGTCTTTTTTGTAAAAATAGTAAAGCCAGAACAATCCAGGTAAGAACCCTGAAAATACAGTTATTATAGTCATAGGATGTAATATAATAGAACAGGCGGTTTGGTCTCTTCATTTGTCAATTCAGGCATGAACATATCCCTTCTCACGCAGTCGTGCTAACGCCTGCTGCAAAGCCATCTCACAACAATCTTGGTGGAGACGACCTCTCAATTCCTCTCGAACCGTATTTGAGATCAGCCGACCGACTCTTGACATAGTTGAGGCTGTTCTGTCAAATATTTAAAATTCAAAATGGTCCAATGAGGCAATGATAACGGGCCGAGTTGGGAATGGAAAAATCTGATATCACTTCTTTGCCAGAGAGGGAAAACGGTTTTGAAAAATCAACAGTGAAAAATTTGATGATCGATTTCACATTTTGAACTTCAGTCAAATTCTTTTTTAAAAACCAACTGCTGATAACAAGGCTCCTACGATCTAAACCAATTGTACTTGCCAGGATGAGCTGTAGAATACTCTTGACAGTGATTTTTCTTTCATTTAAAAGAACAGAAGATTATTTTTTTTCTACTAAATCATATCATCTTCTTGAAAAGGGTATCATATGAAAAAGAGCGTATTAGCCGTCATTCCCGCTATAATCGGAATCATGTTTTTTTTGACAAGTTGCAGCCAGAGTATGATGCAAATGGATCGAATTACGGATCGGGGCCTGGCAGGGAAGGAGCAACCTTGCTGGGTCAATTTGGATCCAGATTGTGATGATGAAAGTGGAGAATTTTACTATTTTCGAGGACAAAACGCCGTCCCTGAGGCGAGCCGCGCCCGTCCCAGCCGCATGGCCACTGACTCCGCTAAAAACGATGCTATCAAGGAATTTGGTGCAATGGTTAAAAGCCAGGTTGCCGCAAAAATCACTGAAGAGATGTCCTCTGAGGGAGGTACAACCGAAGGTTCTGTACCAACGGCGAAAATTGAAAGCACTGTGAACACATACGTTGTTGCCACAACAACCGGCCTAAAAACCGTTGATGTGTACCAGGAGTCCCTGGCCAAAAACTCAAATGGAATTCCCTTGTGGACCGTCTGGGCACGCATGAAAGTGAAAAAAGAGATTGCCGACAGGCAGGTCGAAATCCAGATAGGCAAGATTATGAAGAAATTGCAGGAAGAATAATTTTTTCCAAGGATCAGAGTTGAAAGATTTCGGTCCTTGAATAAACCGGGAAAAATTGGCTGGAGTTACAATCGTAGATCCTTAGCAAACCCAGAAATGCCATGGAAAAAAGGAAAATATTAAATGTCCTGATCATCAGCAGCGCGATCCTATCACTAGTCGGATCAGCATGTACTCCGCCCGCAAACTCCAATAACGACCGGGTTCATATTAATGAACAGGAGTGCAGTGATTTCCTCCAGGCGACAAGACAGGGGGGAGAGTTGTACTTCTCAGGTCAATCGAAATTTCTGCGGGATATCAACGAGGCAAAACTCCAGGCATTCAATAATGCACAAGCGGCAATGGCCAGGGCTGTGAAAAGCAGTATCTCAAGTTCTTGTCAGGAAAAGACATCCTATTTCTCCAATGAGAAGCGGACAAATAAATCAGTCAAGCAGAAATGTAAGACAGATGTTAAAAGCGAGAACATTGATGTGAGCAGTATTAGCAATAACCGAGTCTATTGCCTGGAAACAAAGAAATTTTCGGTGGCCGGAGCAAGAAAGACCATCTACCGGCAAACGGCAAGAATTTCAGTTAGTGAGGATCGTTTTACGGACTTTATTCTAACAAAGAAAACCATCCCCTATGGGGATGGTCAGAGGCCAAGGGCTTTGCCATTTGGTCGACTCAATGTTAATACTCTTGGTTAAGTTGTTCCCGCAACATTAACTCAGGAG
>Ga0075122_10000684_pt1 | contig 25756 bp, 30 predicted proteins | sample AntAceMetag02UKB_FD_69790 | JGI IMG/M metagenome (GOLD analysis project Ga0075122, IMG submission 69790) | Saline lake microbial communities from Ace Lake, Antarctica - Antarctic Ace Lake Metagenome 02UKB | ecosystem: Environmental > Aquatic > Non-marine Saline and Alkaline > Saline | place...
TCCGATACCATCGTCGGGTCTCCCGGACCGTTCGTGAGCATAATGCCGTCGAACTGCTCATCTGAATAATCATAATCCCAGGGAACCCGCAATACCGAAACACCCCGATCCAGGAAACTGCGGATAATATTTTTCTTGGAACCCGTGTCGATCAGCACAACTCTTTTTTTGCCCTTCTCATAGAATTTTGGCTCTTTAATGCTGACCTGAGCTACCAGGTTTTCCTTGTTTGGGTCGTAAAAGGCGACATCACTGCCTTTGATGATCATTTTTCCCAACTGGGTCCCGGCAGTACGGAGCGTTTTGGTTAAGGCCCGGGTATCAATGCCTTCAATTCCAGGAATCTTGTGTTCGATCATCCAGTCTTCCAGACTCCTGACACCGTTCCAATGGGAGTAATTCGTTGTCAACGAGGTGATGATAATTCCCCGGACATGAATTTTTCTGGATTCGAAATTGGCAAGCAGCGCATCCCTTTCAGAATTGCCGGGAACACCGTAATTACCGATCAATGGATATGTAAATACCAGGATCTGGCCTTGGTAGGAAGGATCGGTCATGGTTTCGGGATATCCCACCATTCCGGTGTTGAAAACTACTTCGCCGGCGACTGAGCCCGCATATCCAAAATGCTTTCCGGATAACACTGAGCCATCTTCAAGGATCAACTCCATTTATACACCTTCTTCTGGATTCAATTTTGTTTGGGACAATTTTTTGGGTAAACTTTTCAATATTACTTTGAAATATGGCTTTTGAACAAGAGAAAACGAGCCGTTTAGGAACTAATTGATTAGATAGAAGAATTAATAACGCCAAGCGATAGCTATATATAGATGCGGTTCTGAGGATCCATCCAGAGGTCTGTTGTTGATTTTTCTGGAATGGACACTGTGGATGATGGCGTATCCCAGCCTGTAACCCCAGCCACTGCGAGTAACAGCATTGTAAAATAGCTCAGAAAGCAACGCAGAGTCGGTTGAAGAGACAGATTCGTTAACGGTTTGACTGGTGAGTGATTTACTGCTCTTAGTGGTAAGCTGGTATTGGTTTTTCCCGGTACCAATAGCCAGTCCTATCCGGGAGTCTACATCCGGATGAAGAAAGTCTCCTGCCAAAAAAACATAGGAGGTAGTGATAAATGTGTAGGTCAGATCCAGCGTCTGATCGAACTCTGAATTTGTACCTTCCAATGAATAATTCATCCAACGTGCCCCTATACCAAAACGATTATATGAATAGTTGGCAAAAATAAATTTGCCCAAGGCGTCTTCCAGTTTCCGCCCCTTATAGGAGACGGGTGTTGCCAGGTCCTGTTCTGCGGATTGGGTCAGATTAAACCCGCCCATGCGAACAATTCCACCAAGAGTTAAATGATGGGGACCCTCATTCGCAAGCGCGGTGAGAGAAAGACCCAGCAAAAAGACAAGTAGGAGTGGCTTTCTAATCACTTTTCTTCCTGAAATATTTCTTGGCAGTGTTGACATCTTTCTGAATCTGGGTCTTCAGGGCATCAATGGAATCGAATTTTGTTTCATCCCTTAAAAACTGTTCCGGTATGATACTGACATGCTTACCATAAATATTTTCGTTGAAATCGAAGAGATGGGCTTCGACTTTGAGGGCGGTACCTTCAAATGTAGGGTTGTAGCCGACGTTACACACACCATTGATTTGCCGGGTCCCCAGTTGGATTTGGCATGTGTAAACCCCTTTTCTTAAAGGCAGCAGAACTTCCGGTTCCAGGTTAATGGTGGGAAATCCCAGGGTATGACCGAGTTTTTTCCCTTCCTTGACAATGCCGCTGACGGTCCAGGGGCGACCCAGATAATGGTTAACTTTTTCAAAATCACCTTCGAACAGCAACCTGCGGATCATGGTGCTGGAGACTGTCAAACCATCAATTCTGACTGCGTCCATCCGCAGAAAGTCGATGTTGTTTTTGAGTGCTTCCTGTTTCATCAGACTGGCCGAACCCTCCCTTGCTTTGCCGAAGTTGAAATCATACCCTACGATAATCTTCTTCAGGTTGACGAAACTGAAGAGTTTCTCCAGGAATTCCTGAGACCCCATCTTGGCGAACTTGGGGGTGAACGGGATAATAAAACAAGCATCCAGTCCGCTCTCTTCCAGAAAAGTGCATTTATTAGGCAGGTCGTAGATGTGGCGAAAGGGGATCTGCGACTGCAGCACTTTTTTCGGATGGGGCTCAAAGGTCAGTACACCTCCTTTGATGTTACGTTTTCTGCTGTCTTTCAATACCTGCTCAACCAGCTTCTGATGTCCCAGGTGGTATCCATCAAAATTCCCAATTGTGATAACCCAGTCGCCTTCCAACGAATCGCTTTTAAACTTTTTGTGAATAATATTCATTTACATGTTGGGCTGCAAAATTATACAAATTTAGTGTTTGAACGAAAATCCATATCCAGGAGAGACCTCTCCAGTCATCCATATCTTTCTTGGATTTCATCAAATTCCGGTGATTCGGTAAAGAGATTAAGAAGAGATACCAGGAAGAAGATCAATGAATATGCGCAGAGGCAGGTTATAAATGGCGACCAATCGGATAAAAAAACTAGGTGGGGTGTACAAAGACGATGATTTCAAAAAGCTGTTGCGACAATTAAATGGTCGAGCTTTACTGGTCGTAGCGATTATTAACCAGAATTGTGAAGAGTGCATCAAGCTGCACAAATTTATGGGGCAACTGGAACAGGGGTTTATTGATAAGCTGCCCCAACTGGTGATGGTACACGGAATCAGCGATCTGCCTCTGACCGAAGGCGATCGTACCGAACCGCCGGCGCGAGCATCCAATTCGGCAGCAAACGATGGCAGTGGTGAAAAAAAGAAGGTGAAACTGGGAGACAGCCGGATACTGAGCTGGGATGGCATTCCCGGAGGACATGGATATTCAATTTTCCTCAATGAAACCGATATCTTGACCTATAAGGATGATACTCTGGATCATGATGAGTTCGTCAATAATATTATTGACAACATCAGGCGTTTTCGATCGTCTATTAAAACCATTGCCGGACTGAAGGGCAAGCGGATATTTATGGAGAAAAAACGATCCGGTATTGTGATTGAGACCAGCGGCACCACCCAAAACTCTCAAATCCTGGAGCTGGAAAATAAGGTTAACTCCTACGAATCGAAATTGAAAATTCCGGTCTATTTTTGTAAGGGGCTCAATCAGGAGATATCTTATATCGTTGAAGGGGAAATCAAACAAAAACTCAAGGGGTTTAATTTCGACAAACTACTGCGTAAAATCAAAAAATAGCAGCGCTCAAGTGTCTGGCGGTGGGACGATCAGCCGGTCTATCAGACCGGGTATGGCTGCGGCTGTTTTATCACCCAGACGTGCAAAATCATGCCCAAGATTCCTGACATAGGGAATCATACCCACTATTTGCTGCTCAGCCAGCTGCTCAATTTTTTCCCAGATATATAATAGCAGATCTTGATTTTGAACTGGAGCCGTGTTGTTGATCACCAGATCGATTTCCAGGTTCAATCTTTTCAGAAGAGCGATCTCGGCCAGATTCTGCTCAAACTGTTCAGCCACCGGATTGATCAAGTAGACCCCCCGGTTATCCGACTCCTGCAGCCAGTCGAACCCCATCTTCTTTTCAGTAATCGGTGTATAGAGGCTTCCCGGTAGTTCAATCAGAGTGGCGCTATAAAGATCATTTAGAATACTGAGCCGTTCTTTGAGAAATCCCCAGTTGATTTTGATGCCGTCCCTGCGGAAGGCCATTTCAATCGGGTAGAATTCATTGGCGACATAAGGGGAAACCAGAATCTCCATGGGGTCACCGGTCATATTTTGACAGAAGAGTTCCCCATCACTGATCTCTTCTAACGCATTTCGTCTGATGAGTCCGACATCAAAAGGTTTTAAGGCCGCCAGCTCGATTCCCGACCGACGTCCCAGTTGCATTAGCGCACAGATAAATGCGGTTTTTCCACACCTGCTGAGTCCTGCAACCACCACTTGCGGTCTGTTCTCTTTATCGGTCACTGACGAGTTCCTCCCTGAGTTTTTTAATGACTGTCGGTTCGCTGACAATCAATTCGTTAAAGATATCGTTGATCGTCAGGAATTTTTTACTGAGAAAATCTTCCAATTCTTTATCCTTCAAAGCTCTTAAGCGTTCCAGCTCTGCGAGGTAATCCACAATGCTTTTGTCCCGACCGTCAACCGGAATTGTCATTTTTTGGATTTCTTCATTGCTCATCCCGGCATCCCGGGCCCGTTCAATTATCTTGATCAGGTTTTCCATCTTATAAAACTGCCTTCTGGCCTCGTAAGATTGCTTCTGGGAAAATCCGGCTGAATATACCAGGCTGCATGTCAGGATCAGGAGGCACAAAGCGGTGATATGTTTAGGACAGCGATTCAGAACTGTTTTCATTACGGTGATTTGGCTGCGTACGGGTTGTGTTTCGAGTGAATAGGATAATTCAACAATGCAGGTTTTATGCACAATTTGCAGTTCCTGAATATTTCTGTCAAGGGAGAGGTGCGGGGCGGGGCGGTGGAAGAACACTTTTGCTGCTACCCGCGAATCAATTTCGCGGGCATTTATCTCATTTCAAACTATGGTAGCAACGCAGAATCAATGTACTGAGTCAAGCCGGCTTCCTTGTAATACTTGGCGGCTCCAGGATGCAGCGGCGCTGAAAGACCGGCCAGCATGTTCTGCTTTGTCAAAACCTGATATGCAGGATGCAGTTTTTTGAAATCGTCAAAATTCTCGAAAATTTCTTTTGTGATGGCATAAACAATATCTTCAGGCACCTTAATCGAGGTGACGAAAGTTGCTTTGACACCAAAAGAGGGAATGTCTCCTTCATTCACTGCATTAGGATATAATTTGCTCGGAATAATGGATTTGGCGTAATAGGGGTACTTTTTAATTAGCGCATCCAGTTCTGGTCCGTCGATAGCGACAATGCGCACCTTAATTCGTCCGGAAGTCGCTTCCTTGATATTTCCATTAGGATGCCCCACCGTGTAGAAAAAAGCGTCCAAGCGCTCGTCCTGAATCAAACCCGGTGCTTCCACCGCCTTAACATATTCAGCATTGAAATCTTGTTCTGTCAGTCCATACGCAGTGATGGCGTCCTGGGAATTGCCCAACTGTCCGGAACCTGGATTTCCGAGGTTGACTCGTTTCCCTTTCATATCACGAATACTCATGATGCCGCTGTCTGCAGAGGCGATCAGCGTGATACTCTCGGGATGAATGGAGAAAACAGAGCGGAGATCTTTCTGAGGACCCTTGTCTTTCCACTCTTTCAGGCCATTAATGGCCTGAAATTGACGGTCCGATTGTGCGACACCAAACTGCAGGTCGCCACTTAAAACGGCATTGATGTTATAAACAGAACCACCGGTAGATTCAACAGTGGCCTTAATTTTATAGGTATCAAATTTCTTGTTGATAATACGGCTGATAGCCCCGCCGGTCGGATAATAAACACCTGTGACCCCGCCGGTCCCGATGGTCACGAATATTCGGTCCGATGATGCCGATTGTTGCTCTTGATCGCAACCGCTTACAAAAAGAAAAGAAATAAAAATAAAAGGTAAGATCAATTTTGAGAGATGATTCATATATCCTCCTCGTTGTTGATAAAATAGGTGAGGTACTTGTCCGTTGTAGAAGACACCAAAACGACATTAGAAGCTTAGGGTATTTAATCGCTTTACGGCAATAAAAAAACTACTTTTTTTGCCAATGACTTAGAGCCTGACCACAATTTTCAGACCAATCAAGTATAAATGCTTCTGAGGCCGTCTTTATAAGTGGGGTATTTGAACTGATAATCGCACTGTTCAAGCAAGCGGCGGTTACTGATAAAGCGTTTGTTAGCGGGTGTGAGGTTTGTGCGGGTGGTAAAACCGGATTTGAAATTGAGTTGGGTTCCAGAGGGGATCTCTTTGAAATTCTGGTTGAGCAACCATTTTGCAACAGCTGCAGTCGGCGCTGCCTCCTGGTCCACCGCATTGACCGGGGAGGGAAAGTCATCCTCAACCAATGATTGAATGACGATTCGAGCCAGATCGGTCACATGGATACGATGAACGGGGTGATTTCCTTCAGGAATGGGTTTTCCGGATAAAATACGTTCCCCAACAGAGCGGTTTCTTCCGTAAATAGCACCAGCGCGAAGTACTTTGAGGTCGAAAAATTCGGCCAGGGTTTTTTCAGTAGCCTGTCGCAGCAATCCCCGCAAAGTATCAGGTTCAAGTGGCGATGTCTCGTCCCAATGACCCTCCCGGTTTGGATAGACGCCAGTGGTGGAAATATAGACGAGGTTTTCACATTGCGGGCGATGCTGGATCATCCAGTCACCCCATTGCCTCAGGCGTTCGATCTCTTTGTCGACATCGTCGTAAAAGGGCGGAATCGTCAGAATTAGATTGGCAGCGTCAGGGGGTATCTTCTCCCACTGTTCTCTTACCTGCCAGTCGAAACGGATAAGCCTCTGCGGATGATCGTGGGTGGGGATGGCGGCAGGCGCCCCCAGGTTGCTTCCCCAGGAGGTTGCAGGCCAGCTGGCCTGGCGGATGATCTCCTTCCCGAGGAAGCCGAGTCCCAGAATCCCGATAGTGGGTAGAATCATTTTGTTGCTTTGATTTCCAGCAATTCGATATCGAAGACGAGTGTAGCGCCAGGACCGATGGTATTTCCAGCTCCACGGTTTCCGTAGGCCAGATTGGATGGAATATAGAGTTTCCATTTGGAACCGGTCTTCATCAGCTGCAGAGCCTCTGTCCAGCCTTTGATGACGCCATTCACCGCAAAAGAGGCCGGGCTCTTTCGCTTATATGAACTATCAAAGACCTTGTCGTTCAGCAAGGTACCAGTGTAGTGGCAGACGACGGTATCTGTCAGCTTGGGTATTGGACCGGTTCCTTGTTTGATAATTTCGTACTGCAAACCGCTGGCTGTGGTGATAATGCCCTTCTTTTCAGCATTCTTTTTAAGAAACTGCTCTCCCTCAGTCACGTTTTGACCTGCCTGGGCATCCTTTTTCTTTTTAATCTTGGCGGTCATCTCTTTACGGAAACCCTCCATGGTCTCTTGGATCTCCTGCGGGGTCATCCTGGGTGTACTATTCAACAACGCATCCTTGATGCCAGCCATCAATGGTTCCAGCGTAACATCAATAGATTGCTGCTTGAAATTCGAACCGATGCTCAAGCCGATACTGTAGCTGACCCGATCCTGCTCGCTCTTCAGCAGTTCAGTTTCTGCTGCTGGCAGGTTGAGAGTGAATAACGCAGTGATGACAACAAATGCAAAACCAATTTTAAATTTCATATAAAATCCCTTAAGTAATAATTAAACAGCAATTCGCCGTTCTCCCAAGATGGCTTCAACCATTAAAAAGATAATGGCAATGCCTAAAAAAAACTGAAACAGCTCGCTCCAGACTTTTGATTGTCTGGATTCCGCTTCGCGTTTTTCTGCGACAGCGATATGATTGTGGTACAGGTCGGCCAGGTCAACACGATGGGTTTGGACCGGTATGAAAACCCCTTTCGTGATCTTGGCGATTTTTTTCAAGGTGGTTTCATCCAGTCGGGTCTTGACAGTTTTCTCCCCGTATTTCAATAGACTGTATGTACCGGATTGGCGGATAGGAATACTGGTTCCGTCTGGATCTCCCAATCCCACTGTATGGATCCGGATACCTCTTTTTGCGGCCTCCTCGGCAGCTTCGATCGGAAATGACTCGTGATCTTCCCCATCAGTAATGAGAATAACATCCCGATATTTGTTATCCTGGTCATAAAAAAGCCGTTCGCTGACCGTACGGATTGCATCTCCAATCAGGGTGCCGCCGCGGTTGATATCTGCGGTTGAAATTCGGGACAGCACATTTCTAAAGTAGTTGTAATCCAGGGTCAACGGGCTCTTGATAGCGCTGGATCCCGCGAATATCAGCAGCCCGACACGATCTCCTTCCAGGATGTCCAACACATCACTGACCAGTTGCTTGGCCTTACCCAGACGATTGGGTGCGAGATCTTCTGCCAGCATACTGCGCGAGACATCGATCACAAAGACCAGATCCCGCCCTCTTTTCTTAATTGTCTGTACTTCTGGATTTCCTTGTGGACGCATCAACGTCAGGATCAGCAAAATCAGACACCCAAAGACCAGAAAGGTTCTGATCCACTGCTTGGGCGGACTGAATTGAATTCCGATTGCTGCATGGGTTTTCAGATCAGCGTAAAGACTCAAAGAGTGTTTCTTTTGATACTGAGCGTAGATCCAGAGCCCAAAAATCAATGGTAGAAGTGCGAACCAGATCAAATTGTCGGTATTTGCGAACTGAAACATATTTGTTGGGCGCTGGCAACAGCAATAATCTTTTAAGAGATGAGGTCTGGTTTCTATTCCTGTTCCCCTTTTTTTCATGATAAGATAACAGAATATCAGACCGGTATGGGTTCGTCTACACGAGGGTGAACCAAGTTAGGTTTGCCAGATTTGCAGGTTTCAGATATATTTTACTTTTTGACACGAATTGTAAACCAGTCCTCCCCTCGCATAGACTAAGATGAGTAAAAAAGAGAATGAAGAGAAGGATGAAGGCCTTTCCCAAAAACTGTTCGAAACCCGGACGATTATCATTTCAAGCTCGGTCGACAGCAAACTGGCGGATAAAATTGTTAAACAGCTCCTGATCATGGAGCAAATGGATCCAAAAGCTGAAATTAAAATTATGATCAATTCCCCTGGTGGGGAAATATACAGCGGATTTGCGATCTTTGACACGGCAAAATTTATCTCTTGTCCGATTACCACAATTGTTATGGGGCTGGCAGCCAGTATGGGTTCAGTCCTTTCGCTGGTTGGAGATGATGGCCGACGGTTCGCACTTCCCAATGCCCGGATCCTGATTCATCAACCTCTCCTCATGGGGGCGGAAGGGGCGGCTACCGATCTGGAAATTCAATCCCGACAGATTCTTAAGACTCGAAAATTGCTGGCTGATCTCTATGCCAAAAAAACCGGTAAAACGTCTGCTCAAATCCTGAAGGATCTGGACCGGGATAACTGGATGACAGCTGAAGAAGCCCTTAAATACGGTTTGATCGATAAAATTATCACCAATCGCTCCGAACTGAAGAAATAAGTTTTAAGAGGGGGACATGATTATTTGTGTCCCCCTATTAAAACGAGGGACTTCCTATTATCTGCATGGAAAGAGGTCACCACTGATTTCCCCTCTGAAGTGGATCATCAACTAATCCCCCTTTAAAGGGGGTCAGGGGGATGTCTATTCTGTCTTATAAAAACATCCACAGTTTTCTCTCATATTAAAGAAGGACAGGTAATGAAGGTAAGTGTTTTCGGGAGCGGATACGTTGGATTGGTGGCGGGGGCCTGCTTTGCGGAGAGCGGTAATGAAGTGATCTGTGTTGACATCAATCAGCAAAGAATCGACAGTCTTAACCAGGGAGTGGTTCCGATTTACGAACCCGGTCTGGAAGAGATGATTAAAAGAAACATGCAGCAGCGTCGGTTGCAATTTACGACAGACACAGTCAAAGCGGTTAAAACCTCCCTTTATCATTTCATTGCAGTGGGCACCCCTCCCGGTGAGAACGGTTCTGCTGACCTTCAATACGTATTGGAAGTGGCTCGATCCATTGGCGAGTCCATGGAAGACTTTAAAATCATTGTCGACAAATCTACAGTCCCCGTGGGGACCGCCGACAAGGTTCGTGAAGCTGTGACTGAAGCTCAGCGTTCCCGGGGCGTCGAGGTGGATTTTGCTGTGGTCTCCAACCCGGAATTTCTGAAAGAGGGGGCAGCCATCAACGATTTCATGAATCCGGACCGGGTGGTTGTCGGAACAGATAGCCCTGGCACCGAGACTCTGATGAGGGAGCTCTATGCGCCGTTTATGAGAAGGGAGGAGCGTTTTCTGATCATGGATGTCCGTAGTGCAGAAATGACGAAATACGCAGCCAACTCTATGCTGGCAGCGAAAATTTCTTTCATGAATGAAATGGCCAAACTCTGTGAACAGGTGGGTGCCAATGTCGATGAAGTCAGAAAAGGCATCGGATCCGACAATCGGATCGGTCCCAGTTTCCTTTTTCCGGGGATTGGTTACGGCGGCTCCTGTTTTCCCAAAGATGTCCAGGCCCTGATTCAGACCGGGATGGAAAATGATTGCAGCATGGATCTCCTGCAGGCGGTTGAATCCGTCAATCTCCAGCAGAAACGATACTTGCTGGAGATGATCCGCTTGGTGTGCGGAAAGGATTTGAGTCAGTATCGTTTTGGCGTCTGGGGGCTCGCGTTTAAACCTCAGACGGATGACATGCGGGAAGCACCTTCCCGGGTCATTATTGACGGCTTGCTGGAGGCGGGCGCCAAGATTGTCGCCAACGATCCAGCGGCTCTTAGAGAAGCACAAAAAATCTGGGGTGAAGCGATCGAATATCAGGAATACTATTACGATGTGCTGAAAGATGTGGATGCGCTGGTGATATTCACCGAATGGAATGATTACCGTCGGCCGGACCTGGAGCGGATGAAAGGCTTGATGAAAACACCACTGATTTTCGATGGTAGAAACCTGTATCAGCCATCTAAAATGAAAGAGGCCGGGTTTCGCTACTACAGTATCGGCCGACCGGATCAGGGGTAAAAATCCCGTGTCTAGCATAAACCTGTTTCAATCGCAGATTCGTTGCAAGTCCTCAAAGCGATTGCCACGGGTTTGTTTTTTCTTTTCACTCAGTGAACTTTGTGTCTCTGTGGTAACCCTTTTTTAGAGCTAAAATTAAATTATGCAGGAATCACGATTCATTCAAATAAAGCGGGTACTGGTCACTGGTGGCGCCGGATTCATTGGTTCTTTACTGTGTGAGCGGCTTCTGGCTGCGGGTCATCAGGTGATCTGCCTGGACAATTTTTTTACCGGGACCCGGGAGAATATTCAACCCTTGCTAGGCAACAAAAATTTCGAACTGATTCGGCACGATATTACTTTACCGATATTTCTGGAGGTGGACCGGGTCTTCAACCTGGCCTGTCCGGCATCGCCGATCTACTATCAGTACAATTCAATCAAAACCCTGAAGACCAATATTCTGGGTACCTTGAATATGCTGGGCTTGGCCAAACGGGTCAAAGCGCGGATCCTGCATGCCAGCACATCAGAGGTTTATGGTGATCCCCAAGTCCATCCCCAGACGGAGGATTATTGGGGACATGTGAATCCCATCGGCATTCGCAGCTGTTATGATGAGGGGAAGCGAGCGGCCGAAACCCTGATGATGGATTACAAGCGTGAGCAGAACGTCGATTCCAAAATCATCCGCATCTTCAATACCTATGGGCCCAATATGCGTGCTGATGATGGTCGGGTGGTGAGCAATTTTATCGTCCAGGCCCTGACCGGTCAGGATATTACGATTTACGGTGCTGGGAAGCAGACGCGGTCCTTCTGTTATGTGGACGATCTGGTTGATGTCATGCTGAAAATGATGGAGAAGGACAATTTTTCCGGGCCGGTTAACACCGGTAATCCGGTCGAATTTACGATCCTGGAGCTGGCTGAAAAAGTAGTGGAGATGACCGACTCAAAATCAAAGCTGGTTTTCAAACCGCTGCCCCAGGATGACCCCACCCAGCGCCGGCCGGATATTTCGCTGGCAAAAAAGGAATTGGACTGGGAACCGAAAATCAATCTCAAGCAAGGCCTTGAAAAAACCATTCCCTATTTCGATAATTGGTTGGCTCACAACACCAAAGGTTATCAATCATAAGTCCCGGCGCCTGATTTGACACTAGATCCCTCACAAATAGCCGTTGTTCTGGTTGAGACAACTCAACCCGGCAACATCGGCTCAACCGCACGTGCCATGGAAAATATGGGCGTGACCGATTTGCGGCTGGTTAATCCCTGCGAGGTTGATCATCCTGAAGCCCGCATGTTTTCAATGAACGCCCGGCACCTGCTCTATGAGGCCAAGATATTTTCCAGTCTTAAAGAAGCGGTTCAGGATTGTCAGCTGATCATCGCCACCTCCAACCGTCAGCGGGACAAAATCCAGACATCCAATTCGATTTACGACCTGCCCTCTATCATTCAGGCTTGCGATCCGGACATCTCTATCGCCATCGTTTTCGGTCCCGAACAATCCGGATTGACAAACGAGGATATGAGCCTCTGCAATGAGTGGGTCTATATCCCGACCTTTGGAAAAACCAGCTCTCTGAATCTGGCCCAGGCGGTAATGGTGTTGCTATATGAGTCGTCAAAGCTCTATCATGTAAAAAGGGTCTCTGAACCGGAAGCAATGGAGCCAGCATCATCACAAAGCATCGAAGGGATGAAGGAGCACTTCTTCCGTATCCTGGAAACCACCGGATTTCTGCGGCTGAGTTCAAGAAATACGATCTGGGGCAGCTTCTCGGGTCTGATCGGGCGCGCCAAACCCGATGAAAGAGACGTGCGCTTGATCAGAGGATTCTTCAACCGAATCGAAGTAACCCTAAGAAAGAAGAAGAAATAGAAGCCGGGTGCCATTTTTTCAAAAGAATCTTTTTCTTGCTTGAAAATGATAAATGGTGTAAGAATTCCTGGACTAGAGCTTTCAATAACATAGCTGGGTTCTTTTGCAATCCTGAAGACTTACTGGAAAATTTTCAGCACTCACAAAATGAGACACACCTTTATGTTCAATATTAGAAACGTGAATTTATCAGCTAATTTGAAATACCGGGGTATCACATGTCAACCGAAGAATCATACCAGTCTGCAGAAGAAATCTTAAAAAAGGAAACGGGCGATATTCGGAACCTGCTTCGTCATGAGAGTTTTATTATTGGGATTATTGCCATTTCCTGGTCGTTATTCCAGTTGTCGCTAGCCAGTTTTCTGATTCTGGATAGCATCAAGGTGCGCGCAATTCACTTGGCGTTCGCCATGCTGCTGGTTTTTCTAAGTATTCCTTTCAGTAGCAAGCCCAAGAAATTCCTGGGTTTCATGACCTCCTCCAAACGAATTCCCACTGTAGATTATCTGTTTGCGGTAGTTGGAGCGGGTCTGGCGCTGTATATCATGTTGGACTGGGAAAGCTTGGCACTCAGGGCCGGTAGCCCGATTGGCAGGGATATTGTGATTGGCTCCTGCCTGATCATATTCCTGCTGGAAGCGACCCGTAGATCAATAGGACCTGCCCTGCCAATCATTGCGCTGGTGTTTACCACCTATTCTTTTTTAGGTCCGTATATGCCGTCAGTTCTGGCTTTTCAAGGCGTCTCCTTGACGAAATATTTAAGCCAGATCGCACTCTCATCTGAAGGAATATACGGAATTCCCTTGGGGGTATCAGCCACCATCGTATTTCTATTTGTGCTTTTGGGGTCAATGCTGGATAAAGCGGGTGCCGGGAAATTTTTTACGGATCTGGCGATGTCACTCCTGGGAAAATACAAGGGGGGTCCAGCTAAAGCGGCAGTTGTCTCTAGCGGATTGTCAGGACTTGTTTCGGGATCCAGTATTGCCAATATCGTCACGACCGGCACGTTTACGATTCCGTTGATGAAAAAAGTGGGGTACCCGGCAAAAAAAGCGGCTGCTATTGAAGTTGCTGCCAGTACAGATGGACAACTGATGCCGCCGATTATGGGAGCGGCCGCCTTTATTATTGCCGAGTATGTCAACGTTCCCTACATGGCAGTCGTCAAGGCGGCGGCCATTCCAGCCTTTGTCTCCTATTTTGCTCTTTTTTATGTCACCCACCTGGAAGCAAGCAAATTGGGAATGGTCGGGCTGAAAAAAGCCGATTTGCCCAACTTTTTTAAAGTTTTGAAAGAAGGAGTTCACTACCTGATTCCTATCGGCTGGCTGGTGAATGAACTGGTCATCTTAAGACACTCGCCCGAACTATCCGCTTTTCGGGCCATTCTGCTGTTAATCCTGATCATTATTTACCAGGAGGTGCGAAGGGGGTTGCAAGCGGGGCAGGGTCTAACGACCTGTTTGCTTAACAGTGTCAAGCTGATCGGTGAAGGCCTGATGAGCGGTGCGAAAAACATGATGGCTGTGGCGATGGCTTGTGCGGCGGCAGGTATCATTGTGGGTATCGTAGGCATGGGTTTGGGGGGTATGATTACTCAGATTGTGGAAACCCTCTCTGGCGGTAATATCTTTCTGCTGCTGCTGATTACCGCTATTGCCAGCTTGCTGCTGGGAATGGGGCTACCGACAACAGCGACCTATATTGTCATGGCTTCTTTGACAGCGCCCATTATTGTGATTGTTGGAGGCTCTTTTGGTTTCCTGATTCCTTTAATGGCTGCCCACCTGTTCTGTTTCTATTTCGGAATTTTGGCGGATGATACGCCACCGGTCGGATTGGCTGCTTATGCGGCTGCGGCGATTGCTAATTCCGATCCAATACAGACAGGGATCCAGGGATTTCTCTATGATTTGCGGACAGCCATCATACCTTTCATGTTTGTTTTCAACACGGATCTGATACTGCATAATATCAACAGTTGGCCGTTGGGTCTGGGGATTTTTATCATGGCGACTGCGGGTGCTTTTGCGTTTACCAGCGCTATTCAGGGCTGGTTTATTACCCGCAACCGCTGGTACGAAATTCCCATTTTGTTATTGGCCACATTGATACTTTTTAATCCGTCTGCGCTGTCGGACTGGATTCCGATCTTTTTTGGGACCAAATATAGTATGTATGGGGTGGGCTTGATTCTGCTACTGGCAGTCTATTTAATTCAGCGCGTTCGGTTGGGTAAGGCAGAAACGGCGTCAGCTTAAAGTAAAGTCAATCTTTTGAAACGTATACCGAACACGGAGCGTAGCGGACGATTTTTTCGGTATTGTGCCCGAGCAGGATTTCATCCAGCTCATGCCGGTCGTGGGCGCTGACAATAATCAAGTCAGCGTTCAGTTTTTTCGCGGCATTGATAATCGCTTCATAAACCGTCTTTTCTTCCAGAACGACAGCCTCCCATTTGATATCCGCTGTAATATTTTCCTCGCAGAGATCGACGAGTTGTTTCTTAAATCCTTTCACACTCTCTTCAATCACATTTTTCGGCAGGGAGAGGCTGACGATGTGTGGAATCATCTGGTGAGCGTAAATAACAATCAGCTGTGCGTTGTTGGCTTTAGCCCGTTCGACAGCATAATCCAACGTTTCTTTCGAGAATTGGTTCAGGTCCAATCCGTAAATAATTTTTGATATTTTTTTCATTGTGCACTCCGCATTTCTCGAACCGCTAGCGCCCGGTGGGCTTTCAGATGAATTTTTAGATCGGGAAATTGATAACCGTCTTCAAAAGAAAAGACAGTGGCTGAAATGTCTTTGGTCTCAGAGGTCCAAACCCATCCGCAGGTTAATTTTATCTGCGGGATTATTTTGACAGTCATGCCGCATTCAGTTTCCATTCCCTTGTGGAGCCCTTCTTTGGGGACCAGCGTTTTAATCTCTTTCAAGGTCGGCAGGCGCCAGTCTTCATATCTCGTTTGGATGGTGTAGAGAAATGTATAGGTGATCCACTTTTTTGCTTGTCGCCAGTCGATGTTGCCCAGATTATCAGATTCGGCCCACATCAAACCCAGCTTCTTGTCAGTGACAGTCCCATCTCCGTTATCGATGAAGCGACTATCTGCCGTGATAAAAACAGGTTGTAACAGGAAAACCAACGCAATACCCAGAGAGATAAGATATTTTATGGCTGACATGACTAATTGCTCCTTTTAGATTGGCAAAATAACTCCCCTCCCCTCTAACAGAAGACGCCTCTCTTGTCAAAATGAAACATGAAAAATTAAATTAAACTTCTTTCGGTTAGTCAATCTGTCTCCTGTTCGAGAGAGCTGAGAGTGAAATCAATAAATATGGTCTAGCCCTGTTTTACACAATCCTAAAATCCTAGGGTTTACCCCCTGGAATTGAAGGTGAAAAGGCGCGGCAGTGGACAGAATGTCCCCGTTGATGACTGTAATACCGGGTGTTTGAAATAAATTGTTAATCTTTTCGACAATGACTTTTTTGATCAACCCGTAATAAGAATCCATCACCCAAACCATTTCGCAGATAACGACAAGATCGGTAACCAACCCCAGCTCGCCTGTGACGGGAAGAGTTTAAAACCGATATTGAATTCCTGTGCTGATGAGCTTGAAGGAGCTTTTTATTTCTGCTTTGAAAGAGTCGCTGAATGTATCGCTGTCTGTCTGATTGTCTAAAACGTTTGTGCAGGTGTCGGACTCCGGATGAAAAACTTTAACTAGGCCTTTTTCCGAGTAATAACGTCATCCAGCAAACGCCAGGTTTTAAGGCCGACCGACTGAAATCGCTCAGGGCAAGGGTTCGGAACATCAAGGCGGGAATGGTGAGATTGTAGGTCAGATGGAACTCATAATACCCATGGGTTTCACTTTCGTAGTTCTCAGACGGATTAAACGACATGACGAATTATTTTATACAAACAGCTCAGGCTCACTCCGGCGGGTAAACTGGATTTCCAGTTCCTGTTTGTGCCTTAAATAATCTTCATCATCATAGTATTTTGCTTCAGCGGGACAGCTCTTGATGCAGGCTCCGCATTTGATACAAATGCCGTTTATCCTGGATACGTCGTCATAATCAATGGAGCCCATGGGGCAGATATCAGCGCAGAGCTTACAGTCTGTGCAATCATTGTTTGTTTTTGGAGTGACTTTTCGAATATCAACAGGTATTCCTTCAGCATTGACCGGCACATAATATCTTCGATAGGGCCTGTTTCCCTTTACGGTAACAGGGGTTGGCTGGTTGTTGATGATTTTCTGTGAAATTCCATCGGCAAATTCATCAACGATTGCGATATCTTTTTCATCCGGTCTGTCTTTGCCCAGAATTTTTGAAAATGAGTGCTCACCTATAAAAGCGGCTCCGGCAATTACCTTGAACCCGGTTGTCTCAAGAATATCATTCAGCTCAATCAGCGCATCATCATAGTGCCTGTTGCCATATACAACCACCGGAACAGCCCATGCACCGTTGCCGGTGAAGGTATTCAGGTATTTTAATAGCACATTGGGAACCCTGCCAGCATACACAGGAACACCCATGATCACAATATCCGCCTCTGAAAAAGAGGCTGGTTGTTCCCTGAAGGCAGGCAGGGTGAAATTGATTTTTGTAACCGTCCCCTGGTTTTGAATTGTCTTCGCCAGTTTCTCTGCTGCATGACAAACGATCTTTTCAGTGGTACCGGTTGCGCTGAAATAGACTGCATTGATGTTTCGATTAATCATTTCCCCCTCGGTTTTCATTGGTTATTGCTCTTTCTAAAACTGGCACAATTTCATTTAAGCAACCCCAATAAAACTGTCCCTTTCATGAGGTCTGTCAACCATATCTTACAAAAAGGAACTGAACTTTTTCATGGATCGATCAATTTGTAAGTTCTATTTTTTAGGTGCTGTTTAATCAGGTTCTGTCGCAAAATCACGTTTTATTCATTAGCTGAGATTTGCTATTGTCTTTATTATTTTGAAAAGGAAGCGGAATGTCTCAGTTGACCTTCAAAGGATCTCATTTTCCAAAATGTGTGATTTTACAGACAGTTTTTTGGTATCTCAGGTATTCGTTGAGTTACAGAGATATTGAAGAACTAATGGAAGAACGAGGAATCGAGGTTGACCATTCGACAATTCAGCGATGGGTTGTGAAGTACACACCGCTTCTTGAAACCGAAATAAGAAAAAGAAAGAAGCCCGCAGGTAGTAGTTGGCGAATGGACGAGATTTACATAAAGGTCAAAGGGATATGGCATTATATGTATAGGGCAGTCGATAAAGAAAATAACACCATGGATTTTCTACTCACTAAAAATCATCGAAAATTCAGTAACCGAGAGCAGTCGTGCCCGCAATAGAGCCAAAGCCATACGGTTGAGTTCAAAAGGCTACAAAATTAACGAATTGGCAACGATCTGCAATTCCTGTCGAGATACGATCAGCAAATGGATATCCAATTGGGAAACCGGACTTCAAACCAACGCTCTCATGGTCAGAAAGCAATACTAAAAAAGGACGTAAGGCATCGGAAGATGATTCAAAAAGCCTTAACATTCAAGGGCATGAATTGAATTCATCGTGGAACTATACGCTTTCTCCAAATGGATAAAAACCCAAGTTATTTATTTCCGGAACTGCGGTTTTTAATTGAAGGTCATCGATATGGGTGGGAATGACTGCTCAATAAAAGCATGAAAAATAGCAATACAGTTGATGTCCGTTGGGATCAAATAGATCCCCAAGCCCTTCGATCCCTAATTGAAGAGTATATCAGTCGGGATGGTACATTCTATGGTGATCTGGAGAAGGTGATGGATCAGAAAGTGGATATGGTCATTGGTCAACTCGAATCCGGCGAAGCTGTCATCACATGGAATGTTGGTCTTCATTCTGGTGATATTGTACTGAAGAAGGATATTGTCTAGAAAACGAGCCAAAATGAGTGAAGATGAATATCTGAATCAAATCCCGGAAGACTGGCTGGATCTCATCGACAAGGACGAGTACTATGAGGAGGTGATCACAGTTACTGAAATGCTTGTCGAAAAATTAAGCAAATATTTTAATCTTCCAGTACCTAGTCAGGATCTTGTTATCCTTGCTCTGAAGGACTTGTGGGATAAAAACCTTGAAGATACATTCGATATTCTCAAATCCATCATTAAGTACAAAACGGTTATGGGTCTTTTTAATCGACACTGGGGATATCTTTTTCCGAGGAATGAAGATGGGGATTTGATCTTAACTTTGGAGGTAATAGCTATAGCTCACAATAAAGCGGAATCCGATGTGAGGGAGGCAATTGAAAAAAACAAAGAGGAATTGAAAGAAGCAGGATTGATATATGAATGGTTGAATATTGATGCCGACTTTTTGAATTAAGGGTGCCATATACCAGTTAAATAAGCTCTTAGTAATTGGAGTTATAAGGAGATTTTTAATCACTCATTAAAAACACTAGATAAAGGAGCCAAATGGGGGAATTACTACAGCTTCTACTTTTTATTGCTTATATTGGAGGCTGTTGGAAGGCTGCAAGAATCGCAAACGATAAAGGACACACTGCATACTACGTTCTTGTAGTTTCGATTTTATTAACCCCAATTGCTGGAATTCCAATGGCAATGCTTCTCAAAGATCACAGGCCAGAGGGAAAAGAGTGTCCGTTCTGTAAAGAAATGATTTATAAAGAAGCAATAGTTTGTAAGCATTGTGGATGAGATTTACCCGGAAAGGCTTAATTTTGTGAACATAACGTTATAACCACACAACCTTAAAAAATAATGACCAGCAAGGAAAATAAAGTGATCGATTGGAAAATCAGAGTAGGAGCTTTATTGATTTTAGTAGCTTTTCTGATTTATCCATTCTTGGTTATCGTCAAAACGTGGCCAATTTCTGAATACTCTATTGAAAAAGCAGGTCAGTTTGGTGATAGTTTCGGAGTACTGACATCATTATTCTCTGCACTTGCTTTTGCTGGAATTATTATCACAATAATTTTGCAGAAAAAGGAATTGGAGCTACAACGAGAAGAGTTAAAACTGACACGTCAAGAACTGAATCAGAGTAATACAATAGCATCGGATCACCTGCAATACCTTGAAGCGAAGGAGCAAAAGGAAGATATCATGCAAATGATCCTTAAAGTGGATGAAAATCTGGAGTATCTGAAAAGCCAACATTTACCATCTGGTTTCGATCAAGGCCATACTGGATTACCGCATGTTTCGTTCGATCATTGCTTTGGTAAAACCTATAACCCACTTGTTTTTAAAGAATGCAAAAGTAAAGAGCAAGTAGGAATGGTTCCACAAGTGATTTTTACGTTTACTCAAACAGTTTCTGAGTTGTATGCGTATCTTCATGAATACAGGCAGAGATTTAGAGAGAGAACTTATACACCACATGTTTTTCAGTACTATATCAGAAAGTACAGAGAGATTGTTCAACGTTTGAATGAAAAAGGTTATGCCGACGAAAGACTATTAAACAATTTTGGCAGGTCTTTCGATTTAGGATTTGATGCTGGGTTCGGTGATGATAATGAAGAATAGGCCCTAAAGCCACCATTGTTTTAATGCTCTCTAGAAACCAAAAAGTTGGGAACCTAAATATGCTCGATTATAACAACAACTAAGTATATTACGGGGTGAAGATATGCAATTTTAGATATATTTTTTTCAACATCAATGCAAACAACTATTATCATTTGACATCTAATATTCTCAGCTAGTATTACTGGCGACAATAGATATGTAGTATAAAAAGAGATAAGGAAATTTCATAAATCGTTCAGGAGAACTACTTGGAAAAAATGACTCAACAGCAACTGGAATCCCACCTGTGGGGAGCAGCTAATATACTCAGGGGTAAGATTGACTCAGCAGACTATAAGCACTACATATTCGGACTTCTGTTCTACAAGCGGATCTGTGACGTATGGGAGGAAGAATTTGAAGACCGGATGGCTGTATTCAAGGACGAAGAACTAGCCAAAGACCCCGATGAGCATAGGTTCAACATACCCGATGGTCATTTCTGGCAAGACATAAGGAAAGTATCGACCAACATCGGGGAACACCTCAATTCAGCATTCCATGCAATTGAAGATGCCAATCTGAGACTCAAAGGAATCTTTCAAGATGTGGATTTCAACAACAAGGAACGGTTCCCGGACGCAACCCTTGAGCTGTTGATGCAGCACTTCGATAAGTATCGGTTACGCCGCTGTGATGTTGAGCCAGACATGTTGGGAAATTCTTATGAATACCTGATTGCTAAATTCGCAGATGACGCCGGAAAGAAAGGGGGTGAATTCTACACTCCTAAAATGGTGGTGAAGCTAATTGTTGAGTGTCTGCAGCCAGAAGAAGGACAGAATATTTATGATCCAACCTGCGGGAGTGGTGGTATGCTGCTGGAGTGTTTTCACTATTTAGAGAGGCAAAACAAGAACCCCAAGAGTTTGTCGTTGTTCGGACAGGAGATGAACCTCAATACATGGGCGATCTGCAAAATGAACCTGTTTCTGCATGATATAGACGATGCCTTCATTGAAAGGGGAGATACATTACGAGATCCAAAACACCTGATATCGGAAGAGTCGAAAGCTATAAAGACCTTTGATCGAGTGATTGCTAATCCCCCTTTCAGTCTCAAGAGTTGGGGACATGAGATCTGGAAAGATGGTGATCCGTTTGCAAGGGATAAATACGGTTGTCCTCCCAAGTCTTATGGAGATTTGGCTTTCGTTCAACATATGGCTGCTAGTCTCAATAGCAAAGGGAGGTTGGGAGTAGTGTTACCACATGGGATTTTGTTCCGGGGAGGTACAGAAGGGAAGATACGAACCGGGTTACTGAAGGAAGACAGAATTGAAGCAGTAATTGGGCTTGCATCCAACCTGTTCTATGGTACTGGTATACCTGCCTGTGTGTTGGTTATCAACAACAACAAAGCGGCGGATCGCAAGGGTAAGGTGTTGATCGTCAATGGGGCAGAAGAGTTTCAGGAGGGTAAGAACCAGAATACCCTAGCTGAAGAGAACATCAAGAAACTGTCAGATGCTTATCTTGAATACCAAGACCAAGAACGGTTTTGCAGGGTTGTTGAACTGTCAGAGATTGAAGAGAACGACTTCAACCTCAATATCGCCCGATATGTGCAGATCACAGAGCCGGAACCACCAATTGATGTGAAGGAGGAACTGAAGTTACTTAAGGATTTGCAGGTGGAAAGAGATCAGGCAGAGATGAAGATGATGGAATATCTTTTGGAGCTGGGTTATGACAGTTGATGTGAAAGAAGGATATAAGAAGACAAAAATTGGTTTTATACCAACAGACTGGAGTGTTGAAAAAATTGATACCATTGTCTCTAGATATCAGCTAGGCGGTAATTATGAAAACGCTGAATCTGGAGAAGGGTTACCATTAATTAAGATGGGAAACATAGGTCGAGGAAAAATCTCACTCAAAAAAGTTGCGTATGTTCCAAATGAGTTAGACTATGATAGTGACCACATTCTGAAAGATGGGGATTTACTCTTCAATACAAGGAATACTCTCGATTTAGTTGGTAAAGTATCACTTTGGAACAATGAGTTGCCTGTAGCATTATATAACTCCAATCTAATGCGGCTAGAGTTTAAAGCAGAGAAGGTTGAATCCTCAGCTTTCATGAATTTCATTTTCAATTCCATAACCGGTATTAATCAACTTAGAAGATTTGCAACCGGAACTACTAGCGTTGCCGCAATTTACACTAAAGATTTAATGAAGTATTTAGTGCCTCTTCCCCCACTCCCCGAACAAGAGAAGATCGCTGAAATACTAACCAGTGTTGATGAAACCATCGAATCCACCCGCAACGTCATTGAACAGACCAAGAAAGTCAAACAGGGATTGTTGCAAGAACTGCTCACCAAAGGAATCGGTCATACCAAATTTAAGAAGACTGAGATTGGGGAGATCCCTGAAGAGTGGGAGATTGCTCAACTACAAGCATTAGGAACTGATGATCAACCTATAATCAAAGCTGGCCCGTTTGGCTCTGCGTTAAAGAAAGAATTCTACGTGAGTGAAGGTTATAAGATTTATGGTCAGGAACAAGTAATCTCTGGTGATTGGAGCATCGGTGACTATTATATTGACGATCAAAAATTTCAATCCCTAAAGAACTATGAGGTGAAGTCTGGTGATCTATTAATTAGTTTAGTGGGTACAGCAGGTAAGCTGTTATTACTACCAGAGGGAATTCCCAAAGGAATTATAAATCCACGTTTGTTACGGATATCGGTTGATAAGAATAGGCTGATTGCGCAGTACCTGAAATATTACCTTGAAAGCCCACTTGTTAGAAATGAACTATCAAATAGCGAAAATGTAGGAACAATGGGAATATTAAATGCGGGTAAGGGACAGGACGAAGCGGCTAAAACTCTTAAGGATCTGGAAGACCTAGCTGACGATCTTGTAAAGGAAGAACAAGCCCATATGAAATCCGGGCTTACCAAAACCGCACATGGGATCTACAAGATACTTGAGGCATACAAAGCAAAGAAGGAAAAGGAGTCTACTGAGGGATCTGAAAAGAAGGACTCGAAACAACAATCTGTATTGAGTAAACTGCAACAGGTAGCAGCCGAGATCGACGATCTTTATCAATCCGATGAGACTGCACCGCAGGGTTGGCATCTCAAGGAACAGATGAAAAAAGAGCTGCGAAGTATGGTCAGACGGATTGTACATCCCCTGAGTAAAGACGGTATTGAGAATTGGAAAGATATCCCTGACAAAGTTGAGCAATATGCCTTGAAACATTATGTGGTGGAACTATAATGAAGATCCAAATAGGAAACATCACGATTGCCTACACCGTTCGGAAAAGCCTTAAATCTAAGCGGCGAACTATTAATGTGACGCCGGGCAGTGTAGAGGTAGTGGTTCCATCCGACACCCCTGAAGTAATAGTAGAGGAATTTGTTTACCGGAGAAGACATTGGATCTTTGAAAAGGTGGATGAAGTTGAGGAAGCTGCAAAGAAACTGAAAGTTGATCAACCATCCCATTACAGAACCGGTGCAATGATCCCATACTGGTCAAGACGAAAAACGCTTTATGTAGTGGCCAAAGATGTAGACGAAGTTACGATTAAACTCAAGACCAGATTCTATATAACAATCCCGGAGAACCTTGTAGACCCTGATAAAGTCATCAAAAAACACCTTGAACAGTGGTTGAAACAGCGATTGCTCAAAGAGAGTAAGTTGTTTGCAGATCGTTACGAGAGGAAGACCGATCTTCATTCCAAAGCTGTGAGAGTAAAGGAGCAGAAACACATTTGGGGAAGTTTATCCAAGGATGGGGTCATCAATATCAATTGGCATCTGATCTTCGCCCCCAAACAGATCCTTGAATATGTGGTTGCTCATGAGGTCTGTCATCTTAAGTACCGCAATCATTCAAAGAAGTTTTGGGATCTGCTTGGATCGGTTTTTCCGAATTGGACTGATTGTAAGATCTGGCTAGAGAAGAACGAAAAGGTTTGGGATGTGAGAGCAGAACCTGATTACAGGTATGGAATGCCATGAGTAAAGTATCGTAGTTAATTGTGATATTACATGATATAAATCAAATATTATTATATTTTACAATTTCTAGCTCCAGTATTTCTTAAAAATAAGACATGATCTCATCTTATTTAAAGACATTAGCCCAAAGCAGTGTTGGGTTTTACACCTTATATGCATGTTATATGCCCTTAGAATGCAAAAACTATCCTTCACCTATACTAAGGGGTCAGTTTGAAAAAAAACGCTAACAGATGCGTTTTCTGCAAATCCCATTATGAAACCCAGTAATCGTAATGATTAAGGGTGATAAAGCGAAGATACAATGGATAAACAGCTCCTGTTTAGGGAATCGGATACTATTTCATCATAGCGATAGCTTTGAATAGAATTGAACCGGCACATTAGGGAAAATATGGAAATACTGAATGAGTTGGGTAACAAAGTACATCAGGCGGCTGAGAAAATAAAAGAATTGCGATCTAAAATCAAGGAATTGGAAGAGATAAACCGGAAAAGCGAACAGAAAGTCACAGAATACGAGCAAAAAATGACTGACCTGATCGAGACATTGGAATCTGTAAATATTCCTGAATAAATAAAAGAATCCAAGGCCAAAGGCGATTCCATTTTTCGATCGTATCCTTAAAAGTAAGATAAGAGATATATCCGATGGAAAATAAAAAGAGATTCTCTTTGATTGTACTGATTCTATTTGTCCTGCCCTTTCTAGTCTATGCAGAACAGTGTCCCAAATACAATCGCAGTGAGTACGGTGGTTGGATCGATGCCGATAGAGACTGTCAGATTACCCGGTCGGAAGTGCTGATTGAAGAAAGCACATCACCGGTTTCTTTTCGATCAAACCGGAAATGTAAGGTTGTATCCGGTACATGGAACGATCCGTTTTCCGGTAGAACTTTCACTGACCCCAAAATGTTGGATATCGATCATGTGGTTCCATTGCGGGAAGCTCATCAATCAGGCGCATGGAAATGGTCTAAAGACAAGAAACGGGAATACGCAAACTACTTGTTATCCAAGAACCATTTGATGGCAGTTCATCTTTCTGCGAATCGAAGTAAGGGATTAAAAGACCCTGCGGAATGGTTGCCTCCGAATAGGTCATACCGGAAGACATATGCTCGGATCTGGATCACAATCAAGAATGAATGGGAGTTATCTGCGGATAGAGCTGAATTAAATGCACTTAAACGGATCTTGAGTGGTGAGTCCGGGGTTGTGTATCCAAAACTGGCAGAGGAATGCACAGAGGTCGCAGGGAATCCTTTTGCTGCTCCTGCTTCGATTTCAGGTAAGGCGGTTGTTAAGAAGTCCAAGTCGGGGATTTGTCATGATCAGAGCAGTAAGTGGTACAAGAGGACAAAGAAGTTTACTGCTTATAATTCTGCTGAAGAGTGTTTGGAAAGTGGGGGGAGATTGGCTAAGTGATGGGATATTGATGAAAGCAGAATTTAAAACAACACAGATATTTAGATATTTTATAATTATAGGACTTTCCGATGAAAAAATTAACTGAAAAGAACAAAGTAGAAAACTACCTCAAGAGCTTTATGGAAATAGAAG
>Ga0075122_10000685_pt1 | contig 25756 bp, 36 predicted proteins | sample AntAceMetag02UKB_FD_69790 | JGI IMG/M metagenome (GOLD analysis project Ga0075122, IMG submission 69790) | Saline lake microbial communities from Ace Lake, Antarctica - Antarctic Ace Lake Metagenome 02UKB | ecosystem: Environmental > Aquatic > Non-marine Saline and Alkaline > Saline | place...
ATAGACAAAAGCCATTGAAATTTTTCTTCTGTCCAAAATATCTCATAGTTGTAGCTCATTTTGATAAGTCCTTCTTTATAGATTTTTTAATAAATCCATTTAGCTCTTATTTAAAAATTCTCTAAATCAAAAAAGGATTTTACCAAATATTTTGACCATTAAACCAGTCATCAACAATCCGCCCCATATTTCCTTCTCCTTCTGCTTCTGCTTTTGCTTCTTCTGCTTCTTCTGCTGCCCGAGCTTCATTTACACTTTCAAGATCCAAACCTACCTCAGGGATTTCAGCAGAAACTCTTGCAGATTGATTACCATTACTTTCTGAAGTCATTATTGCAGTTGTCATAACAATGCCCCTTTCTTAGTTTTATGTTTTTTAACATCATACAAATATCATTCAAAAAACGAAATAACTAAATTAACAATTATAGACTTAACTAGGAATCTTAGTCAACAAATGAATAATCTTTTCCATATCCCCTTGATATCCACGTTCAAAAACGCGCTTAAGAATTTTTTCTAATTCTCCCTTTCTCAAATCTCTAAATAACCTATTTGCAATTTCTATTGCCTCTGTTAACTCTCCATCTCTAACATAGATAAAAAGAACTCTCTCTAATGCTTTTACTTGTTTGATTCCACTCAAAAATAATGCTATTTCTATGGCATTCTTCAACTGCTTTCTTCTAATACATTTATTAAAAACTTTTTCCAATGCCTCTGTTCTTTTAGCTCCCTTTAAAAGTATAGCAGCTTTTATAGCAAAATCAAGATGCTTTTTTTCAAAACATACATTAATAATTTTTTCTAATGCTTCTGTTCTTTTAGCTCCCTTTAGAAGTATGGCAGCTTTTATAGCCCAATCGAAATTGTAGGCAATAAGAAGAAAATCAATGACACTAGAATAAACATTACCTGGTTTTTTATTACATTTATCACTCATTTTAATATCTCCAAATATTTTTTTATTTAATTCCTAATAAATTAAGACTTAATAAATTTAAATTCAAAACACAAAATACCTAAATTAATCACTATAGACTTAACAAAGATTCCTTAACCAACAAATTAACAACTTTTTCCATATCCATTACTTCATTGAGTTTAATAGCCATCTTAAGAATTTTGTTTAATTCTTCCCTTCTCAAATCCCTAGGTATACTATTTGCAATTCCTATTGCCTCGTCTAAGTGTCCACGTTCAACATAGATAAAAAGAACGGCTTCTAATGCCTTTAGCCTTTGGACTCCATCCATAAGTACTGCTGCTTCTAGTGACTCCCTCAAATAAAAGCCTTTAATACATTTATCAAAAACTTTTTCCAATGCTTCTGTTCTTTTGACTTCATTCAAAAGTGCTGCGGCTTTTACAGCAAAACCAGGATGCATTTCTTCAAAACATGCATTAATAATCTTTTCTAATGCTTCTGTTCTTTTGACTTCATTCAAAAGTGTAGCAGTTTTTATAGCCAAACTGAAATTGCGTTTATCAATAAATAAATCAATGGCATCGAAATAAACATCTGTTTGGTTTTCATTACCTTCATTACCTTCATTACCTTCATTACATTCATTACTCATCTTAACATCTCCAAATCTTTTTTTATTGAATTCCTAATAAATACCTAATCAAACCAAAAAAGACTGGGAAATAGAAGATTCTATTCCCCAGTCCAAGATCTTAATCAAAAACTAACTAGAAACAACATTGATTAATTATAGAAATTAGTAGACTCAGTCTCCATAACATCTACACCAATCTGATCGGTGTTCATAGTTGTCTTGAATCTTACATCACCTGGCTTAACTGCCTGAACAGTAACCTTCCATATTGCCTTAGCCTTAGGCGCAAGTGAAGCAAGAGGTGCAAAGACAATCTCGCCGGCATTAGTAGTACATTTTGTAGCACCACTACACTTAACAAATTTAGCGTTGTCTTCCAAGAAACACTTAACAAGAACATTAGTAGCTGCCTTGGTACCCTGGTTTGTTACAGTAACAATATAAATTTCATTGCTACTGATTTCAACAGGATCGTTAATATCAATGACTTCTAACAAAACTGCAGAAATACCCTGAATATCTGTTTCTACACTGGCACTCACAGCTTCAGCACAAATAGCAGAAGCAGTTGCAGTATTCGCATAAACACCTTCCACACCAGGAACATAGGAAATGACTACCTCTTCAGATTGACCTGGTTCTAAATTACCAAGACTCCAAGTTGCATTAGAATCCACTACCTTACCACCTGAACTCAGCTCAACCAATGAAACATTTGATGGAATACTATCTCTAATAATAGTATTAACTGCAACCCAATCACCAGTGTTAGTGATCTCGAGCACATATTCAACAGGTTTTCCAAGATACTGCATTTCTCTTCCAAATTTAGAAATCTTCAATACAGGTTGACCAACAAAAGTTTTTGTCACATTAGACTCCGCACTTAAACTCTTACCAGTAGCAGTTGCTTTATTGGTAAAAGTACCTGTCTTTTCTGCATTAACAGAAAGAGTTACTTTCTTTGAAACTTTGGGCTCAATATCACCGATATCCAAGGTAAATTTATGATTGCCATTAGAAGTAACTAAACCTTCAGGAAGTGAATCCGTAATCTTAACATCACGAGCGACTCCGGTTCCAGGATTAGTAACCTCAAATTGTAAGTGAATAGGATCACAAATAGAAACCTTCTTAGGCGCAGTCTTAGTAATCTCAAGTCCAGGTTTTAATGCCATCAAAGTAGTACAAGCAGGCTCAACATAAGTAACAGTTGAACACTGAGTTAAACAACCCTCATTTGATACAACACCGGTAATGGTTATCTTAGCTACCTCATTAGGCTTAAGTTTGCCTACATTAATAATAAGAGAACCATCAACAACCTTGCCCTTAGGATTTGAATCAGTTAATTTAAATCCCTTAACAAGCTCTTCATGAATAGTCACATCAAGAGTATGTTTCCCGACATTTTTCAAGCCAATGATATAATCAAATGACTCTCCAACATTAATGACTTTAGGCATTTGTTTTCGCAAAAATACTTTTCTTGCACGAGAGTCCTTTGAAGGAAAATATCTCTCAGTAACAAACCAACCACATTCACCCTTAGCAAGCTTACACCGATCATCCCAGAAACAAGCTCCTTCAGAAGCAGGATCAATGGGTCCATTATCTAGCACCTTATTCATAGTCTTACAACTATAACACCCACCAGAACCCAAGAAAACTAAACCTGAAAAAGAAACCACCAAAGAAATAATCAAAACTTTTTTAAACATAACTAACCCTTTCGAAAAGAAAAAAATACATAAAAATTAATTACCTCAACATTTCAAACAAAAAATAACACTCTCTACTAAATTTCCTGAAATCTTACAATCTTCTGGAGGACCTCTAATAATACTCATAAACATCCTTTCTTTATTAAACACATTATCCAATAATTTAAAAATTAATTACACTAAACTATTTTTTCCACTCAACAGTTTCTTTAATTGAATTCCCAACAGTTTCTTTCTCAGATTCATCTCCAGGAAAAGTACCTAAATAATTTTCATAAGGAATATACTTTCCCTTCGAATCTTGAACAAAAATCCGGTCATTAATATCATCCCCCTGATTATCCCAATCCACCCTCATCACAGAAGGAGTTTCATCAGTTTTTTCAAAAACATTAATCTGAGTGATATCCAGAGGAAAAAGATAAAACTCAGCTACAAAAACGAAAATTATCCCAAAAATAAATCCAACAAAAAGAATAAAATAATCCTTCATAATACTATCTCCATTTCTTTTCAACATTATCCAATAACCTAAAAATCAAAACAAAACAAAGACCTAGACCTACTAACTTTAAATCAAGTGTTCAGTCTAAATCTTTACAAAATCCTTACCTCATTAAACCCTCTACCTCTTAACATCTACATCACTACCATACTTCGCATCCAATTTACTTTTATCTGCTGCAAATTTCAATCCCTTTTGATGTTTTTTCTCAGCTTCATAATCATACTTTGAAGGATTATCGATAGCCCACTTCCATCCATTTGAAAATATCTTTCTGGAAGGATCTGAGAGTTCAGGGATATTTTTAAAGAATATGTTATACCAAATTTTCCACAATTTAACCACATCATCCATTGCAGCTATATCATTAATTGCAGAAAGATGCTGAACATATTTTCGGAAAACTTGCTTAATCATTTTTGAAAAAAGTCTTATGCGAAAATCAGAATCTTTCGCAAAAACAGAATCACAAGTTAATGCTTCCTGAAGAGAACAGCAATTACTCAATCTTCTTAAAGCAATATACTGGGGGTTGGTAAAATGTACAATTAGTCCTTGTTCATTCAAAACATCCATAATATATGAAAAATAGAATCCCAATTTATGAGATTGTGAATAAACAGACTCAAGAGGTTTATCAGAGGTTACTCCCTGAATTTCATTAACCATATCTTTAACCTGCTGACCTGCATCACCAACCTGTTTAATTTGATCTGGGGAAACACCATCTGCATTGGTTAAAATAATCTTTGTTTGTTCATCAATCTTTTCAACCTGGTCTTCGATAGAATCCTCATTTACAATGTCCTGATGTTCTCGATTCAAACCTTTAACTTCATTCAAAACCTCTTCCCAAGAAATAACTCCGGGCCAAGTATCCAGAATTTCCTTAATCGAATCTTCAACATCTTGCCAAGAAATGTCCAAATCATCCGCACAGGCAACAGCCATTCCAAGAACTTCTGTCAACTGTCCAGCATTATTATATTCAGCAGCAACCATCCCTGCTTCAAGATATTTATTATAAGCCCTAGTCAGGTTCTGACAAACTTCATATTCATTATTTGTCTCAGCCTCAATCAAATTCAAAGCATCAACCAAAAGAAACTCAACACTTACAACACTTTTTTCATTTGTAACAATAATACTCATTTTAATACATTCCATTTCTTTGCTCAACAGAGCAATTTTATGTGCACTTTTAGGCACAAACCAATAACAAAACTAATAACACATTGTTACTAATTGACTAAACCAATATCAACACCAATCCTCTTCATAAATTAACCCTAGGTTAACCCTTAGAGAAGGTTAACCCTTGAAGAATCTCTAAAGATTTCTGAAGTCTCTCAGGAGTCATATACTTCAAAGATGGTGGTAATCCCTCCTGCCCAAGCAAAAATCTAGACTCAATAAGAATTATCTCAGCAGAAACCCTTCTACCAAATGCACGTTGAAACTCAGCTTCCAAATCTTGACAAGTAGTAAGGTCTCGTAACGGAAACAGACCAGCATAGCCAATACGATCATAAACTTCCTTAAGATATTCAATCTCTTCCTCAGAAAAGTTAAAAGGAGTTAACTCTCCAATCTGTACAGATACATCAACCTCTGCCAACTCTGCCCACTCTTGAACAATTTTTATCATAAGATAACTGTCAAGAATCTTACCCTCGCTATGAGCTTTTATGGCACAGGTAAGTCCGTGAAAAATTACCCTTCCGACAAAAGACTTAAGCTGAAACTTACCAAGAGCTTCTTTTTGTAATTCCTCAAGCCATTCCATCTTAGCTAACTGAGCTTGAGATTCATGAATTTCTTTCTCAACCTGAGCAACAACATTAACCATCACACGACAACAAACAGAATCAAATCTTAACATATCAATATCCTTTCATTCTCATATTTTTCAAAACTAATTAACTAAAACAACATCAAACATTTTCTCTCAATTAAAATACTAACCCACAAATCATCACCCAACATTATGAATCTGAATTTTTATTAACCGCCTTAAGAAAAGGAGCTATTTCAGACTCATATATATCACAAATCTTAAGACGATACTCAACGTCATTAACTAATCTTCTATATATATCAACCTCAGATAATCCCCTAGGTAAACTCGCAGAAGTAAGCCCCAAGTTCTCCCAATCTTGCAACATAGGTTCTAATTCCGCTATTTCAGAAGAATTTAGATGATATAATTCGCTTAATGCCTTCTCGGGCTGCTGTAAATGCGATGAATTCAAAAGGCTTAATGCAGTTGCATCTTCAGCAGAATGTTTATTAACCGTATTAAGAAAAGGGAGTATTTCAGACGCATATATACCATAAATCTTAAGACGATACTTTGCATCATTAACCAATTTTCTACATACATCCACTTCAGATAATTCTCCAGGTAAAGGTAAAGGTAAAGACCCTGATATCTCAAAAGCTTGCAATGAAGGTTCTATCCCCTTTATTTCAGAATGAGTTAAGCAATATAGTTCATTTAATTCAATCTCAGGATGCCGTAAATGTTCTACATTCAAAAGGTTTAATGCAGTCATATCTTCACCAGAATATTTCTGGTAAAAATACCTTCGAATAACCATTGCCTGAATCGTTCCAATATTAAGATACTTAATTAAATCCGCACACGTTAGAACCTCATTAAGATGACTCATTTCTATACCTTCTTTCATTTTCATAGCACAATTATTAGTGCAAACCAATAACAAACCAAACAATCACCACCTAATTAACAATACTCTCTTGCAAATCCTTCCCACAAACAAACTTAAACTCAATTAGACTCCAAGCTCCATATAAAATATGTTGAAGCTTAGCGTCATCCAAATCCGCAAGAAATTCAGAAGTAAAATCAAGTTTAAAACATTGCTCAAAACCAAGAAGCTGTTCTAAAACTTCTTTTCGAGACATTTGCACAATTGCTAATTTCAAATCTTTCCCCGACTTAATAATATTCATTAAATTTTTCATCATCAAGTCTCCTTCCACATATCTCTCAATCACCAAACAATTTATTCAACATCTTCTTCTTGACCATTATCCTCTACAATTAAGTATCTACCAATTTTCTTGGAGAAAGATAAATTAAAAATTTGTTTTATAATTTCAGTAAACAATACGCCTAAAATTGCAGCAAATACTATAAAAATACCCGCAACAATACCAATAGCAAAGCAGGTACTAATTCCTATACCAAAACTCATACCTACTATCAAACCTATACCTACACCCCAACCTAAACCTACATTTCTAAAAACATTTATAGAAAAGTAAACCACAATACCCATAACAAAACTAATAACAAAAATAACATCAAATCCTAAGACGTTGTATGAAGAAATACTTATAACAATACCTAAAAAAACATATAGGGCAATGAACCAAATAAAAACTCCTTTATCGTTTTTAGGAATCTTTTCATAACCCCAAAGTATAATCGAAATACTCCATATCATAAATGCTGGTACAAAAGCCAGATCTGTCAATTTTGAAATTATAAATGGTAATTTATAATTCCAACCCCCTATTACTTTGAAACTCTCAACAACAGGGATACTTCCATTTATCAAATACCCAATCCCCAAAGATAAACCCGCAACAATAACACTCAAGATACTCCAACGAACCATTAACTTATTTCTTCTTGTTTTTTCCATCTAACTAATCTCCTAAAATATTTAATCATCAAATAGTTTATTCAACATTTTTTTCTTTAATCTTATCCCCTGCAATTAACCATCTACCAATTTTCTTAAAAAAGGTTTTATTACCGGAAAATAAGTTAAAAATTTGTCTCATAAGTTCAGTAAACACTATACTCAAAATAGCACTGACTCCCAAGGCAATACCCGCAACAATACCAATAGCAAAACAAGTACTAATTCCTATACCAAAACTCATGCCTACTATTGCACCTATACCCATTCTGGTTTCTGATCCAAAACCCTGATCTCCAATGACCTTTATAGTCATATAAATATAAACACCCAAAGCAAAACTAACAATAAGGATTGCATCAAAACCCCTAAAATTGTATAAACTAATACTTGAAACAAAACCTAAAAGAGTACAGGCAACAATACCTCCAATAGAACCACCTTTATCTTTTTTAGAAATCTTTTCATAACCCCAGGTCATACTCAAAATACTCCCGAATATAAGGACCGGGGCAAAAAGTATATCTGTCCAGGTTGAAATTGTAAATGGTAATTGATAATTCCAGCTCTCTGTCATATTAATATTATCAACAAAAGGAACACTCTTATTTATCAAATACCGAATTACCCAAATAAAATTAACCATAACCCAACTCAAAATACTCCAACGAACCAACAATGTATTTCTTCTTATCTTTTCCATTTTATAATAATCCTTCATTTATTCACTATTCTAAGTACAAACAATAACAAAACTAGCAACACCTTGCTACTAATTCATCAAAACAACATCTCATTTCACTAAAAAATAATGCCTACCATCAAATTTTATCAATCCGTCTTCTTCTAAATTCTTTAAAGCCTCAGAAATCGGATTTGAAACATGAGAACATCCATGAATTCTTAGACTTATATCTCCTGCAGCTGTTGAATGAGTCATAGGAGTAGTCTTTAAAACCGTTAAGATTCTAGCCTCCAAGGAATCTTTTTTATACTTTTCTGAGGATCCTAATGAAGTTCCTCCCAAACCTTCTTGATTAACCATAATAACTTAACCCTTTCCTAATTAATGTTAAACATATTATCCACACCAACATTTACTTCAGGGCTTATTCTAATATCCTTTCAGCAAATATCTTAACCAAAATAATAATTGCAAAAAATTCTGCACCTACTAACAACCTATCAACAAAAAATCCTAAACTATATTTTTCAACTTTCAACCTAATAATAATTTTATTCCTTTCCTGAAACATCTGTCTTTTTATAAAATCGAGCTAACGCCTCCATAATCATAGCATTTGCCCGTCCATCTAGGGGTGCATTATTATAAATCTCCACCACCCCTGCCGAAGTTACAGTTAGAGCAAGTTTCTTACAAACAGCAGCATTCCACTTACCTAACACCAACTCTTCAATAATAGGATCCTCATCAGAAGAAGCAGCTAAAATATTAGGAAAAACCTTCAAATCATCAACATCCTCACATAATTTGAGTATAAATCCCCTCCAGATTTTTAAAATTACTTCTTTATCTCTCCCACAAACACAAGAATTATAAGCAAAGACAAATTCTTTAAAATCCTCAAGAGAACTAATACTTTTAAGCCTTTCAAGAGAAAGTCTTAATGCACTAGTTATTCCATAAACAGAAATTCCAGTTTCACGACACATTCTTTCCAAATCAATTTGATCCTGAATATCATCTAAATTACTCACAATAAACCACCATTCTTTTCCAGTATATTTTTTCTTATTTCCTAATTTCTTAATCCAAAAAATGCCCTCAATTAATGTTAAACATATTATCCACAAGATTATTAGTTGGAGGATCTATTCTAATATCCCCTCCATGTTTAACCAATGCATTTGTAACCTTAGTTTGCCAACCTGCAAGTTCCTGTATCTTCTGATCAAGCACACCTATCACATCATTATTGGGAACACTCTGTAAGTTCACCATACCAATCTCCTTATTAAACAGGTAATTCCATTAATTAAAATGAAACAAAGAAATAACCTAAATATTAAATATCCAAGTTATAGGACTATACAACGCTCCTAATGTTTATACCATTTTACTAATTCTCGGATTTCAATTTTTTTTATCTTTCTAGTAGCTTCATCATGAAAATACCTTTCAAGATAAGTTTCTAAAGGTAGATTAAACATCCCTTTATTATCAACATCTTCAAATACAATTTGATCTTTTCCGTCATTATGAAAAACTCTTGCAACTTTCAAACCATCTTCAGCTTCAAAAATCTGGAAAGTTATTCCATGATCATTACTACCCGAAAAAAGAAAATTTGCGATTAAAATCCCAGTAATAACCCCTAGAAAAAGGCCAATAGATTTACCATTAATCTTCATAACACGTCCTTTCACATTAATATTCGATTATTTATATTAAACAAACAAACTTCAACACATAGCTAGAAATGCAAAAAAACTTAACCATAAAATATGACTAAGTTCATCTAAAACCCTCCTAATCTCTTTCCCTAATTTAATCATAATAATTTCCTCAACTTAAAAAACATTCATAAAGATCTACACAAAATAATCCCATGAAAGCCATAAAATATCCAAAAGAATAACCCGGAAGAAGTTCTAAAGAAGAAACAACCTCTACACTCAAAGCAATAGAGAGAATAAAAATTAACCAAAGAAAAAGAGAGATCATAGGGATTAATATATATTTTTTGTTTAACACCATTAAAATTTTACCCAAACAGGCAAAAACCAACCAACCATAACCAAAAAGATTAACTAATAGCTCTGGAACATTATGATAAATCTGTTTTCCATGTTTTACAACTACAAAATCTGTAAATTCCAAAAATACTAAAAAAGAGAATAAAAACAACATAATCAAACCCACCAATCTTCTCTTCCAATTAAAGGGTTTTTTAATTTCATTTACCACAACACCTATATTATAATTAATTGTCATAATCTAAAACCTGCCTTTCATTCTCTATGTCCAAACTTAAAAAAATACACAATAATTTTCCCTTAAGGAAATTACTCTTCTAAACCATTATAAACACGTAAAACATCTTCCCTAGTACATCCTTTTTTCAAAACCATTCGATGATTTGAAGATTGTAGGATTTCATTAATCTGATCAAAGGAGATATCTAATACCTCCAATTGATTTAAAATCTCATCTATTGTTGATTCACCAGTTAAAGTTATCTTTTTTAGAGCTTCCTCAATCACAGAATCACTAAAACGAGTTTTAAGATGAGTTTTAGATATTCCTTTCCCTACTAAAAAATAATTTACCAAAAATAATCTAAAAGTCCTTTGAGAGGGTTTAGGTATTATTTTAAAAATACTAACCAAAGCATCTCTAAAAGGATGAGATAAAGATAACACAACCCCACAAACAACTAACCACCAAATACCATAAAAAACTATTTTGAAAACTAAACCATCACCAAAAGAACTAACTAGCTTACCAACACCCACAAAAGAAACATACAATATACAACTAACAAAAACAACACTAACAAAAAACAAAATTCCCATTGAAACTCTTTTTAATATAGTATTCATAACTAATCCCTTCTTTTTCTATGTCCGAACTTAAAAAACCACTAAACACCTCTCTCACCTATCACTCTCTTATCAATTCCATAGCTTCTGATAATCCAGAGTTATGATTTTTATGAGAAGCTATAGAAAAGTTTACAGCACCCATACCAATAATTATTCCACCAATAACCAAAAAAGTAAAAAGAATCAATAAAACAAATACTTTTTTCATAAACAATACCTTTCAAATTAATCAATATCCCTATCTAACACTAAACATTATCCATAACATAAAAAGAACCGCCATAAACATAAGACCCAAGAGAAGTTTATTCAAACTCTTAACATATGATTTTGCTAATTTCTTCTTACCTCTATTACTTTTACCCGGCACATCAAATCTTCCCATACCACCCAAAATTCTCATAACACTGCCTGCCTTTCTTCTTTCTTTATTCTCATTTATAATAATTCTTTACACAACATCATTAAACACTAAACATACTACATAATAAAAACAACCCTGAAGTTTATGATTCTTCAAGGGCTGTATTTCTTGAATTTCTTTCAATTCAAGAACCCCCTAATTTTCCTCCTCAGAAAACTACTAACAATCAATTAGATTGAAACGACTCTCTTTGAGCAGTTAAAAGCAAACTCAACCATACTCTGCCCCGATCAATAAGATGAGATGCAACTTTTTCAGAAATATTTGTTCACGAACAAACTCCATTAGCTTTTCCATCTGAGTTCGATATTTATACCGATTACCAGATTTTGCAACAGTTTCTACGCTTTTAGCCAAAGATTCATACTGTTCAAGAACTGTTCCCAACCCAGTTATCTGAGATTGAACCTCCTTAACTTGGGCATCAATTTTATCAAAGAGAACATCTAAATTCGCTTGTTCACCAACAACAGCAAACAATGAACGATTCACTGCCACTGCAACCACATCGACATTAACATTATCACCACCAGGAAACCTAACAACAACATTTGGAGTATTCATTTTGAATACCTCTCTGTGCAAAGCACACTTTAGCGCACTTCCGAGCGCTTAATAATAACAAAGCTAACAAACCATTTGTCAACTCAAAATAAAAATATCATAACTAACAAACACCTAACTAATCAAATAAATCTGCTTACCCCTCAATAGCCTTATTCAATCTATCTAACAATTTTTGCAGATGATCTTTGATATAACCCAACCTTCCAGATGAAATCGGACTCCCAGAAGATTGCATTAATTCAATATCATAATCACACTTAATCTCTCTAATATCAATCTCAAGAGATTTCACACCAGGAAAAATAATGTCCTCTATCACAATTCGATTAGTAGAAAAATTCTCCGGAACAAGAGCCATTTCTCCATCTCCCAAAAGACTTTCTAAGCGTTCAATAATTCCTTTTGCTAATTTTTTATTTATTTCCATTCTTGATACCTTCTTTCTTTCATTTTTCTATGCACTATTCTAAGTACAAAATCCTAAATAACAAACTAACAATACACATTGTTAGTGAACAAAAACACTTTCCTCCACCAAAAATATCTACCCAGCCTTCTTAGCTGCTAAAGCCGCACTCAAAAGACCACCAACACTATTTTTCATTACAAGATTAACACGATAAATTTCTCTTTCCAAGACTTCCAAAATACTTTCACGTTCTTTAGCAAATTTATCCCACCAGTCCAAAAAAGGATGATCATTAGGCAAAGCATTACCATTATGCTTACCAAAACCTTCTGGGGCTTCTCGCATCATAAAATCTTTGGCAAATCCCAAACACATTTTAGTACCTGCCTCACAAGCAGCTTCAGAACAAACCTCTGCAAAACTCAAGAAAGTTCCATAGGCAATATGATTAATGATAAGATCATCAATCTTCGTATTATCTATAGAATTAGAAAGAGAAGTAACACTCCTTCTAAAATCTTCAACACGTTTACAAACTTGAATACAAAAGTCTTTCCAATCAGAAGTTCTACAGTTTAAATAATCATCAAATAATTTTTGGAAATCATTCGCATAACCAAAATCATTTTCAAATAATTTACAACGAGCTTCAAGATGCATCCTCATTTGTTCTTCTTGTCTCTCTTGATCCATCATAATGGAACCGAGAATGACAAAATTAGTTAATAAATTTCCTTTAGAAACATTATCACCGCTCACATTTGTCCTTATAGTATTCATTTCAAAACCTCTTCTTTCTTTTTTCTATGCACAATTTTTAGCGCAACCACCATTAACATAACTAGCAACACATTGTTACTAATTTTTAACACAAACCCTCAATCAATCTCTAACACACTACTCTAGTTTTACCAATTTTTATTTAAACAATTTATTCGTTTTCCAAATATGCAAACGACCCTTGATACATCTCAGAAATAATTTTTATTACACCCTCAATATTTCTATCTTCAACATGTTTAGCAAGAATTTTTTCTAATTCTTTTGTTTTAGATTTACTCAAAGGTTCTGCAGATTTTCTTACATTAGGCTCATTCAAAAGTTTCCTTATTTTTCTTTCACCATCAAAATCTCTACGTTCAAGACATTTAGCAAGAATTTTTTCTAATTCTTCTATTGTCAACTCTCTTTTCAAAAATTCTACTACTTTCATCACAACATCAACATAACCCGCTTCAGAACATTCATCAAAAATTTCTTCTGCTTCTTTTATTATCAACTCTTTTTTCAAAAGTTCTGTTGCTTTTATTGCATCATGAAACTTTTGATTTTCAAGAAGAAAGAATATAGACTTATTTAAAATATTAAGAGTATCCATTTCAATACCTCTTCTTTCTATTTTTCTATGCACACTTCTAAGTGCAACCAACATTTCATTTATTCAGAAACACATATCCTCTTAAGAATACTAATTAGAATTTTTTCATTTTCTAAAATTTTTGGGAAAAATTACTGTTCTAGGAAAACTGTTAGCAGCTATCCCCCCATTCATTAATTTATCCATAATTGGGTCTAAAATAAGACTAAAAACCTTTTTGGCTTTATCTTTTTTCTCATTAAGCAGTTTACGCCAAACAGAATCATGAACCATGAATATTTGGATTATATGATTTATAAGATCATTATATTCGCTTTTTGGAAATTTTAATTTACATGCTAACATCATTGGAAGTTCGCCACAACACAAATCATATTCTCTTATAAGATATTCTGCTTCTTGAGAATGTTTGTAATCTTGAAGTATGCAAATACATTGGTTTGCTAATTTTACTTCATTTGTTAAATCTAAGACACAATGTTTGCTATCTGACATAATAACTCTCCAGACTATAGATATTCATTTAAAAATACTATTAAAAATTAACCATATCTTTTTTGACCTGTTTCACGATTCTACTAAGGCTACCTTCCATCAGATAATCTTCCCCCAACACACCGAACCCAACCAGTAGGTTCTAAGTCACAATATTCACACTCATAAAATCCACTAGTTTGCCAAGATATATTCATTTCAAAACCTCTTCTTTCTACACATTTTAAAGCATAACCAATAACATGACTCAATAAACTCTATCCTACAGAAACTAAACCACTATCTTCTAAAGCTTCTTTATAAACCTTAAAAAACTTTCGCTTTAGAAGGCAACAGCCCATCGAAGTAGGTTCTACTGATAAAAGACACCCAGAAGGAAGAATCTCAGTAAGCTCGTCTACAAGACTTTTTAGCTGAATTGAATTCAAATCACGTAAAGAATATTCTCCTTGGCCAACAGTATGATTAATCTTCTTATCTTTCAAAAAATTACTAATTAAAAGATATCCGCCTAAAGGGTTAAAAAGCTTATAACCCACAAGTAAATCCCTGTTATTAACAGTAGGAATCTGCTCATAAAGTTTAATCTCATCTAACCTCTTCCAAAGAAAACGTTTTTCACATTCTTCCTTAAGAATAGCGATAAAACGATGAGCATCAATAGATTGACAGGGATCAATTCTCATAATCCAAATCCATTGAGCCAAACTGACTTGACCAACAAATTTATCCTCTCCTTCTTCAAATGCGTTATTATCTCGATGCCTCTCTATATCTCCATCATCCGCAAGATGAAAACGGTATCTTAAGGAACCTGGTGCATCAAAAGTATCACTACAATCCATATATAAAATAGTTTCATTATTTAAAAAACTAATTACATAACAACGCAAAATAAATTCATGTTGAAGATACCTACTATCATTTCTTCTTAAAATATCTCCTATTTCATGTGCTTGTTCCATCAAGAACCTATGAGACCTTATTTCAATAAAAAACTCCTCTATAAGAGAGTTTGTTTCAGTTAAAGATCTAACTCTTGAAAATTTTCGTTTAAAACTTGAAAAAATCCCTAAAACTTTTTTTCTCTCAAGAGAAGCCACACATTTACTTATAAGATTTTTCATAATCAATACCTTTCTCATTCAAATATTACCACAAATTCACCTATTTAATCATCAAACACGAAATGCCCTTGTGAGAAATAAATCCCCTAATCCTTCAAGAAGTCAATCATGCAAGGGCGAAAAAATAATACTGATAAAATTATCCTTATTCTTTAGGTTCTTCGAAATATGTAGATAATTTTTTCAGAGCTAAGAGCTGAACCTCACTTCCATCTGGAGCTTTAAAATAAAGTTGTTTAACTTGTTCAATTGTTGAAGCTAATTCAAGCCATTTTTTCAAAGCTAAGATTTCAACTCCACTTCCAATTGAAATTTTAAAATAAAGATCCTGAACTTGTTCAATCGTTGAAACTAATTCAAGCCATTTTTTCAAAGCTAAGATTTCAACTCCACTTCCATCTGGAGCGTTAAGATAAACTGCTCTGACTTGTTCAATTGTTGAAGCTAATTCAAGCCATTTTTTCAAAGCTAAGAGCTGAACCTCACTTCCATCCAAGGTTTTATCATAAACCTCTTCAGCTTGTTCAGTTGTCGAAACTAATTCAAGCCATTTTTTCAAAGCTAAGATTTGAGCTTCACTTCCAGAAAGAGTCTTAGAATAAAATTCTTTAACTTGTTCAGTTGTCAAATCTAATTCCTGCCATTTTTTCAGAACTAGGATTTCAGCTTCACTTCCACTTGAAACATTAGAGTAAAATTCTTCAACTTGTTCAGTTGTCGAAACTAATTCAAGCCATTTTTTCAAAGCTAAGATTTGAGCTTCACTTCCAGAAAGAGTCTTAAAATAAACCCCCTTAACTTGTTCAATCGTTGAAACTAATTCAAGCCATCTTTTCATAACTAAGATTTCAAATTCACTTCCAACTCGAAGGTTACCATAAAACTCTTCAGCTTGTTCGGTTGTCGAAATATCGAAAATTTCTAAAACCTTAATTATCTCATCCCTTGGAATTCCCGTTTCTTTAAGCATCTTTTCTATATTCACCATTTTTTCACTCATTTCAATACCTCTTCTTTCTTTATCCTTATTTATACTAAATCTTTACAACATAATCAAACACAAAATACCCTTGTGAAAAATAAATCCCATAGTCCTTCAAGATGTCAATCATGCAAGGGCGAAAAAATAATAAGATATAATTAACTTTTTTCCTCTCTAGAAACTCTTATAGTAGCATTCAGTACATCCGCTATAATTCTTCTAGAAGAATTTCCAAATATTACTATAACTTCTCTTTCGACAATACTTTGACTAACCATATCATTAACCTTACCTATTGCTATAACTTTTCTAGCAACGATATCAACTTTCTCCTGATAATTAAGCTCCTTTTTAACTAAGTCTTCAAGAATTTTACCTTCTGCACCATCTTCAGATTTCTCTTTAGAAATTCTTATAGTCTCATTCATTACCTCTGCTATGAGTTTTACAGAAGAATTTCCAAAAACTGATAAAACCTCTCTTTTAATAATACCTGGATTAACCATATCTAGTGCTATAATATTTCTAGCAGCAAGCACAACGTTCTCCTGATGACTAAGCCCTCCTTTGACTAAGTCTTCAGAAATTTTATCTTCTGCAATACCATCTACAAGATCACTCGCAAAATCCTTCAAGAGCCTACGTTTATCATTAACATCCATAGGAATATCCCTTCTAATCTTTAACCATTAAATAATTTACATTAACAATTTCCACAAACCAAACTATCCAACTTCTCATCAGGAAACTGACTAGTATCAGGCACATTCAATCTCAAATCTGCACCACACATTGGACACTCTGTTCGCGCCAAGTTATTAATATGCCTACAATGGCCTACCGGACAAATCAAAAATACATCTCTTTTTTGTGATTCTAAATCTCTTGCAATTTTTTCATAAAAATTCATAGCTAATATCCCTTCTTTCTGTGCACTTCAAAGCACAATTAAATAACTAAACCAACAACCCAATGTCATTAGTTTATCAAACCAATTTATCCCATTATATAATAGGACAACTTTTTTCCATTTTTCCTCACTAAAATAACCTATTTCAAGGGTATTTCAGGGTATTTCACACAAAAATTAACAAAATTTGGCATGAAATATACTTAGAAATCTAAACAACAAACAACAAGTTTACTTGTTTTTATTTATCCCATAAACTTTGTAAGTTTATGCATCACTTATCTTTTTTCTTTTTCTTTTGAAAAAGGTTTTCACTTTTATATCAAAAGGGTTGTCTACACTTTGTATCTAGGTGTTACTTTTTTATTCAAATATTTTTTCCGTAATTTAAATAAATTGTTATAGCTGGGTTGATAAATAATCGTTTTGGTTTTATTTGATTATTTAGTTTGTAGTTTTTATTTTTTGTTTTTTGTTTGGGTTATATAATTGAATATGATTTTGTGATTTGTGATTTGTGATTTAAATATAATTTTGTGATATTTTTAGAATCTAATTCTAAAAACTTATTTTCATTTAGGCTATTTTAATAATCTTTTTCCAGCCTTTCTCATTTCTTTCTTCTTGAATAATAACTAATCCTTTTTCTACTAATTCATCTTTAATCTTAGTTCCTTTTCTAGCTGATAATCCAACAGTCTTGTATACATTAACACAGCTTAATTCATGACTAGGGTTTGCCTGCAAAAAAGCCATTAATCTTTCTTGCTCTACACTAAATTTACTACCATTTGGTGCTACAGAATGACTGTTTTTTGGTTTATAAATGTTTTGCTTTTCTCCAGTAGTAACAGTTTCACTAGATATACTTGCTTCACTATTGCCAGTATATTGAGGTATACTTAAGGCTCTATGCTCTTCAGAAGTTTTGCTCTCTGAAATTATTTTCACTTCATTAAAACCTTTTTCTAAAGCATAATCTATAACCTTCGCTATATCTTCTAAAACATATAATCCTTCAAAAACCCTACTTTCCATAACATCTTCAATAAACTCTAAAGTAACTCCTTCAACTAATTTCATTTCAACATATTCATATAAAACCTGTTGAACCGGACTTAGGCCAGTATTAGTAACTTCAGTCCCCTTAGACTGTTCAGCAGGCATTGTATTAACTTTCTGACCAGTTTTTACTTCGTCTTCAGGAGTTTTACTCCCTGAACTTATTCTTTCTTTAGATTTCTCTAAAGAAACTTGAATTTTAGTGTCTAAGTGTAATTTTTGAGGTTTTTTAACTTCTTTAATAACTTCCTTAACTACTGGAACTTCTTGCTTAACCTGATTCTTAAGCTTCTTGCTAGCTTTAATAGGATTAATAATCTCATCGTAACTTTCCTTTAATTTATGTACGTTTTTTAATTCACCATTATATAATGTATGATCTGGAATTCTTGCAGGAATTTCATTAATCTTAGGCCAATTTTCTTCTTTAGATATTTTTCTTGTTTCGATGGCGCCTGCAGAATCTTTGCCTTCCGCAGAAGATACATTCAAAGATACTGATTCTGTACCTACTACTTCTTCTTCGGCAATAGCTTCAAATGTTTCTTTTTTTTCTCCAATCATAACTTCATTAATTTCTTCAGTAATATCCTTTTTAGGAACAGGTTGATTTTCAAATTCGTTAATAGTTTCATTTTTCTCTCCTCTAACAGTTTTACCAAAATCATCATTAGCTTCTAACTGCTTTTTACCTTCAAACATAAACTTCATTCTTTCTTTAACTTGTTTATCAGAATATGTTTTTCTTCTCATGCTAACATTTGGAACTTTAATTAAGAATGGTTCTGTATGTCTTTCAGATAATTTAACAATAGCTGATCCAACTTCTAATTTTGAGAAAAAATCCTTTTTCTCAGACATCTGCATTAAATTAGCAATATCCCAAATATCTTGAGGTAACTGTTGCTGGAATGCAATATGACAAGCAGAATTACCTTTAACAGTATCACTAATCTTTGAAATATGCTGGTCCAAACAAACTAAACTAACACCATACTCTCTCATTTCCCTATAAACAACATCTGTAATTGATTCACTTACAAAATTAGTTTTATCTTTTAGAAAAATATTGTGTGCCTCATCTACTAAAATAGCACTTTCAAATACAGAGTCAACTTTATTTTCATTTGATTTTTTTAATTTAAAAATATAAGTAAGTAAATATTCGCAAAAGAACTTTTTTTCAATATTCCCTAATGAATTTAATTCTAAAATAACTTTTTTGTCTAATAATTCTTCAACCTTTAAACTTTCTTTACCCTTATAATTACATACTTTTCCAAAAGCACCAAAAGTTAAAACATGAGCAATTCTTAAAGCACTCTCTAACCAGGTAGCTTCTCTTCCTCTTGCATTTTTCATTTTCCCTTCTAATTTCCATTTAATATAATTCCAGGTAGGATAATCATTACTTTTATTATAAACTCCATGTTCTTTAAATGCCTCATCTAAGGTATTAAGCAAAACCTTATGAACACCATAAGAAACCATAAAACTTTCAGTAAGTAGGTCACATAATACATTAATCCATTCCTTAGCATCAACTCCTTTTGGAGGTCTATTAATATTAAATTTAAGATTATTACTAACATCCTCATTACCCGGTGTAAAACACATTAATTCAGCATCTACATTCATTAATGGCCTAAAGGATTTCTTCCAATCAAAAATCAAAAAAGGTTTTTTTTGTTTAATAAAATTATCAATAATATGAAATGCAAAAGTTGTTTTACCACTACCACTCATACCACTTACACAAATATGTCTTGGAAAATCTTTTTCTCTTAATTTAAATTCATGTAATTCTTTTTTAGCATAACTAACAATACCTAAGGGATATTCACCATCCATAACACTTTCTGCAGGAGGTTCTAAAAGAACCTGATTATTAAGCAATTTACTTAAATTCTTATTATAAAGAGCATTCAAAATATTTGCAATTTCTTCTTTTTCTTCTCTTGTATCTGCAGTAGCATATCTAAGATAAATATCGTCCATCTTTTTACCAAAGACAGGTCTAAGTTTCTTACATATTTCCTCAACAGTTAATTTATATTGTATTGTCATTTTAAGCTACTTCCTCCAAACTAGGACAACTAACTTTTTGTCTTCCAGTTACATTACTTTTATTAGGATTTTCATTCGTATTTCGCCATTCTGAATGTTCCAAAGCAAATGCAAAATTCCTAAGGTATGGCTTAGCAAGAATTTCCAAATTATCATTATAAAGATTCACCCCATCACAATAACTTACATAATCTCCATAGTCTCCAGGATTTGGAAGAGTAAGATTAAAAGAATCAGGAGATTCTAAAGCACATAATCTCTTATATTGAGAAGAAAGCATGGGATCTTCTAAGGCTTTTTTATTCAATTTACCTAATAACATTTTTCTATCTCTCAATATTTTTAGTTGCTTTCCATTAAGATAATCAATATTTTTAAAGTCATGATTTTCAATTACCCAAGATCTTCTAACATCAACCACACTTTTTAAAAAGTTATCCTTATCATTCAAACTAGGATTATCCGGAGCTAAAAATAATTCAAGAAGAGCTTCTCCTGAAATCTCTGATCTAATTGACACATAAGGGATAAGCCCCATATTCAAACCATACCGACCCCAAGGTCTCACACCAAAAAGTCCGATACCCCCATATTTTTTTAAAATTGCCATATGGTCTACTTCATGCTGAATTGTTTCCTCGGCTATTTGGGATTTTCCCATTAAATTTACTAAATAATTTCTAAATTTTCTCTCACTTTCAAATTCTTTAACATTAGGTTCTTTATTTGTTCTCATTTTATTGCTTATCTCCCATTAAATCATAAAGATCATCCTTAATATCTAAAACATTCATCCCATATTCAGTATAATTCTTATTTTCATCTCCAGTTAATTTAACATATTTTTGATTAAGTTCCTGAGCACTTGCATAAACCTTATTATCAGAGATAAATTTAGCTAATCCTAAATTTCCTTTAACATTTCTTAAAACTTCTTCAGAGCCTCTAGCTAATGCTTCTAATTTTCTTTCAATTTGTTCTTTTGTTAATTCAGTTCTCATCTTATTCATCTCCCATCAATCCTTCTAGCATTTCAACTCTACCCTCTCTATCTGCTAATTCCCTTTCTCTTTCTCTTAATTCTTGTTTAATCTTAGCAGTATCTTGCCAACAACTAACTCTTTCTTTTAATTGTAATTCACAAATATCTACCTGTTTTTGTCTTAATCCATTTCTTTCTCTAACAGCATCTTCATCATCTACATCTTTATTTTCAAGAAAATTACCAATATCCAGTTTAATCTTTTCAGCTTCTTTAAAAATTTCTACACCAAGTTTTTCTCTACCTTTAATCATAGAATTCAATTCAACTACCTCTTCTCTAAGTACAGCTAATTTTTCCTTACCATTATTTTGTAAACTATTATCAGATGCTTCCCAGGTTTTTTCAGGGTTTTCCATCTGATTAATAGATGTTTTTATTTTTGAAATATCTTGTAATGCCATACATTTACCACTATCCAGTGGTTTATAAATGTTTCTACATAATGACTACTAAACAGTTACAACTGAAATACTAGGAATAACCTGGAATACCTCCAAAACCTATTTAAATACCTGCCCCTAATATTAAATATGGCAAACCCTAAAAAAAAAGGTAAAAACTCAAATAATAAATCTTCAAAACACAGTAATAAAAACCTTAAAAAAATTGAAAAAATAATTGAAAAACCAACAAGTATTTTTAGGATTATAGGAAAAACTATTCGTCCAGATTATGAAGGTCCAACTATAGGTCAAAGAGCAGCAGATTTTATTGCAAAATGGGCTGGTTCTTGGTTATTTATAACTCTTTTCTTCATATTTTTAGGAATTTGGATGTCTACGAATGGTTATTTTTTATTGAAATTTATAAATAATGGAACATTAACTGATAATTATCCATTTATATTACTAAACCTTGCTCTTTCTTGTTTAGCAGCTATTCAAGCACCAGTTATTTTAATGAGCCAAAATAGATCAAGTGAAAGAGATCGACTAAGGGCAGAATATGACTATAAAGTCAATAGAAAAGCAGAAAGAGAAATTCAAGAATTAAGAAAACAACTTAATCGAATTGAAGAAAAAATAAAATAGTTATATTAGAAATCCTATTCCTTAAAATACCTATATTAAAGAACATATCTCTTTAAAAATAAACATAACCTAATTTAATAATGAAATTAGGAAAAGGTCTTGAAATTAAATTGCCCATTGCATTTAATCATATGAATTTAGGAGGACCCATCTCAGAAGATCAGGCAAGAGATGCAATAAAAGCATATGCAGGCAAAACAGTTCTATTAAAAAACGCACCTCGTTCAACAGAAGAAGGCCCATATTTGCTAGGAATCGCCAAGCCCTTAGAAAATGATTCAGAATGTTATGAATTTGAAAGAATTGGATCAAATGAAATTCAAAGACACCATTATCATGATTTAGAAGGATTAATGATTCCTTTTGGAACTCCTATTGATGTAAAACCATTAAAATAATCAGTTATTTTAATAAATTTTTCTCCCGTCGATAAATAAGGTATTTCAGGGTATTCCAGTTATTTCAATTCAAAAATTATATCTTTATTTTCATTTCACTTAATTAATTCAAGAATTCATTACCTAATCTTTTATTAAACTCTCCACTAACATTTTCTTTCATTTTTTGAGCAGTTGCAACACTTCCCCTCCAAACTTTATGCCCTAAAACCCAACCCAATTTAACAAAACCTGTCTCAGGCAAAATATCTCCCAAATAAACAACTCCTGCTTCCTGCAATCTTCTACCGGATTCATAAACATAGGGATCCAATCTACCATATAGTGTCTGAGGCACAGCATAAACAAACATGCCCTTCTTAATAATCTCCTTTAATTTCGGAATCCAACTATTTTTACCAGAACTAATAACATGCCCTAATCCACTCATCTCAATTATAATCCCCCTATAACCTTTCTTTCTATAATAATCTAAAATCTCAAAATTCTGTCCAGGATAAAATTTAATTAAAGCAACTCTTTCATCAAAAACATTATCTAATTCCACCTTACCCTTATTCCTTTTATTATAATCTTTTCTCAAAAATTCAATATTTCCCTTATCTTCTCTTCCGCCATTAGCCCAAACCTTAGCAAAAGCCTTACAATTTATAGGTCTAAAAGCATCCCTTTTTGAACTATGCATTTTACGACATTTATTACCCTGCAAAGCATAACAATAATCATCATTTTCAGTTGCATGCCCCACCAACATAACTTCAGCAACATCACTTAGAGCCATTTCAGCAGAACATAACAAATTCAATCTTGCATCTGAACTTCCCCTATCTGAACTTCTCTGAGAATAAGTCAAAACAACAGGTTTATTCAATTTTCCTAACATAAAACTTAATGCCGCAGAAGTATAATGTAAGAAATCAGTACCATGACTTATAATCACTCCCTTCACATTATCGTCCTTTAAACTCTTCTCAACTTCTTTAGCAATTCTAGCCCAATCCTTAAAATCCATATTTTCACTCCACTTCATAAACGGACTTTTAATACGAACATCTGCTTTTTCAAAAATTTCGGGATATGTCTTAAAAAACTCATTTGCGTCAGTTAAATCCTTAACTCCCCCTGTTTTGGGATCTAATCTACTACTTATTGTTCCTCCAGTAATAATAAAATCAATAATAGGTTTTTTTCCAGACAATTTTAACTTATTGTTCACCTCTTCAGAAACCTTAATTTCAGAACCTATCTCATTTTTAATAACTTTAATTTCTTCGATACTTTCTTTTTTCAAACCAATATTATATCCATTATCTAACTTTAATAATAAAACACCCTTATCATGACTCTCTAATAGAATTCCCTCTTCTTTCTTGTTATTGTCTAAACTAACTTGAATCCGATCTCCAGGATTTGGCGAAGAGTATGATTTTTTCATAACTTAGACAAATAAAACCATTATAAAAACCTTATTAAATCCCTAAATTCTAATCATTATATGGCAAACAATAAAGTTCTAATAGGATTAGAAATTCATGGTTACTTAGACACAAAAGAAAAACTATTCTGTAGATGTAAAAATTTTCATGATATGAAAATTATTAAACCAAACACAAATATCTGTCCAATTTGCACAGGCCAACCAGGAGCTAAACCCAATGCTCCAAATAAATCTGCAATTGACAAAACAATTCAAATAGGTCTAATGTTAAATTGCGAAGTTAACACTATTGAAAACAAAAAACCCTGGATCTTTCAAAGAAAACATTATAGTTGGCCAGACATGCCAACGGGTTATCAAAAAACTATTTCAGGAGCTCATTCAACAAATCCCGTAGTTAAAGGAGAATTTCAAGGAATCCAAATTACAGAGGCACATTTAGAAGAAGATCCTGCTGCTTGGAATCCTGAAAAAGGAACCGTAGACTACAATCGAGCAGGAGCACCATTAATTGAAATTGTTACAGAGCCAGATTTTACATCAGCTAAACAAGTTGAAACCTGGTTAAAACAATTAATCTTAACACTATCATACATTAAAGCGCTAAACAAAGATGCAGGAATTAAAGCAGATGTTAATGTAAATATAAAAGGAATTTCAAAAAGAGCAGAAATTAAAAATGTAAATTCAATAACAGAAATTGTTAAAGCAATAAACTCAGAAATAGCAAGACATGAAAAAGAAAAACCTCAAAAACAAGAAACAAGGAGATGGAACTCAATAACACAAAAAACAGAACTAATGAGAAGCAAGGAAGATGCAGCAGATTATAGATTTATTCCTGAACCAGATTTACCTGCAATTAAAATAACTAAAAAAAGAGTTCAAGAAATACAAAAGAATCTTCCAGAATCTCCAATGCAAAAATTAGATAAAGTAATCAAAAAACATAAAATAAATGAAACAGATGCAAAAATATTAACTCAAAATTTAGAAATTGTTGAATTGTTTGAAAAAGTAGTTGAAAAAATAAAACCTGCAATTGCATTACCTTGGATAACAGTAGAGCTTTTAGGAGCATTAAATTATAATAAAAAAACAATAGATGAAATAGAAATAGATCCTAATCATATTATAGAATTATTAAATCATTTAGAGAATAACAAAATAACTCCACTAAAAGCAAAAGAAATCTTAAGAAAATTTATTCCAAAATCATTTTCACCAAAACAAGAAGCAAAATCTTCTGAAAAAATATCTAATGAAAAAGAATTATCGAAAATAATTCAAGGAATTCTAAAACAAAATAAAAAATCAATTGAAGATTATAAGGCCGGAGAAGCAAAAGCATTAAACTTTTTAATGGGACAAATAATGCAAAAAACAAATAG
>Ga0075122_10000686_pt1 | contig 25731 bp, 17 predicted proteins | sample AntAceMetag02UKB_FD_69790 | JGI IMG/M metagenome (GOLD analysis project Ga0075122, IMG submission 69790) | Saline lake microbial communities from Ace Lake, Antarctica - Antarctic Ace Lake Metagenome 02UKB | ecosystem: Environmental > Aquatic > Non-marine Saline and Alkaline > Saline | place...
CCTAAGCTAAGGCCAGAGACAATACGGTTGCGCGCCGGAAAAGTTTTTTTTGTTGGAGTTGTGTTTGGAGAATATTCGCTTATAATTGCTCCGCCTGATTGAATAATTTTTTGAGCTAATTTTTGGTGTGCGTAAGGATAAATAATATTTAAGCCCGAACCAAGTACTGCTATAGTTCGAGCATTTTTTTCTAAAGCGATACGGTGAGCTAACCCGTCTACACCAAGCGCTAATCCACTTATAATCGTTAAGCCTGCTTCAGCTAACGCTTCTGTAAAAAAGCGAGTCATTTGTTGTCCATAATTGGAAATTTTACGAGTACCGACAATAGCTAAAGGATGCTTTTCTTCTTTTTTTAATTCGCCCAAAACATAAAGTTTTTGAGGTGGGTCATATATTTCTTTCAATAATTCAGGATAATTCTTGCTCTTAATTGTTGTTGTCTGTATTGACATTTTATTATTTTATGTCATTATTAAGATATAAGATTCAAGGAGGTCCAAGAATGAAACACCTATTTGATGTCGTAGGGGTGATTAGAAACAAAGATCATGTAGCGCTACAAGTAAAAATCTTAGTAGACAATTCTCTTTTCGTCTTCGTCTGGAAAGACGGAAAAATTACTCAAGTCGCTGGTGGGCCAATTAATGGTCCTGAGGCCACAAAAATGAAAAAAATTGTTAATGGGATTTTTTATTCCTCTTTTATAAGATCAAAAAGGGGGATATAGTGCCCCGAATATTTCGGGGCTTTTTCTTTTTTTAAAATTAATGTACAATAAGAGTTATGATTAAGATAATTTTAAGTGGGGGGGGGACAGGTGGTTCGGTCAGCCCTTTATTGGCTATAGCGCAAGAAATTAAAAAAGAACATCTAGACACGGATTTTTTATTTATAGGCACTAAAAGGGGAATTCCGGAAAAAATTATGATTGAACCCTTTACTTATATTAAATACCAATCAATTTCTTCTGGCAAGCTAAGAAGGTATTTTTCTTTTAAAAATATGACTGATTTATTTTTGATTTTAAAAGGATTTATTCAGTCTTTTTTTGTTATTTCTAAATTTAAACCGCAGGCTGTATTATCTGCTGGAGCTTTTGTATCTGTTCCTTTATCTTGGGCGTCATGGATAATGGGAGTACCAGTGTTCATCCATCAACAGGATATTCGTGCTGGTTTAGCTAACAAGTTAATATCTGGGATTAGTAAAAAAATTACTGTTAGTTTTGAGAAATCTCTGGGAGACTTTTCAAAAAATAGAACAATTTTAACGGGTAATCCAGTTTCTCCTAAAATTTTAACAGGAAATAGGGAAAAAGCAATTGAAAAGTTTAAGCTAAAACCTAATTGGCCATGTTTATTAGTAATGGGCGGGGGCACTGGATCTTTAGAAATTAATCAAGCCATAAAAAAAATAATTCCTGATTTGGTGAAATTTTGTCAGGTTATTCACTTGACCGGTTCTCGAAAAGAATCTGGAGAATTTATCAATTATAATCATTACCATAAATTTGAATTTTTAAATCAAGATGATTTAGCTAATATTTATGCAAACGTAGATTTAGTAGTTTCCAGGGCTGGTTTAGGGGTTCTTACCGAATTAAGTGTTTTAAAAAAGCCTGCTATTATTATCCCTATCTCTAACTCACATCAGGAAATTAACGCTCGTTATTTCGCTAAACGAAAAGCAATTGTTTTGCTAAGCGGTAGTAAGATGAATTCTAATATTTTATTAGCTAAAATTAGAGAATTAATTTCAGACAATAAGCAAAGAGTATTATTAAGCCTAAATATCTCCAAATTAGCTAACATTGATGCTAGTAAGAGGATTAGTAAAATTATTTTAGAGAATATTAGCACTTAGACTTGACGACTGCTAATTAGTTGTTTATAATAATTATTGAAATTTAATTTTAATAAATTTTATTAACAAAATTACAATTACTTAATTTCTAAAACTTCATATAAGTATTCTTTATGACCAAAAGACAAAAAGAGATATTTAAAATTGTTATAGAAGAATATGTTCAAACCGCTCAAGCAGTCAGTTCAGAATATTTATCTACTAAATTAGAACCTAAGATTAGCTCTGCTACAATTAGGGCGGAAATGGTTGATTTAACTAAGCAAGGTTATCTATGGCAAGAATATACTTCTGCGGGCAGAATTCCAACTCTTAAGGGTTTCCGTTATTTTGTTTCTAATTTTTTACTTAAAAATGGAACGATTATTAATTCGGAGAGAAAAAAATTAGAGAAGATTAAGCCCAGGAATTTTGATAAATTAACGTTAGTTAAAGAACTGATTAAAAAAATTGCTTATTTGAGTGGAGAACTAGGCATTCTTAAATTTGATGACGATACTTTTTATTACACAGGGTTTGCGCGCCTTTTTGATCAACCAGAATTTCAAGATGCTCTAATTTTGCGGGAGTTTTCACAAATATTTGATGACCTAGACTCTACAATATTAGATCTTTTTGATTCTATTGGCGGAGAGACCAAAATCTTAATGGGCGAAAAAAGTTTTTTCAGTGGGTCTTGTAGCGCTATTTTAACTCGTTGCAATTTATACGGGAACGAGGATTATGGCTTAATAGGAATTTTAGGACCAATTAGGATGGACTATAATAGAAATTTAGCTCTTATTGAGAGTATGAAGGAAATGGTAAATGAAGAATTAATTTTTGAGAATTAAATACATATGCTTGAAAAAGAAATCAAGAAATTAAAGAAGAGGTTAGAAGAAGAACATGCTAAGACCCAAGAATATCTAAAGGGTTGGCAGCGTACCAAAGCTGATTATATCAACAGAGAAAGAAAAATTGAAGAAGAAAGAGAACGTTGGATTAAATTTTCTAATTCTAAGTTAATTTTAGATTTTTTACATCTTTTAGATGGTTTTAGCCAGTGTTTAAAACATATTCCCAAAGAATCAAAAGATGAAAAATGGGTTCAGGGGGTTACTCAGATTAAAAGACAATTTGAAACTTTTTTAAAGGCTCAGGGTGTAGAAAAAATAAAAACAGTAGGGGAAGCCTTTGATCCAAACTATCATGAAGCAGTAGACAGGATTTCGTCGAAAGATTTTCATAATATAATAGTCGGAGAGACTCAAACTGGGTATAAAATGGGAGAGCGTGTTATTCGCCACGCAAAAGTAGTTATTAAATAAAAAATTAAATAAAATATTGCATTTATTAATACAATATTATAATGAGGTATAAATTATGAGCAAAATTATTGGTATTGACCTAGGAACGTCAAATTCTGCCGCTGCTTATATGGAGGCAGGTAAATCTAAAATGATTCCTTCCGCGGAAGGGACTACAGTTGTTGGAGGAAAGGCTTTTCCTTCTTGCGTAGCCTTTACTAAAGATGGGCAATTATTAGTAGGCGAACCAGCTCGTCGTCAAGCAATTGCCAATCCAGAAGGCACAGTGTACGGAGCTAAAAGAAAGATGGGAACTGACCATAAATATAAAATTTTTGATAAAGAGTATACTCCTCAACAAATTTCCGCTTTTATTCTTCAAAAAATAAAAAAGGACTCGGAAATGTATTTTGGTGATAAAGTAGAGAAAGCAGTTATTACTGTTCCTGCTTATTTTAGTGATGCTCAGCGTCAAGCAACTAAAGATGCCGGAGCTATTGCTGGGCTAGAGGTGGTTCGTTTAGTTAATGAGCCGACCGCAGCTTCTTTTGCCTATGGGTTAGACAAAATCAAAGAGAAAGACCAACAGGTCCTTGTTTTTGATATGGGAGCCGGGACTCTTGATGTTACTGTAATGAGTTTTGGCGAAGGTGTATTTGAGGTTATTTCAACTTCTGGTGACACAGAGTTAGGTGGCACAGACATGGACGAAGCTTTAGTTGGCGATATTGTGAGTAATTTCAAAAAAGATCAAGGGATTGATCTTTCCTCTGATCGAATGGCTATGCAAAGAATTAGGGAAGCAGGAGAGAAAGCAAAAATTGAGCTTTCTTCTACATTAGAAACAGAAATTAACCTACCTTTCATCACTGCCGACAAACAAGGCCCTAAACATATGTTAATAAAAATTACTAGGGCTAAATTAGAAGAATTAGTGAAACCAATCGTGGAGCGTTGTCACCAGTCTATTGAGCAGGCCATGAAAGACGCCAAATTGAATCCTACCAGCGTAGAAAAGGTTGTTTTGGTTGGTGGCCCAACTAGGATGCCTATTGTTCAAAAATTTATTAGTAATATTTTCGGCGACAAGATCGCTCGTGGCGTTGACCCCATGGAATGTGTAGCTATGGGAGCTGCTATTCAAGCTGCTATTTTAGGGGGAGAAGAAGAAGTTAAAGATGTTTTACTTTTGGATGTTACACCCTTAACCTTAGGAATTGAAACTTTAGGGGGGGTAATGACTCCACTTATTGAAAGAAATACTACAATCCCAGCTGAAAAATCTCAGACTTTTTCTACGGCTGCTAATAGTCAGACCTCGGTGGAAATACATGTTCTTCAGGGAGAAAGACCCATGGCTTCAGCTAATCGCACTTTAGGTCGTTTTATTTTAGATGGCATTCCTCCTGCGCCAAGGGGCATTCCTCAGATAGAAGTTAAGTTTGATATTGATGCTAGCGGTATTTTAACGGTTAGTGCTAAAGATAAAGCTACCAATAAAGAACAACACATTACTATCAAAGATTCGGCGGCCCTATCTAAAGAGGATATTGAAAAAATGAAGAAAGAAGCTGAGAAATTCGCTAGCGAAGATCGTAAACAAAAAGAAATGATTGATTTAAGAAATAAAGCTGATAATTTAATTTATACTTACGAAAAGATGATTAAAGATGCTGGAGACAAGATAAAACCAGAATCTAAAAAAGAAATTGAAGAAAAGATTAACGAACTTAAAAAGATTAAGGATAGCCAGGATTTAGAGGCATTAAAAAAGACATATCAAGAATTAGAAGATGTTATTCAGAAAGTTGGGGCAACAATGTATGAAGAAGCTAAAGCTAATACTGATAAATCAGCACCTTCGGGAACAAAAACAAATGATTCAAAAGAAGAAAAAGATTCAAAGAAGGAGGATGAGCAAGAGCCAATTGAGGGAGAATTTGAAGAAGAGCCCAAGAAATAAATAGAGATGTCATGAAAAATATATCACTTAAATATTTTATATTTTCTTCTTTAGTTTTGTTAGTGATCATTTTATTCTTCAGGCTCTTATTTCTATTTTTCATTTACCCCAATTCAATTTACTTAATAAAATTAGGAATTATATATTTAATATTACTCGTTTTTATTTCTTTGTTTTTCTTTTTGATTGATAATCGCTATTTTATTTATTCTACTCTTTCTTTATCAGCATTTTCTTTTCTTATTTTTTTTCCTTTTAGTAACGTTTATTTTCTGACAGGTTTTTTGGTTTTGTTATTATTGGGGATTGGATATGAATGTTCACGTTATGAGAAAAAACAAAGAATTAAATTATCCCTTGGAAAAACTTGTTCCAAGGGATTGCCATTTGTTATTTTAGCTATGTCTTTATTACTGTCTGTTATTTATTATTTTAACCCATTATTAATGATAGATCAGCAAGAATTAGAGATTCCTCCTCGCACCTTTAGGCCGTTAGCTATTTTTTTAAATAAAATGTTTTTAGACATTTTGCCTGCCGATTTAAGTCAAACAGAATTGATAAATTTAGAATATGGGGCAATTGAAAATCAATTAGCTGCAAATGTTAATCAAAATTTGAAAGAGTTTATAGTGCCCCACTCTCAAGAAATTTCTGTAGGATTGGCTGTAGCTCTATTTTTGGCTTTAAGAGTTGTTGGTATAATCTTGGCAATAATAGCAGTTATTTTAGCGAGAATTATATTTTACATTTTATTTATTTGTAAAGCAACTAAGATTAACTCACAGATGAAATCAATCGAGGTTATAAGGTTTTAAAAGTGAAAGATTCGCAAAGATTTGGAAGTTCGGCCTCCAGGCCTTTTGTTTATAGGGGGTTGCTCCATTTTTTTATTCTGTTAATATTATGAGAATCATATAGATAATTAACCAATATTATATTTATTTTATGCCTACCAAGAAAGTATTGAAAAAAGAAAAATCATCCTTAATTAAAAAACCCCAAAAAGAAATTAAGGAAAAAGTAATTAAAAAGAAACCGATCAAGAAGGTTGTCAAAAAAGTAACTAAGAAAAAAGTAACTATTGTTGACAAAACTGTTCCTAAAAATGTTTCTAAAAAGAAGGCATCTATTTCTAAAACAGTTAAGGTCCCCCGCAAGACAGAATCTCAAATTAAAAAAATAGGACAAGATATGGTTATTTGGGCAACTGGTAAAAGGAAAACGGCTATTGCTCGTGTCAAGTTTTCTTCCAATGGTACCGGAGAAATTTTAGTTAATAAAAAACCATTAGTATCTTGTTCTTTGGTCCCAGACTTAAGAAGAATTATCTTAGAACCTTTAATTTTATTACAAAGAGAAAAATATTTTTTAATTAAAGCTAATGTTAAGGGCGGAGGTACTAAAAGTCAGGCTGAAGCTGTTCGTTTGGGAATTGCCAGGGCTTTAGTGATTTTTAATCCCGAATGGAGAAAAGAATTAAAATCAGCAGGTTTTCTTCGTAGAGATTCACGTAAGAAAGAAAGAAAAAAGCCTGGACTAAAAAGAGCGCGTCGTGCTCCGCAATGGTCAAAACGGTAATCCAATCTGATAAAAGCTTCGCTTTAACAATTTAACAAATTTTTTGAGCAAAAATAGTTGTATCATATTCTTTTTGTTATGTTGTTAAGTTGACCCTAATGATTTCTACAGCTAAAAACACTTTTTATTTATTAATTGCTTATGCTTACCAGAAGGTGGTGGCGTTTTTTTATTTTATTATTTTAGCTCGTTATTTGGGGGCGGATAGTTTTGGCAAATATACTTTTGCTATTTCTTTTACAGCACTTTTCGCGGTTTTAATAGATGCGGGAATGTTTGCAGTTTTAACCAGAGAAATTGCAAGGGACAGAAAAAAAACCAAATCTTATTTTGGGAATATTTTAACATTTAATATTATCAGCAGTGTGCTGGTTTTTTTTATAATTTATTTTGCTATCAATTCTTTGGATTACCCTCTTTTAACCAAACAATTAGTCTATTTGAATATTTTGGTTATTTTTTTTGACGCTTTAGCACTTTGTTTATATCATGTTTTTAGGGGGCATTTAAATTTGAAATTTGAAAGTTTAGGGATTGTGATTCATAAAACAATTATGATGATCGTCGGATTAACGTTGATTCATTTACGAGTACCAATCGTTTTTATGGTTTTGCCCCTAGTCGCTGGAAGTTTTTTTTATTTAATCAATGCAGTGATTTTTTTTAAAAAGAAAATGCATTCTTGGCCATGGCCAAGTTTTGATATAAAGACTATAAAGTCCTTATTTATTTTGGCTTGGCCCTTTTTCGTAGCTGCAATCTTTTCTAAAATTTTCGCTACCAGTGATACCATTCTTCTTTCTCTTCAGGCTGGAGATAAATTTGTTGGTTGGTATAGCGCTGCCCAAAAGCTAGTTCTATCTTTTTTATTATTGATCGCTGGCTCTTTAAGTACAGCCCTTTATCCGTCTTTTAGTTATTATTTTATCCATTCCCGAGAGTATCTTAAAAGGCTTTTTAGTCAAGGGATTTTTTATATGGTTTTAATAACCATTCCCTTAGCCTTGAGTATGATTATTTTAGCAAAACCAATAGTTCTACTTGTTTACGGTTCTGAATATCTCTCTGCTGTTCCTGCTTTAATTATATTAGCTATTGCTTTGCCTTTTATGTTTTTGGACTATATAATTAGTGGATTTCTAAATGCTTGCGAGAAGCAAAAGATTAATACTTTAATTCATGGATTAGGCGCTGGAGTTTTTATAGCTCTTAATTTATTTTTAGTTCCTTTGCTTTTCCATATAGGTTCTGCTTTGGCGGTTTTAATTAGCTTTTTCTTTTTGTTTGTTTTAGAAATCTATTGGAGCCGAAAGATTATTAAGATTAATTGGCGATATTTATTTCAAAGATTTATTTTAATATGTTTGGTTAGTTTATTAATGGGCGTGGTATTATTAGAAATTAAAGATAGGTTGCCAATAGTACTAACAGTGGTTATAGGAGTTATAGTCTATTTTGTTTTTGCCTATATTTCAGGGCTAATCAAGAAACAAGAGTTATTATTTTTAACTACAATTATTAAAAACAAGAGACAAAATGAATTATGAAGTAATTATGTTCAATATGTCCAGTTATTCTGAGTGGCAAAGAGGAGTTGTCAATCGTAATTATCATATTTTTAACTATTTATTACAAAATAAAGATGTGAAAAGAGTGATAGCGGTTGATTTTTTACCCTTTACATTCAAAAGGGCGGTTAGAAATTATTGGCAAAATATTATAAAAAAGACAGAAGGAAAAATTATTTATAGAGATTTAACAACTAAATGTGTTAGAATAGATAGAAAAGGCGTAGAGCTTTATGTTTTTTCTACTATTGATTCTGTCTTTTCCTGTAATAAGGTTGTTAAAAAAATAAATAGGATTTTAAGGAAAGTTACGGGACCATCTAAGTGTCCAAATACCAGATTGTCTAGGATAGTCTATTCTTGCTTCCCTATGTTTATTGATTATTTCTCAGGGATAAAAGCAGATTTAACAATTTTTGATGCTATTGACAATTGGGTTGAGCATCCTTCTTTTAAAAAATATCAAAGTGTTTTAAAAAATAATTATAAGATTATTAACGCAAAAAGCGATTTAATTTTTACAGTGTCTGAGGGATTAAAAGAGTTTTTCAAAAATCAGGGGAGGGCTGAGGATATTTATTGGGTTCCTAACGGCGTTGACATTAATCATTTCGCTTTAGGGCCTGATCCTGGGGTAGATGTTTTGGATAATGTTTTGAGGCCAATTATTGGTTATCTGGGCACAATACAGCATAGATTTGACGTAGATTTATTAGAGTATTTAGCAGAGAATAATCTAAAAAAATCTTTTGTTTTGGTTGGACCAATTTGGCAACCAGAAGTCAAGAAAAAATTAGAAAAACACAAAAATATTTATTTAACAGGAAGGGTTCCGTATTCTCAAACCCCAGACTATATTAATTGTTTTGATGTGGCTATTATTCCCCATAGATTAGATAAATTTATAGAATCTACTTATTCTCTTAAACTTTTAGAATATTTATCTTGTGGAAGACCTGTAGTTACAACCTCTACGCCAGATACTGAGAAATTCAAAGATGTCATTTATAGAACGTGCAATTATGAAGATTTTGATCAAAAAATAAATTTAGCACTTAAGCAAGACAATTCATTATTAAGAAAGGAAAGAATAGAAAGAATTAAAAAAGAGGCATGGGAAATAAAAATAGGCGAGATGATGAAAATTATTGATGGCTCGGCTACTAAACTTTTACAAAATCACTAATTAATCAATCTATAAGTACATAGTTCATAGTATTATGATATTATCAATTATTATTGTTAACTGGAATGTAAAGCATTATTTAGAAAGATGTTTACTTTCCATCATTAAAAATACTGCTGATTTAGATTATGAAATTATTGTCATTGATAATGATTCTAATCGTGATGATAGTAAGAAATTTTTGGCTAATTTTAAAACAGAAGCAAATCTAAAGATTATTTTAAATAATCAAAACTTAGGTTTTGCTAAGGCTAATAATCAAGGTATAAAACAAGCTCAAGGAGAATATGTTCTGTTATTAAATCCTGACACAGAAATTATAGAAGAGGGGAGTTTAGTGAAAGCGGTTGAGTTAATGAAAAAAAATAAAGATTGGGGGGTTTTGGGTTGTCATTTATTAGAGGCTAACAAACAAACACAACTATCAGTTAGAAATTTCCCTAAAATTATTCCGCAGATAATGATCTTTTTGAAATTGCATCATCTTTTTTTACGATTCAAGGTTTTACAAAATTATTTTTTGTCAAATTTTAATTATCAAGAAACAGCTTCAGTGGATCAGGTTATGGGAGCATTTTTTCTTATTAAAAAAGAAGTTTTATCTAAAATCGGTTTACTAGATGAAAAATTTTATATTTGGTTTGAGGAAGTTGATTTTTGCAAAAGAACAAAAGATGCTGGTTGGGAAGTAATTTATTCTCCCGAGCTTACAATTATTCATTATGGATCTCAAAGCTTTACTCAGCTTTTCTCCCTATCCAAGCAAAAGATTTATAATAAAAGCGCGATTCATTATTTTCGGAAATATCATCCATTGAAAGTTGGAATTTTGTCGTTATTTTCTCCACTAAGTCTATTTTTAGCCTGGTTAAGCACTTTATTTTTTGGAGTTAAAAAAGTATTCAATAAGCAAAATGTCAAAATTTACTAATTCTTTTTTTAAAATTCGATTTTTAGTTTACGCCTATTTTGTATTCCAATTTTTGTCATTACTGGGCCGTTCTTGGCCAGGATTGCAAGAAATAATTTTTCTTTTAATTATTTTTACAGCTATTATTTTTAGTTGGCATAAAATTGAATACGGTTTTTTATTTTTATTGTTTGAATTTTTGTCTGGACACGAAGGACATTCTTTTACTTATAATGGCGTTTCTATTCGTTTATCTTTATTTTTGGTGATAATGTTCATTTGGGCTTTTAAAAAGATTTACCCTCCCAATGTTTTTCTCAAAAAATTAAAGAATTTAATTCCTTTAAAAAAATCTCCCCTATCCTTTACGGTTTTAGCTTTTTTGTTTGTGGTTGTTATTTCTTTTATTCGCGGATGGTTTGCCAATAGCGAGCTTTTAGCTCTTAAAGACTTTATAAATTATTCTTATTTCTTTTTAATTTTTCCTTTATCAGAGATAATCGGAAAAAGGTTCTTTCAAAAAAGAAGTAAACAAATTATTCAAGCAGGGATTATAGGTATTTCTCTTTTAACTATTATAGTCCTAATCCTTTTTGCCACTGGTATAGTTAGTGTACATGGTCAATTTTATTGGTGGTGGCGACAAACAGTTTTTGGCAAAGCTACTTTAGCTGATAATAATTTTTTTCGTATTGTAAGCTCAGCTCATCTTCTAATTTTGCCCTGTCTTTTGATTCTTCTTAGCCTACTTGCCAATCGTTCTACAAGAAAAAGAGGTGTTATCTTTTTGGCTGTTTTGGTCAGTTTAACGCTTTTGATAAATTTTTCTCGCGCTTATTTTTTGGGTTTGTTTTTGGGACTGATTTTTTTGGTTCAAGGCCTAACATTTAAAAAATGGATAGTTTTCTTTTTATTAATAATATTTTTTTTAGTAGCCGAATTCGTTGTTCTCAATTTTTTAATTAGCAATAGTCCTAATATGGCTTATTTGCAACAAAGAGTCAAAAGCATAGCTTCTCCTGATAGTGAGCTAAGTGCCTCTACTCGTATGAATATTTTGCCACGTTTATTGGAGAAGATAAAAGAAAAACCGGTTTTTGGATACGGTTTGGGCTCAACTATATCTTATCTAAATCCTCTCTCCGGAAAAGAAGACATTACCTTCCATATTGATTGGGGCTATTTGGAAATTTGGCTAGAGTTAGGATTATTAGGTTTGATCCTTTATCTTTTTATTCTGTCCATTGTTTTTTATCAAGGAAGGCAATTGTTCAAAAAAGCTCAAGGCGATATTAAACAGCAGAGATTAATTGTCGGAACAGGTGCTGGCTTATTAAGTTTAGTAATAGCAACTATTACTGGCCCATATTTATTTCATGCTTTGGGAATTTTTTATTTAATCTCAGTTATTATTATTTTTAATTACAAGAATCACTCCTCGCTATGCTCGTCAGAACCTTGTAATTAAATAAACATTAAGGTACTTTAATTATGAATCCAAGAAAGAAGAGAAGCTCTAAAGTTTTAGTTCAGATTGTTACATGGAATAGTCATTTTTTTATGGAGAATTGCCTTGATTCTGTTTTTTCCCAGACCTATAAAGATTTTTCTGTTTTGATTATTGACAATGCTTCCACTGATAAAACTATTGAGTTTATTAGAAAGAAATATTCGTCTTTTAAAAATTTGTTTATTTTACAAAATGTTCATAATTTAGGATTTGCATCTGCCCATAATCAAGGTTTCAGTATTAGTCAATCAGACTTTATCTTAATAATGAATCCAGATATTGTTTTACGTCCAGATTTTTTAGAAAAACTAGTAACAACCATAAAGACTAATCGTCGCATTGGTAGTTGTTCTGGCAAATTATTAAAAATGAAATTTAATAATTCAGAAACAAAGGTAAGGGGGATTAAAACAGAAATTATTGACAGTACTGGTTTTTTGATTCGTAAATCAGGGCAGGTTCTTGACAGGGGAGAAGGCGAAGAGGATAAAGGGCAATACGACAAAGAAGGTGATGTTTTCGGGCTTTCTGGTGCTTGTGTTCTATATAGTCGTAAGGCATTAGAAGATATTAAAATTCCTACAAATAAAGGTTATGAGTATTTTGATGATGATTTTTTTGCCTACAAAGAAGACATAGACTTAGCTTGGCGTTTAAATTTGCGCAAATGGCACAATGTTTATACTCCTAAAGCTATAGCTTATCATTTTCGAACAGGAGCTCCTAAATCTAAACGATTTTGCCAGTCTTCGTTGATAAATTTTTATTCTTTTCGCAATCATCTTTGGATGTTGATTAAAAATATTCATTCTTCATTTTTTTGGAGGAATATAAAACATATCTTTTTCTATTTAGTGCTCAAGAAAACATATTTGTTTTTTACTCAGCCCAAAATTTTATTCCAAAGTGGTTTTTCTTTCTGGAAAAAGTTTTTTAAAATTGTTCGCAAAAGAAAATATATTATGAATAAAGCTAAAGCTATTCCAGGAAAAATTAATAAATGGTTTGTATGACAACCAACCCGTCGGGTTGATTGTTAGAAATCAGAAATTTTATACTAGTATGTTATCTATTATTATCCTTAACTATAATAATGTTAATCTTCTAAAAAAATGTATAAAAAGCATTTTGGATGCTCAGATTAAAATAGATTATGAGCTTATTGTGGTTGACAATAACTCGCGAGACAAAAGTAAAGAATTTTTATCTCAACTTAACTTGAGCCAAATCAAAATGCAGGTGGTTATTAATAATTATAATTCTGGTTATGCTGTTGGCAATAATCAGGCGATTAAACTAGCACAAGGAGATTATATTTTTATTTGTAATCCAGATATCATTGTTTTACAGGGGTCAATTGAAAAACTATATTCTTATTTAAAAAGCCACTCAGATGTAGGTATAGTGGGTCCGCAATTATTAAATTTAGATCGTACTGTTCAATATTCTTGCTGTCGTTTTCCTCATTGGTATACCCCTTTTTTGAGAAGAACCTTTTTAGGGAGATTGCCTTTATTGAAAAAAAAACTCGAAGATTATTTAATGTTAGATTATAGTCACAAAGAAGAAAAAGATGTGGATTGGATGATTGGAGCTGCTTTAATGTTTAATAAGAATGTTTTTGAAAAACTTGGTGGTTTTGACGAAAGATACTTTTTGTATTTTGATGATGTGGATTTAGCACGTAGGATTTGGAAAGAAGACAAAAGGGTAGTTTATTTGCCAAATATACAAATGATTCATGCTCATCAACGCTTATCGGCCGTGCATTCTACTTTACCATCCTTGTTTTCTAAAATATTATGGATTCATGTCCAAAGTGCTCTGAAATATTTTTGGAAATGGAGATGACATAAAACTCCGGTGGTTAATATAAAAAACCAACCCAACGGGTTGGTTATGGGGCTATGGGTTATACACATGGGTTGACTGACAGAGCTAAAAATTAGTGGTATAATTTAAGTCATGGGTTTTAAAATGCGTAATTTAAATCTTGTAAGACTTTCTCTAAAGTAAGTGAGAGTTTTTTTATTTTATATTAAAAATTAATTTTAACAATATGAACAAAGTGAAAAAGTTTTTATCAATTATAACAATGATAAGTATCGTTGTTTTGCCGTTGAGCCCGATTGTTGCTTTGCCAGCTAATGCAGTTGGAACAGTTGACCATTTTAAAATAGATACGGGGGGAGCTACAGATGTATGGGAGAGAGATATTGAGTTTATTTATTTAGATACTGACTCCGATTCTACTGTTTCTATAGATGATGTACGAATTGCTCCACCGATGGGGTTTAATATAGGGAGCGTGGTAGTGAGCGAAGATGGTGATGTCGGTGATAGTTTAAATATTCTTGCTAATCCTAAAATAACAGGCGGAGATGCTAATTGGGCAGCTGGAGAGGGTTTTTATATTGATGCTAATGATGTTTTAGATACAGATGGAGATACTTATTTGGATTGGAGCGAAGATCCAGTAGAAAGAGAAGAGCTTGTGGTTGGCGTTAATTTAGAAGATTTGACTAACGCCAAAGTTACTGGCGATAACTCAATTTATGACATAGGCGAAGGTGTTTATATATCTACGAGCAGTAATGTTACTTCTACTGACACGGTAATTGTTGCCCACGAGATTGGCGCGGCCTTAGTCACCCTAGAGAACGCCAAAGTAAGCACAGGAGGAACTACTAATGTCTATAATGCGGGCGAAGGTGTATTTAAAAGTTGGGATGATTATCACACTATGGACGATACAGTAATTAAATCACCAACCTTAACGGAAGCGATTAATATAAAGGTTACCAGCTCAAGTAGTGCAAGTACTGGTCCGGGCGCGCCAATTACTTTGACTATTAATCAGGTTGACACTGGGGGAAGCACAATTGAAACTGACACTGCTACAACAGGAATATATATTGACCTTGAAAATTCAACTACCGCCAGTATTGTATCTGTAGGCGGGGATTTTAGCGGAAATGTAGTTCAAGAATATAATAGCCAGCATTGGTTAGTGAATATGAGTGGAGACACAGGTCAAGGAACTGTGGTTTGTCGCGATGATAGTCCGGGCTCATTTGATGTTTACGTTATGTCGGATAGCACCAATTATGTTGAGGCAGATGGTCATAAGGTTATTGATGTGATGGATTATGGCATGCAAGGCGCAGATCATATTTCTGCTGTGGCTGCTTCTACTGTTGTTGAGGACGGACAAGTAACAGTTTATCTTTATCAGAGAGACGCGAGTGATAATTTAATCGGCAACCCAATCAATGATGTTTCTGTTTCCGTTGCTAATGGAGTTATTGTTTCGGTGAACGGTAGTGTAGATGGTTATGGAGATTTGGACCAAACAACAGCACAAAATATTAGTTTGAATAATGGTGAGGGAGTGGTAGTAGTTAAAGCCAATGGTACAATTGGTGATGTAGTTACGGTCACCCCTGATTCTGGTTCAGTAACTGGTGGTGCTGACATTACATCTCAAATAACTATTGAAGCTCCAACAACTTTATCTATTATTGGTTATGGCCCAATGAATGGTGAGCTGAATGTTCCATCATTTGCGCCCATTGATTTCTTTTTCAATGCCGAGCCGAGTGGAACTTTTCCATTAACCAATACTTCAATAAGCAATTTCTCTATTGTTGACGGCGAAGGAGTAGCTGTATCTGGACAATGGACTTCTGGCAGTCATTCTTGGGGTGGTCAAACTGAATATTTTATTTCCTTTAATTCTACATCAGGGTTTGATGATAGCATAAGTTATACGGCCTCAGTTAAGAAAACTATAGTTTCAAATACTTCTATTGATTCTTTTATGCCAGCATTGGACTCAACAGAATTAATTTATAGCTTTTCGTTTATTACTGGTTCTGGGGGTGGAAATTATATGGCCCCTCCAGATGGTGGAGACTCGGGTGGCACAATGGGTGGATGGATGCCTGGCATGGACAATCAGTTCACTGGTGATATGGGAGGTTCTTTCCCTCCAATGGCATTTTTAGATTATCCAATGCCTAATTCATGGGACGTGCCAACAAATGTTAGTGCAATTATTGTCGGCTTTGACAGGCCTATGGATACGACGACTTTTGCTAATAATATTTATATTAAAAAAATGGTTAGCGGTAGTGAATCACTAACTCTGCCTTCTGGTACCGTAACTTTGACGCCAAGTGCTGACAACAGAAGTGCAACCATTACTGGTTATACCTACGAAGCTAACAGCGAATACCGGGTTATTGTTACTCGTGACGTTCGAGATTCTAATAATGAGCAATTAGCCGGAATGCCAGAAGGAGGAGGCTTTGGCTTTGGTTTTGGGAATATGGGATCATTTAAAGAATCCTTTAATACTGGTTCGGGAGCAGTGACAATAACATCATCATATATAGGCAGTAATTTAGATGCTTATATGTCTAGCGGTTCAATCACTGGCGTGCCAACTGGTTTTGAAATTAGAGCCAATTTTGACAACACATTAAATCCTGCGACTGTTAATAACACTAATGTTACTTTGAAAAAAAATAATACTTTGAGTATAGGTGGAACAGTTAATTATAATGCAATGGAAGGAAATTCAATTAAGTTTATGCCGAATACTGTTTTGCTTCCAAATACAAGTTATACTTTTGCTATTTCTACGGCGGTTGAAAGCATTTCCGAACAATATATTGCATTGGTTACCAAAACTTTCACTACTGGAGCAGCTGATGCAACTGACCCTCAAATAGTTTGGGCTGATGCTGATAATTATGGTTTATTTATTCAATTTGATGAACCGTTAGTTGTTTCTACCGCCGAGAATGGTGGAAACTATACACTAAAAACTTGCGCTACTCCAGGATGTGATGCCAGTGTCGGAGGGCAAGAGAATTTGCAATCAGGCGTTTTTTTTCATTATGAGCCAATGAATAACGAAGTCAGAGTAGATGGACTAACACTAACTCCTGACCACGGTTTTTATATCGAAGCTTCAGCTAGTGTTACTGATTTATCTGGAAATGGAGTTGACACTGGTCATAAATCATGGAGTGGTGTAGTTATGGATGGAGCTAATTTTGCTGGAGGACAAGGAATGTTTAATATGGATTCAATGGGTTTTGAAGATTTTAATATGGGCTCAATGGGAATGGAACCAATCAATGTTATGCCTATGAATCAAATGGCTGGTTCAACTACAGTATATTTTGTTGATGTTCCAATAAATACAGCTATTCCAGCTAATGGGACTCTTGAGCTTCAGTTCCCAGCTGGTTTTGATATAAGCGGAGCAAAGGGGGATCAATACAGTCCAATGAATAGCGATTTTAATGGTCCCGGCCCAGGCACAGTTACTTTTACTAGCGTTGATCCAGCCGGTACTGGTGTTGCTACGGGAGGAACAGTTAATGACGGTATTGGTGTAGCAATTGGTGCCAGAAAAATTATAATTAAATTGTCAGCCGCCACACAATCTAAGGACTTTTTAAGTCTTGACCTTGATGGTATTGTTAACTCCAGCGAACCGAAAGGATTTGAAACAAGTGGTTATCAAGTGAGTATTCAAACCAAGGATTCCTCGGGTGTTTTATTAGAAGCCATGACTTCTATGCCTTTCTTTCTTGGGGGAGCTGGTGCAAATACTATTTCAGGAACAATTCAGAATGGGTCTTCTACTGGTTTGAATGGAGTTAGAGTTTTTTTGGGCTCGCCGATGACTGGACCAATGGAAGCGATTACTTCTTTAAATGGAGCTGGCGATTTGGTTGCCGGGAATAACGCTGGAGAATATAAATTTGAAAATTTGCCTGACGGTAATTATCAAATATGGACAGAACCAATGTTTACGGTTGGTAGCACTGATTATTATGGTCAAGATTGGCCAGAGCCAATTTATGTTAGCACGGACGAAACTAAGAATTTCACTGTTCAAGAAGCATCATCTGATAATGGAGCAACAGTGGAGGTAACTATTACAGGAACAGTAACTAATAGCGCACCTACTAATCTTGGATTTAACGATAGTATTGATATTTTTGCGGGAAGTCCGAGAGGATTTGTAGTTAAAACTTTAACCAGAGCTGAATTAATAGCTCATATTGCAAGTCCTTTGACTAATCCAATTGTTTTATATCTCCCACAAACTGGCGATTGGAATATTGGGATGGGCCCAGCTATGCCTAAAGGACCAACGATGAATGCTATGTTAGAAATTGATTGGTTACCCTCACAACCAACCAATCTTATGGTGACAGATAGTCCATGGGCGGCTAATCCTTCTACGATTGGTCTCAGTTTTGCTAGTGCTGATAAAACAATTACCGGACATGTTCTTGATGGCAGTGGCAATGCAGTAGCTAACGCGGAAGTTTTTGCTCAGAGTCCGAATGGGGGAGGTATGGGTTCTAACGCCAGAGCTAAGTCAGATGGAGCTTACACCTTAAATGTTGCGGAAGGTAGTTATATTGTTGGAGCATTTCTTCCGGGAATGCCGTCTGGTCAAGAAACTCCAGTAGTTGTAACCAACACGGGGGTTTATGCTGGTGGTTCTAGTACATCTACTACTAATGTTATATTAAAAGTTGCTAAGCCAGATTATACAATTACTGGTCGCGTGACTGATGGAACAAATATTATTTCTAATGCGGCTGTTTGGGCTCATCGCACTGATGGTCCTGGAAATGCTGATGGCCGAACAGACAGCACTGGTAATTATACAATCTATGTTGGAGCGGGTACTTGGCAATTAGAAGCTCACGCGCCAAGTTATGGCTATTTAGGTTCAAAGACTTTAATTGTTACTACAGAAAGTTTGACTGGTCAAAATTTTTCTCCGTCTTCTGATTTAGGTTCTATATCAGGAACCATTGATATTCCGAGCACAAGTGATGATTCAGGGGTGATGGTTCATGCTTGGGGACCAGGAGGAGGAAATGAAACAAAAACAAGTAGTGACGGAACTTACAAGATTAATTATTTGCCTTATGGCACATATACATTAGAAGCGTTTATTCCAGGAATTGGAAATTTAGCTTCTTTGACCGTTGTAGTTGATGGCGATGAAACAGACAAAAATCTTGTAGTTAGTCAGCCTCAAATTATAACAATCACCTTGAGCGGAGCCGTGAATGAAGATAGTTTTATTGATTTTCACACAAGCAATGGCATGGGTAATGGTTTGAAAATTCCTCGTGGAGAAACATCAAGAAAGATTAAACTTCCTGATGGAGTTTACTATATCAATGCTTTTATTCCAGGAATTAATTTTAATGCGATTACAATTGCCTCTGATGGCGATGGCTATGATGCAGACACAAAGCAATTGACAGTTAGTGGTGCAGAAACAATTACGATTGCTTTGCCGACTCTCTATACTATTAATGGGCAAGTTAAAGTGGGAGGCGTAGGTACTAATAATGCTTGGTTTTGGGTTCAAAACGATTCCACCAAAGAATATTTTGGCGTCGCAACATCAAATAATGGAACTTCTGACGGTATGTATTCTCTGGGCGTTCCTAACGGTACTTACAAAATGGGCGTTGATAAGCCAGGTTATAGTTCAAATCCTCAAGAGGTCATTGTTAACGCCGCTAATAGGTCGGATATTAATTTTACTTTAACGGCCAATGACCGAACAATCACTGGTACGGTTACTGACGGCACTGATCCTATTGCTAATGCTCATATTTGGGCGGAAAAAACAGGCGGAGGATGGTCAGGAACTGAAACTGACCCAGATGGGACCTATATCTTGTCGGTAACCTCTGGAACGTGGTCGGTAAAAGCGGTAGCTATGAGTTATGTCGAGTCTAGCGTTTTATCGGTTAATGCTAGTGCTGGTAGTGTTACCAGCCAAGATTTTGCTCTTACCCTTTTGACTGGCGAGGCTATGTTGAAGAATCCAATTTCTCAACCATTGACGCCTTCGGCTGGAGGGACAATTAGAAATACTAACATGGGGATCAATATTGTTGTTCCGCCCCAAGCCTTAGGTAGCGGTAGTAATTCTGGACAATTCAGCGTCTCAGAAACAAATAGTATTCCTTCTACCACTTCATCTAAACCCTTATCAGGAAAGGGTAAAAATATTACAGCTTCAGACGAGAATGGCAATCCAATTACTCAATTGAGTGGTGATATTGAGATTACTATGGAATATACGACCAGTACTTTAGCTGTTGACGGGATTGATACCTTAACAGAGCAAAAAGAAATGATGATGGGTTATTGGGATAGTTCTACAAATAATTGGGTGACTGTTCCGACTACCATGACTTATTATTCTGGAGATACTGTAATTCAATCTGATTCTGTATCAGCGGATATGAGCAATATTAGCGAAGTTAAATTTAAGGCTAGTGTTGACCATTTGACCACGTTTGCGGCAATCATTCCTCAAACTGTTACCATTGCCTCGACTCCAGATCCCGATGGCGGCAGTACAACTGGCGGCTCAGCTTCTTATGTCGGACCAACTAATATCTCAGTATCTATTAATAATGGAGGATTAACGACAAGCTCTAGAAATGTTCTTTTATCTTTGTCAGCTGTCAATGCCTTAAAAATGATTATTAGCAATTCATCTGACTTTTCTCAGTCAGTGTGGCAGGATTATACTGCCTCTGTGGCATGGGTTTTAAGTGATGGCGATGGAGAAAAGATTGTTTATGTTAAATATATGGAGGCATCGTCTAATCAATCTTCCTTGGTTTCCGACTCAATTATTTTAGAAGAACTAACGGGCGTTAGTGATGGCGTGTTGATTTTTGATCAGGACCTAGTCAAAATGATTGACAGTTCTGCTATTTATTTAATTTTAAATGGTCAACGACATGTATTCCCTCATATAGCCGTCTATAATTCGTGGAATTATCCTCAAGATTTTTCAAGTGTTAAGACTGTTTCTGATAGTGATTTAATTAATTTCCCAGAAGGAGATGCGGTGCCTTTCCGAGATGGTTCAATGTTTAGGGGTACTACCCTTTCATTACACGGACAATCGGCTTCAGCAGTTTTCTATGTTGAAGATGCCACCTTAAGGCCAGTTCAATCCGGAGAAATTTATCAGGAGTTATTTAATGATTCAGATTGGGAACTAGTTACTTGGGTTCCAGACGATTTGTTAGATAAATTTGAATATCCTTTAGGAGAAACAATTGCTTCAGCCGACACACATCCTAATGGTTGTTTAGTGAAATATACTGATTCTTCTGCTGTTTATTTAGTAAGCAATGGAGAGTTAAAGCCATTTGCTTCATGGAGTGCTTTAACTAGTAATAAGTATGATAATCAAAAGATATTCACTATTCCAGTAACGGAAATTTACGTTATGGCTGACGTGATTACAATTTTAGCGGGAAGTTTAATCACTCCAGTAATCATCGCAGGATTTTAAGATAAAAAGATAATTGAATTATTTGTTAGAAGCGAATTCTTAGAAGCTCGGCCTCCCTTTGGAAGCCGAGCTTCTCAACAAGAGAACTGGAGGAATTCACGGTAGCATGTCATCAAACGTTAGGAGACTAGGTATCCCTACAAACAGGGCTTTACTTTTTTGTATTTTTTAGGCATAATAATATATACAAGGTCAAATATAAGTTTTAATTAATTTAGAGAATTATGACAAAAAAAGCATTAAGTTTAATAGGAGTAATTTTAATCACGCTTATGGTTACTGGTTGTGTTAAAAAAATAGACGACGACAAAAAAGCTTCTCCTGAATCTCAGGACCCTAAAAAAACTGAGAAAATGATTCCAGTAGAAGGGTCTGAAGCAAATGCTACAGACTTAAAAATTGAAACAATAAAAGAAGGGGATGGGCAAAGAGAAGTTAAAAGTGGCGATGCTATTAGTGTACATTATGTTGGGACACTAACTGACGGCACTAAATTTGATTCTAGTATTGATAGAGGTGTTCCACTTACCTTTACAGTAGGCGCTAGTCAAGTAATTAAAGGTTGGGAGCAGGGAGTTCCGGGAATGAAGGTTGGCGAGAAGAGAATATTAACAATTCCAGCTAGCCTTGCTTATGGAAGTAGGGGGGTTGGAGAAATAATTCCTCCTAATTCAACATTAATTTTTGAGGTAGAATTAATTAATTTTACTGATTAATTTTTTTAAAGAAACCTAGAAAATTGCCTATATAAATGTAGACAATCATCAATTAGATATTCTGTCAGGCCACAAACCTGACAGAATGTTTTTTTTTCTTTATTTCCTCTTGAAATTAAAGTCATATTCTGTATAATATAATAATATTCTAATGTATTTATGTTTAAAATTCTTGAGAAAATTTTAATTCATCAGATAAAAAAGGGGGACGAACAAGCGTTCGCCCAATTTTATAATACTTATCAACCGAAGATTTATCGCTTTGTTTATTTTAAAGTTTCAGATAAAGAGAAAGCACAAGATTTGACAGATGAAGTATTTATTAAAGTTTTTCATTATTTAAAAGATAATGAAGCTCATGAGATTGAAAATTTTCAAGCTTTTATTTTTAAGACAGCTCGTAATTTAGTGATTGATTTTTATCGCACACGCAAAAAAGATGTTTCTTTAGATGCTATTTCAGAAATTGTTTCTAAAGAAGATATAAGTAAAAAAATTGACAACAAACTAGATATAGAGAAAGTAGCTAAAACAATTAAGCAATTATCTGATGACTATAGAGAAGTTATTATTTTAAGATTTGTTGATGGTCTTAGTTTTAAAGAAATTAGTCAATCTACTGGTAAGTCCTTAGGAAGTTGTAGAATGCTAGCTCACAGGGGGATTAAGAAAATAAAAGAGATAATTGATAAACAACAGGGGTAGGTCCACGATCACGACTGTTACATTTTTGTAATTTGTTCGTCTTAATAAGTGTATGACTATGACAGAAAAAGAGATTGTAAAATCACTAAAACAGCTTTATAAATCTGTTGAACGAGATCCCCTTAGAGAGGGGGAGTCTTATAATATGCTTCTAGGCTCTTTTAGAAAAATCTTTCCGGGGACCCCTAAAGTTCATATGAGTTTTTATTTAGCTCTTCGTCCAGTAGCAGTTAGTCTAGTAGCTTTATTGATTGTTACCTTCAGCGGGTTTGGGTTACTAAAGGCTTCAGAGAATACAGTTCCAGGTCATTTTTTATATACATTTAAACGAGTTGCCGAAAGAACGCAACTTGTTTTTGCTTTCAATCAATCTAAAAAAACAGCTCTAAGGGCTCAGATTTTAACCAATCGTTTACAGGAGGTAAAAATTTTAACAAAGAATACTGAGAAAGGTGATATTAAAGCTGAAAATAAACTTAATGTTTTAACTCAAAAAGTTACCAGCGAAATGCAAAATTTAAAAAAAGAAGTAGCAAGTAAAATAATAAACCCTTTCCCAGATGACGACCTACTATATATAGAAGATGACTTGCCGATTCAAGATGGCAGAATGGTTTTTACAATTAATCAAACAGAGGATTTAGAGAGGTTATTGACACAAACCCATGGACTTTTAGAGGAAAGAAATTTATCGGCTGCTTTAATAAGCATTGACAAAGCAATTCATGTGTCTCAAAGCCAAGAACCTACCACAGAAGAAGATATAACAGTAGACGAACATGTTGAAGAAAATATTGACGAAGAACATGAGGATCAAGAAATTGACAGTAACGAAAATGAAGAAGAATCGTCTATATACGAAGAAGACACAACCAAGAAAGAGACAGAAACAGAAATAAAGATAAAAGAACCCATTACAGATGTTCAGCCATCAATAACTGAATCTAAACTTCCACCAGCATCTACGGGTGAACTTTTCCAAGGAATAATAAGCACAGAGAGATCAGAAGAACCAAACAAAGAAGTTGGTACAGGATTGGTTCGCGAAAAATAATATCTTTAATAAGTCTTTTATAAACTAACTAACTAATTATCAATTCCTCCTCGATTGAACTCGGTATATAGGTCAAATTCGTACCGAACTAGATCGGGCCAGTTGAAGAAGCTGGGACTCAAGGTCGAATTTTGTTCTTGTTATATTATATAACGGGGAAACTCTCAGAACGGGATATCCCCTGAGAATTTCTAGAACTAGAATGAGGAAAAAATATAATATAAAGATGCGTGTTTGCAAATTAAAAAAATTAACGCAGTACTCGTTAACATTTGTATAAATACGTATCATAAAGAGGATTAATTAAAATATGAGTAGATTAAAAAAATTGATTGCAATAGGAACTACCGCTACCATGTTACTCTGGTCTTTTGGTATGGTTTTGCCTGCGCCTATGGCTCATGCAGCTACCATTGCTGATGGTGACTTAGTTAAATCTGCTGACAGTTCAGCCGTTTACTACATTCAGGGTGCAAACAAGCGTGTTTTTCCTCATTACAATGTATATCTTTCTTGGGGTTACCCAGGAGACTTCTCTACTGTCAAAACAGTTAGCGCTTCTGAATTAGCTGCTTATACTGATGACAATTCTATGCCATTTCGTGATGGTTCTCTTTTTAGAGGAACTGCCACTGGTTTAGGCGGTTTAGACACGACAGCTGTTTTTTACGTAGAGAATTCCGAACTTCGCCCTGTTTTATCAGAGCAAGTTTACCAAGGGTTATTTAATGACACAGATTGGGTCAAAGTAACCTGGGTACCAGATGATTTATTAACAAAGTTCAATTATGATATGGGCGCAGATTTAACTACATCTGCTACTCATCCTAATGGCACTGTTGTTAAATACACTGGTACATCACAAAAGTATGTAATTGAAGGTGGTCAGAAAAGAGCTATCTCTGATGCCGCTTTTAGCGCCAACAGATATTTAGCCGATTCTGTCCTTACAATTGATACTGACGAAGTATACGCCGCTGGTTCTTCAATCACAGGCGTAGAATCTGGATTATTAACTCCAGGTTGGGTTGCTACTACTGGCACAACCACTTCCGCATTAACTGCTAGCTTATATAATAATTTTGGCGACACTTTAATGCTTGGAGGTTCTACTAACAATGGTCTTTTGCAACTTAGAATAACTGCTGGAACTACAGCAGTCTCAGTTGATGCATTGACCTTTACTAGAAGTGGAATTGGTGACACAGATGATTGGACTGGTTTATATGTTGATGTAGATTCTACTAGAGAAACTAGTAGCAGAACATTAGCAGCAGACGATCAAACCGTGGAGTTTTCTGGTTTAGGATTAACTATTCCAGCAAATTCTTCTAAGACCGTTGCTTTAAGAGGTGATTTAGCTACGATTGCTGGTGGTGATGCTGATCGAGGTAATAGGCACATCTTCAGTTTAACTAGTGTTGATACATCATCTACCGTTACAGGATTGCCTTTAAATGGTAATTCGATGGAAGTTGGCTCTCAAGATGTCAGTATCGTAACAATTAGCATGGGTACTGATCCATCTGATCCAAGTGTTGGTTCACAAAATAAGGAAATTGCTAACTTTAAAGTAGAAGCTGGCAATAATGATATTTCAGTGAATCAAATGGTTGTTACTTTTGGTGGAACTTTATCCACTTCTGATGTGACTAACCTTAAACTTTACGACCAAGACGGAACTTTATTAGCAACAGTTGCTTCTATTGGTTCTAAAGATAGAGCTACTTTTAACTTTACGTCTCCTTACGCAATTGAGGATAGTAATAATATGCGTTTCTCAATTAAAGCTGATGTAACTGGTAAAGTAGATCAATATCTTTATTCCATGATTGAAGAAGATAGTCATCTAAATGCAACTGATTTGGTTTATAACTGTAGCGCCGCTATAGTTAACATAGATGTTGATACATCTTCTGACCAAAATAAAGCAGCTAGAAGAATTGATCTTCAAGGTGGAGAAATTACTATAGCTGAAAACGGTCCAAATACTGGTAAAATTGG
>Ga0075122_10000688_pt1 | contig 25703 bp, 22 predicted proteins | sample AntAceMetag02UKB_FD_69790 | JGI IMG/M metagenome (GOLD analysis project Ga0075122, IMG submission 69790) | Saline lake microbial communities from Ace Lake, Antarctica - Antarctic Ace Lake Metagenome 02UKB | ecosystem: Environmental > Aquatic > Non-marine Saline and Alkaline > Saline | place...
ATTATCAATTTCCTGAAACATGAAATTTCTTACTGAAAAGATTAAAACAATTGAAATAAGAGAGATAAATAACACTCTTAAAGATTGATGTAGGTGTTTGTTGTTTTTTAAGTATTTAACTTGAAAAATCTTAAATAAAGAATTCTTTAATATCTTACTAAAAAAATCGCTTAATAAAACTAATAATATACTCGCAATATTCAAGACTAAATATATTGATAACAAAACAATGATTAAAGAATGTATTGCAAGTTCAAAAAATACAAATTGGTATTCTAAAAATAATAAGATTGCAGAAATACTTACAAAAAGATATTTTGGCTTATATTGTTCAAATCTTTTATCGCTACTTTGATTTGCGACAGATTTTTTGTTTTCTCTAATAAAAGAAATATATGCTCTAATAAATATAAAGAAAGAAATAGAGATTAACGAAGCTACTATAGGAATAATTTTTATAGGGACAAAACCTTCTAGCCCATATACATAAGCTCCATAATTGACCACTACGTAGCTTAAAACAATTCCAATAATAAAGGAAATGAAAACATAAATAAGCCACTGCATCAAAGAAACATGCCAAATAAATCGATTATCTCCACCTAATGTTTTTACTACGCCCTGTTGTTGTCTAATATCCTTATTCACAATTGGAAACAGAGAATCTAGTACCATTACCATTGCGAGTAATACAATTAGGCCAAGTGCAAGTAACATAGAACTTAAATCCATTGCTTTATTTGAAATAAATGTCCAATCTACCGCTGGAAAAATATTATAATCGTTATAATTTTCATCTGTTTTTAAAAGTTCTATAATAGAATCTATGTCATAATTGTGATTTACATTTAAATATAAAGTATTCCCTAAATTTGATAGATTTGAAATTCCATAAATATCTGACATAATCTGTTCCTTATCAATATAGAAACTGATTCCACTAAATATACCAGAATCAGGAAATACATCTCCAATCGTATACTCAAATTCCGTATCTAAAATGATGAAACTTATTGAATCGCCAATATTAAGATTGTGTTTGGTTGATAATGACTCAGATATAATAATCGAATTATTAGTAATTAATACATCTTGATCCACCATAATTTCAAACTCGTGAGGTAACGAAGAAATCATTTGAGCATAAAATGTTTCATTTTCAACTTCTACTAGAACATTAATATTAAAGAAAGACAAAACATAATCAAAATAGTTCCCATAGTTTTCATTGACTGTACGCTTATTGATTAACCTTGCGCTAGAGTACTCATCGTACGTCATAACTATATCTGTTTTATTATATTCGTTTAAAGCTTGTAGTTCATATACTCTACTAAAAGATGAATTCATACTGAAAAGCATAATGGTCAAACAAAAAACTAGTGATAAGGTAAGAATAACCACTAGAGAACTTTTTTTATTCCTTGAAACATTTCTAAATGCGAAAAGGACTTTGAACTTACTTAAATTCACTGAATAATACCATCCACTAAACGAAATACTCGATTACAATATTTTAGATAGTCTTCATTATGGGTTACCAGAACAATAGTAATATTTCTTTTCACATTCAATTTTTTTAATAATTCCATTATTTCTAGACCATTTTTTTGATCTAAGTTTCCAGTTGGTTCATCCGCAAATACGATTTTAGGATTATTCACTAAAGCCCTTGCGATAGATACTCTTTGCTGCATGCCGCCAGATAATTGATTAGGGTAAAAATCCTTAAATTTCTTCATACCTACTTCATCCAAGATTTCATCAATATAGCCTTCATCTTTTCCCGCTATCACTCTAGCCAATAAAATATTCTCATATACTGTCAAATTCGGAATAAGATTATAAAATTGAAAAATAAATCCCAATTCAGTTTTTCTTAAATCCGCAATTTCTTTTTCACTGTATGCGGAAATATTCTTTTTTAGAAACAAGATTTTTCCAGAAGTTATTTTTTCTAAAGAACTCATGCAATATAAAAGTGTGGTTTTCCCTGAGCCGGACGGCCCAACGATTCCGGTGAAATCTCCTTGTTCTATTTCTATATTAATTCCTTTAAGAACTTCTTGGCTTAGTGCGGTATTAATAAAGGTTTTCTTTAAGTCAATAGTTTCAATAACTTTCATATGTTTCCTCTTTCATTAAATCAACTACTTATCGTAAATCAATAATATCATTATTCAGCTTGTTTTTCAATACTAGGTAACTATTTAAAATGGATGTTAATCAAAAAAAAAGAATAAATCTTAATTGGATTTATCCTCGTAAAAAAAGCATATTAGTGTTGTATATTTCTATTCTGATTTAACTTTGCATTTCACATGGTTGGTTTCATATATTAACCAAAACAATCCTACAATAAGCAAAACCAATGCTACGAATTTGTATGGCAAACCTGCAAGTGGTAAAACAGCAACAGAGAATGTTAATCCTATTATAGAAAACATTGCGATTACACATGGAGTACAACCATAAGTTATTAAACCAAATATGTATGCAATGCCAGAGAAAAACGAACCCTTCCCTTCTTTACCAGTAAGTTTTACTAGCCCAGTTGAAATGTTCCACATAAATGCGCTCAAAGAAGCCATGATCAAATTAAGAATAATATTTATAATAATCAAATACACTCCATATTCTTCAACCATATTTCTATACCCAATATTTAAAGCGTCTAATGTGAAATATAATACTGAGAAAAGAGTGAAGATAATAATTCCTTGAATAATATACTTTTTTTGTTTTTGCATTTCCAAAATTGTCTTAAACATAAACATATCTCCTAAATAAATATAAATAATTATATCACACTACTAGATTATATATTTAGAATATGCTTAGTCTTCAATCATTTGAATTGCCTTCCTATATATATCCCTTATTGCAAATGAGACAGAAAACTCTACATTTGTAACAGGCTCGCCATTGTTAATTAATTCTATAACTTTTTTGTCATAAGGAATCATACCTAAAAAGTCTATATTTAGGGCCAATATGTGTGTTTCAATTTTTCGACTTAAGCTAATATTTGTATCATATTTGTTTACACAAACTGCTGTTTTTACACGAAATTTTTGAGCAGTTTGAATAATTCTCTCCATATCCGAAATTCCAGATACCGATGGTTCTGCGACGATTAAAACAAGATCGACACCACTAATCGATGCGATAACAGGACATCCAATTCCTGGAGAACCATCAATAATAACTAATGGTTCATCAGTCAAATTGTCTTTCAATTGTGTTTTGACTTCAGTAACTAGTTTTCCGGAATTTCCACTGCCCATGTTCAGTTCTGCGGTAGAAAAAATATTTTTATCTCTATATATAGTGATTTCCCCATTTATAGATTGCCTCATTTCAATTGCATCAACCGGGCATACGTACTTGCATACCGAACAGCCTTCACAAGCATATGGATTAATTGTGTACTTGCCATCAAAATCGATAGAATCAAACCGACAATTAGTTTGGCACAATCCGCATTCTATACATTTTTCTTGAACTATAAATGCCTTAGACATTCCATAATATGGTTTTGATTTTTTATTCATTACTTTGTTAACTAAATGCAAATTTGGAGCTTCAACATCGCAGTCTGCATACGCTCTTGCTTTTGATATTTCTATGAATGCGCTGGCGACTGTAGTTTTTCCAGTTCCGCCTTTTCCACTTAACACGAGAATTTGTTTCATTAACTAACCTCCTTATAGACATTGTTTAAGATGTCCTTAAAGAGCCAACTGTATTGTGAATACTTTGAAACGATTTCACCATTAGAATTGAGTCTCCCCAATTCCAAATCCATTGGTATTTCGCCCACTATCTTTATTTTATTAGCTTTTGCAAAGTCTTTGATAATGTCGTCATCGTTACATTTATTAATCACTAACCCAATATTTTTGTTAAATACCTTGACTAATGCATAGACCATTTTAAGGTTGTGCAAACCAAAAATTGAGGGTTCTGCAACTAGTAAACAATAGTCCGCATCGCTTATACTTTCCATCACCGAACAACCGTTACCTGGTGGAGAGTCAATAAATACATCTTTCTTTTTATTAAGAACTTTTTTTAATAGCTCTTTTATGATTGGGACACCAGATTCAATTCCAACGTTCATTTTGCCTGAAAAAACTTCTGTTTCATTATAAAACCCAGAAGTGATTTTTCCTATGGATCTATCAAATTCGGTTATTGCATTTTGGGGACAAACTAGTTTACATCCCCCACAAGAATGACACAAATCTTTAAAAACACGGACTTTTTCTAAAATATACGCAAGAGCATTGAATTCACAAAACTCTGTACACTGTTTACAACCAATACACTGTTCATGATTTACAACCGGAATCTTAACATTTACATGTTCCTGTGCAGTATCCTTTAACTTATAATATAAAAGACCGTTTGGTTCTTCCACATCACAATCAACATAGACTGAATCTTTCGCTAAGTATGAAAGGTTGACACTTACTAATGTTTTTCCCGTTCCGCCTTTGCCACTCAAAACTGCTACTTGCATTAATACAATTCCTTTAACTCTCCATTCAAATAGCTTACAATTAAGTCTTTAACTATTTGATCTGTAGATGCGAATACTTTTATATCCGTTGATTGTAAAACGACCAATGCCTTTTCTCCTACTCTTGGTGTGATTAATACATCTGCTTTTTTGTTTAATATAAACTCTGCAGATTTAATTCCTACACCACCTTGTCCGTCTTTGTTTTCGTTGATATATACTTCTCCTGACTTAAGTTCAGAATCATACACATAAAAGAAATTACATCTACCAAAGTGATCCGAGATGAAAGACTTCTCACCACTTGTTTTTGTTGGCATTACTATAATCATATTTTATTTCCTCCTAATTTTCTAGAAAAAGCGGCATTCAATTCAGCCGCTTTTCTTCATTATTCTTTTATCAATTGTGAATCAATAATCTTAATTCTTTGTTCCAAAACTGTTTTTTCTTGTGCTAATGTTTCATTACTTTGAATACCATTGAAATGTTGTCTATATCCTTGTCCAAATCCTCGTCCAAAGCTTCTATTACCACATTGCATATTTGCTTTTCTAAACCCTTGTTCACCGCGTATGTTTCTACCTGTATAAGGTCCTTGTCCGATAGGTCCGGTTTTGTCTTTATCCGGCATGATTACACCTCCATATATTTGACATATGTCATTTATAGTTTAATTATACAACTTTTTTGACAGAAATCAAATGATATGTTTAGTTTATTCTAAATTTTCTCTTTCAAAAGGCATACTCATACACCTAGGACCACCTCTACCTCTAGATAATTCGCTAGATGGAATGGTGTGTACTTTAATACCGTGTTTCTTCAAAAGGGCATTCGTAATATGATTTCTCTCATATACGATTACTTCACCAGGTCTTAAAACTATTGTATTCGCCCCATCATTCCACTGCTCTCTATCCGCTGCCACACTATCATCTCCGCCACATGGAATTAATGTGATTTCTTTGTGTAAATATGTTGACAGAATCTCATCTAAATCTCCCTTAATTGGCGTAACCAATAACTTATCATCATCTTCTATCGTTCTTTTCACTTCAAATGCTTTCAACACACTTTTTACATCATGATGAATTAAAAATTTATCATGATCTACTTGCGTAAATACTGTATCCAAGTGCATAAACGCTCTATTTTTAGGGATATCAAAGGCTAAAATTACCTCGAAATTTGTTTTATTGTTATAAAATAAATTCTTAGCTAATTTTTCAATAGCAGCCGGATGTGTTCTTTGTGAAACGCCCACAGCCATCACTTTTTCTGATAACACTAATATATCTCCGCCTTCAATAGTGGGAACCATATATCGGTTATAATATTTTGGAATTTCTTTACTGCCATATATTGGATGATATTTAAAAATATATTCGCCATATATGGTTTCTCTGCTTCTAGTTTTGGAAAACATTTTTGATATTGCCACACCATCATTAATTACCGCAAAGGGATCTCTTGTGAAATACAGATTTGGCATTGGATCGGTAATAAAAGGATAATCTCTTATATAATCAGATAGAGTTCTTTTTACAAAATTAGGTAAATCATTCTTTCGAATACCTGCCATAGTCAAAGAAACCATTTCTTTGGTTGAATGAAATGTATTTAAATATTCTTCTAATTTTATTGATAATGTTTCGCTTGTTACCGACGCTTCTTTAATGAATTGTTTTATAAATTCGTTTTTTATATTAGCGGCCGTATCTAAGCTCTCTGTAACTAAATCCGTAAGATATAATACTTCAACTCCATTTTTTCTGAATGTTTCAGCAAAAGCATCATGCTCCTTTTGAGCCAAATCTAACCAAGGTATGTCATCAAAAAGTAGTTGTGATAACCATTTGGGAGTTAAATTTTCAATTTCCCCACCAGGCCTATGTAATAAAACTTTTTTCAATATACCAATTTCTGATGTAACATTTAAATATCTCATAAAAATACCCTCTATTCTATTGGTTCAAATCTAGCGGTGAAGTGACGTAAGATCGGAGATTCGTATGTAAATTTCAACCCTTTAATGTTATCTCTATTTTTAAATACATTGATTAAACAATCTGCAACATATTTCAAGTGTTCTAATGTATATGTTCTTCTTGGAATGGTTAATCTCATAAATTCTTTTTCTGCTTTAATATTTTTGTGTGTATCTGGGTCTCTTCCAAGAAGCAAAGACCCTATTTCAACTGGTCGAATTCCACCTTCCAAATATAACGCATTACAAACTGCTTGTGCTGGAAACTCATCATATGGGATATGAGGAACCATTTTCCCACAATCGACAAATACAGCGTGTCCTCCTGTAGGGTTCTGAATAGGCACTCCCGCTTCCATTAACAAATCTCCTAAATACTTTACCTCATCAAGCCTATAAGCTAAATAGCTCTCTTCTAGAGCCTCTAGAAGCCCGACAGCTAAAGCATCCATATCTCTTCCAGCAAGTCCGCCATATGTTGGAAATCCTTCTTTTGGAACAATGTTTGTTTGACATCTTTGAAATAATTCAAAATTATCTTTTATAGCGATTAAACCACCTATGTTAACCAAACCATCTTTTTTAGCGCTCATTAAAAATACGTCCGCTAAAGCACATGTTTCTGATGCAATTTCTTTTACAGATTTATGTTCGTATCCTTTTTCTCGCAGCTTAATAAAATATGAGTTTTCAGCATATCTCGCTCCATCTATTATAATAGGAATACTGTTCTTTCTCGCAATGCTACAAACAGATCTCATATTTTCCAAAGAAACTGGTTGTCCCCCTGCAGAATTATTTGTAATCGTCAGTATTATTCCCGCGATATTTTTCGGGCCTTTCTCAACAATAATTTCATTTAATTTGTCAATATCAAAATTTCCTTTAAACGGATGATATTTTTCAGTTTCAAAACACTCAGGAATTACACAATCAATTGCTCTAGCTCCGGCAATTTCAATATGAGCTCTTGTAGTGTCAAAGTGAATATTAGAAATAAAGTATTGTTTGGGATGGGTTATCATTTCTGGAATAACAACTTGTTCTGCTCCTCTTCCTTGATGAGCAGGCATTATATACTTATATCCCGTGATTTCTTTCACAACTTTTTCGAGTCTATAAAAACTTTTAGACCCAGCATATGATTCATCACCCTGCATAAGAGCTGCCCATTGAAAATGAGACATTGCTCCAGTTCCAGAGTCTGTTAATAAATCAATAAATACATCTTCACTTTTTAACTTAAAAGGATTGTATCCGGCCTCTTTAAGTCTTTCAATTCGATCTTTTTTACTTATTAATTCGATTGGTTCCACCATTTTAATTCTAAAAGGTGGGAGTGCATATTTTTGCATAAATCCTCCCTTAAAAATATTTAACATATAAAGAAAACTGCAATCAAAATCAACTACAAAACTTATTTAATCATCGATTAAAAAGAAAAAGTATCGAATGATTACATATCAAATTTTACTACAATTATCTGATTTCTTCATTATTATAATTATACTATATATTGTAGCCATAGTAAATGAGTAAAAGCTAAACTATAGAAAAAGAAAAATACCTTATTTATCCCATAATTAATAGAAAAATTAATTTGGACACATATTAAGGTATTTTTTTTTATAATATTTACTTATTTATTTCTTGAATGATAATGCGTGTGAAGTAAGTGATGTGATTTCTGTCCTAGAGGTTTTTCGAGATATTCATCATACAATGCTTTAATATCTGGATTTTCATGAGACTTTCTAATCGCCATATCTTGATCCACTTGATAAATAGCTGCTATTCTCTTTTCTCTAATTTCTGTAGTAGTTCCGTAAGGTTGCCCACCACCACCGATACATCCACCTGGGCATGTCATAATTTCAATAAATGTATAAGGTGAAGTACCCGCTTTTACTTGTTCACATAATATTTTTGCATTTGCTAAAGTGTGAGCAACGGCAACTTTTACTTTTTGTCCGCCTAATTCGACTTCGGCTTCTTTAATACCTTCCAAGCCTCTCACAGAAGCAAAGTTAATATCTACTAGTTCTTCTTTGTTAACAACTTCGTAAACAGTTCTTAAAGCAGCTTCCATAACTCCACCAGACGCACCAAATATAGCTGCGGCACCGGTTGTAATACCGAATGGTTTATCAAAAGGAACTTCTTGAATATTTTCAAAATTAATACCCATTTGTCTAATCATTTTACCTAACTCTCTAGTAGTTAAAACAACATCAACATCCGGATTTACGTTATCTATACGCATTTCTTTTCTTTGTGCTTCATATTTTTTAGCCGTACAAGGCATAATTGATACAACAAATACGTCACTAGGATCCATGTTCATCTTTTCAGGATAATATGATTTTGCTAATGCACCAAACATTTGTTGAGGTGACTTACATGATGATATATGATCAAGAATTTCTGGATATCTTTGTTCAGCAAAATTAATCCATCCTGGACAACATGATGTCATCATAGGAAGTGTTCCACCATTTGTGATTCTGTCAATCAGTTCATTACCTTCTTCAATAATTGTTAAGTCAGCAGTAAAATCTGTATCGTAAACAGCATCAAACCCTAAATACTTTAAAGCAGATACTATTTTTTCCGTTACGATTGATCCTGGCCCCATGCCTAATTCTTCACCTAAAGAAACTCTAACTGCAGGTGCAACTTGAACAATAACATGAAGATTCGGGTTATTCAATGCTTCCCAAACTTGATCAGTGTCATCTTTTTCTATAATAGCTCCAACTGGGCATACACTTGAGCATTGACCACAATAAGTACAAGACTCATCAGATAAATACTTCCCAAACGCAGGAGTAATTTCAGCATCTTTACTACGTCCCATAATATCTAAAACGCTCATTGATTGAACATTTTTACAAACATCAATACATCTACCACATTTGATACAACGATTAATGTTTCTAACCAAAACTGGGTTTGAATTATCAATAGGTTTCACTTCCAACACTGTTGGAAATCTGTTTTTATCGATACCTAATTTATTAGCTAATGTTTGCAATTCACAATTTAAATTCTTTGGACAAGCAGTACAATTCGCATCGTGATTCGCTAAAATCAACTCAAGAATTGTTTTTCTTGCATTTAAAACTTTTGGAGAATTGGTATTTACAACCATTCCTTCTCTAGCAATTGTTGAACAAGAAGTAAATAATTTTTTTTGCCCTTGAAGCTCAACAACACAAACACGACATTCTGATTTAATACTCAAATCAGGATAATTACATAAAGTAGGAATGTCAATATGATATTTTCTAGCCGCTTGAAGTATTGTAGTATTATCTTCAGCAGTAATTTCTACATTATTGATTTTAAAATTTACCATACTTAATACCTCACTTTCGCAAAAAAGTCATCGCGGAAATATCTAAGAGATGAAATTATAGATGTCATAGATGTTTGACCCAATCCACATAATGAGGTTTGTTGAATAACGTTAGCCAAATTTTCTAAAGACATTAAATCTTTTTCCGAAGCACGATGATTAATAAACTTATTAATTAAATTAACAATTTGAGTATGACCTTCTCTACAAGGTGTACATTTACCACATGATTGATAAACAAAGAATTTCATATTTATCAACAAGATGTCAAAAATATCAAATCTATCATCAATAACAATGATAGCTCCTGTTCCTGTTTTTGAATCAAAAGTCTCAAATCTATCAAAATCAATAGACATATCTAGCATATATTCAGGAATAATTGGTCCAGACGCTCCGCCTAATTGAACCATCTTTATAGCTCTGTTATTCTTAACACCTTTTCCAAGAGTAAAAATCACATCTCTAATTGATGTTCCAAATGGAACTTCATATAACCCTTTATTTTTAACATTACCTGATAAACTTATCAACTTTGTTCCAGTTGAAGAAGGTGTTCCTATTTTCGCGAATTTTGCTCCTCCGTTTAGAATAATATGAGGAAAATTAGCAAATGTTTCAACATTATTTATTAGTGTTGGTTTGTTATGAATTCCTTTTTCTGTTGGGAATGGTGGTTTCGTTCTTGAACGTCCTGGTTTACCTTCAATGGACTCAATCATCGAAAACTCCTCACCACATACATATGAACCTGCTCCAGATCTAATTTCTATATTAAAATTAAAACCTCTATCAAGTATATTATTGCCCAAAAATCTATTTTCTTCAGCTGATTTAATTGTCGCTCTCATAATCTTGATTGCGTTTTGATACTCTCCTCTGATATATATATAGCCTCTGTCTGCTCCGGTAGCATAGGCTATAATAATCATCCCTTCAAGAATAGCATGCGGATCATTTTCCATTAACATTCTATCTTTGAAATTTCCTGGTTCTCCTTCATCTGCGTTACACACGATGAATTTTTGTCCAGACTCCTGTGATAAAGCTCTTACTTTAATATGTGCAGGGAATCCAGCACCACCACGACCTCTGATTTTTGATTTTTCAATCTCTTCAATAATCTTAGTTGGGTGTAAAGAAACAGCTTTTTCCAATGCTTGATATCCTTCACTTTTAATATAACTATCAATTGATAATGGATTGATTTTACCAAATCTCTTCGAAACCACTTTCATTTCAATCATTTGATTTCACCTCGCAAATCTAGAATAAGTTTTTCTACTTTTGTTGGTGTTAATCCAGTATAAACTTTTTCGTTTATTCTCATAGCCGGAGCTTCGTTACAACAGCCCAAACACTCCGTTATTTCTAATGTGAATAAGTTATCTTCAGTAGTTTCCCCATCTTCGATACCTAGAATTTCAACTAGTTTATCATAAATGCTTTGTGCTTCATTAACAAAACAAGGTACGTCGTGGCATACTTGTACCACATATCTACCTTTTGGTACCATTGATAATAAAGAATAAAAAGATATGACTGAACATATCTGACTTTCAGGAATATCTAAATGCTTTGAAATTTCATTAACATCTTTCTCCGATATATAATGGTTCTTTTTAGATGTTTGATATTCAAGCAAAATCTCAATAAGATATTCTTCTTCTTTTGGATACTTCGCAAGTATCTCTCTTAATAATATCATTGTTCCTCCTTGTGTATTTTGTATTTATTTGACAATTTTTTCAGCTTCTATAACATATACCGAATAATATTTAATTACATTATAGATTTTAATTCCTACATCAACACTAATCATTTATATTCTATATAAATGTGAAACAAAAAACCCTTGGCCTCTTAATATATACAATTGTTATAATTATAACAAATTGCATTGTATAATGTCAACTTTTCTTGAGAATATATTTCTAAAATATTAAAAAAAGAGAAAATATCATTTTCTCTTCTCGAGTTGCTTACAGATTATACATAATATGCAGTAAATCTATTATTTTACGGTCATACTTACCATATCTTTTTTACCTTTTATGTATTCTAATGAAACTCTAATTGACTCAGCAATCGCAGTTTCTATATCATCATCTTTCAAACCAAATTCACGAATCAAGTTCTTATTGTCAATAAAAGCATTTCTTGTCATAATATCAACTAACCCATCAAAATCTAACCCTGATTCTAATCCGCGTTTCTTGTAATCCTTGCTATACTTTTTCATACCAAGTCTATATAGCCATCGCGGAATGGTGATAATACTTCTACGGAGGCTCATATATTTATGAAATATCATTAACATGTCTTTCCAACTAAGATTATAGAATCCAACAGGGATATTTCTTCCTCCATTACCTTTGTGAACCAAACTCGTAATTAAATCACCAACTTGATTAACTGTAACCATAGTTGTTCCACCATTCGGATAAAATGTGAATAGTTTCATCTTTTGAATTTGTTCTACTAGAAAAACCCAGACTGGTTTTCGTCCTTCTTGTGCACCAAATATATATGGCAGCTCTAAGACACTAACATCAAAGTTTTTATCTGCAAAGGATAATGCCATGTTTGCCTGATCTACTCTACTCCTAATATATGGATGTTTCTTATATAAATCCAAGTCTTTCCATTCTCTATTAAAGTATGAAAAATAGGATCCAAAAATGATTGCGTGCTTTACATTTGCTGTTTTCACAATCTTTAATAGACGCTCTAACGGTGCAATATTATATTTATAAAACATATCATAAATTGGTGGTGCCCCCTCCACTCTTTCATCTATACCAGCTGCGAAAATAAATACATCACTACCTACAAAAAGACTTTCTAATTCAAAATCAGAGATTGTCATGAAATTCTTTAAAATTAATGTCATTTCCTTTGGCAGTTGAGCATCCTTGGGTATATTTGGCAACGCTAAGGAAGTTACTTCGTGTCCTTGGGCAATTAATTTAGAAGCCGATACAGAACCGAGCAACCCAGTCCCACCAATCATAAATATTTTCATTTTCTCATATTCCCTTCTTTCACTTATAGAAAAGCTAATAATTTAATATAAAAAAACCATTTGATTAACAAATGGTTGTTTTTTTTATTCTAGAGTTAATAGAGTCACAGATTCTACATGAGAAGTCTGTGGAAACATATCAACTGGAGCTATTTCTCTTATCTTATAACCATTCGAAATAAAGTGCTGTAAATCCCTTGTCAACGTAGCTGGATTACACGAAATATATACAATCTTCGGAATCTTCATATTGGTAATCGTTTTTACAAATAAATTACTACAACCTTTTCTAGGCGGATCTATGAAAATACACTCAAATTTATATCTTTTCCATTTTTGAATTACAAGCTCTGCATTACCAACTTCAAAAAACGCATTCTTTATACCATTTAACTCAGCATTTTTCTTAGCATCGTTAATCGCAGTTTCAATCACTTCAATACCAAAAACTTTGTTTACTTTTTTTGCAAGTGATAATGCTATTGATCCTATACCACAATAAGCATCTATTACTTTATCTTTTGTGGATAGATTAGCCATTTCAATTGCTTTTTTATATAATCTTTCTGTTTGTATAGTATTTACTTGAAAGAATGATCTGAATCCAATTTCGAATTTAATTCCAAGTAAGTCTTCCGTTAAATAATCTTTCCCAAACAACATACGAATTGAATCATTAGAATATGAAGATTCATCATCTGCTTTGGTAACTCCTATGCCTTTAACTAATGGATATTTTGTTGATATTCTACTCGCAAATTCATTTTCTTGCTCAAATGAATCTTTCGCTATATTCAATAAGAATACAATTTCTTTATTTCTAGTAGATTCTCTTATAATACATGATTTTAACATACCAGAATCTGTAACCGGATCATACGCCACAATTTCTAGCTCATTACAAACATTCTTAATCAATGTCAATAATTCAAATGACTTTTTAGACATTGTGTAACATTCATCTAAATCTACAACATGATGAGATTTCGCCTTAAAAAAACCAGCTTTAATTCCTTTTTCTCCTTGAGAAAACTTGATTTCAACTTTGTTTCTATAAAAATAAGGATTGACCATGCAAATAATATCATCAACTAAACTGACATCTTGCTTTAATTTCTTCATCATCAATTCTAGTCTATACTTTTTAAACGCAACTTGCACATCATAATCCATATGCATTAATCTGCATCCACCACATTCATAGAAATGCTTACACTTTGGTGCTAATCTATAAGGGCTCTTTTGTAATAACTCTACCACTTTGCCAAAACCATATTTCTTTTTCCTATCCATTATTTCAATACTAGCTGTTTCACCTTTAAGTAAATCCTCAACAAATACAGTATACCCATCTTCTAGTTTTGCAACACCTAAAGCATCATGGGTTAAATCAACAGCTTTAACTATATAGTTTTTATTTGTCTCTTCGTTCATAGGGTTATCCTCTCATTATCGCTATGAAAAAATCACATAGCATACATTATATTATATCATAATTTCTAATAAAATAGTAATTAACGTGAAAATAAAAACCTCTGCTTTACGCCCGAGGTTTCTATTTATTATATGTATTTTTATTATTCAACTATGATTCTTACGATGTCTCCATCAGCTGATTTTACATTTACTATTTCACCAACAACACCAGAGTTTATCATTTGAATTAACATATCAATATCGATATCAAAATCATCTTCATCAATATGTGTTAGTTTTTTATTTTTAAGTAACTTTGCAAACTCAATTGGTAATACGATTCTAACTTCATCCCCATCTGCAGAATCAACCAAAACTTTTAACATTTTAAATTGATCTTTCTTTTTTGCGGGCATAATTACTTCTTGTTCTTCTGTATCTGAATTTAGAGCAGCCAGTAAATTTTCTGCTTCATTTGCTTTAATAACTCCTTTTGATAATAAATCTAAAATTTTCATTCTTTCTTCTTTTAATTCTGTTCTTCCCATGATACCCTCCTATTTAAACTTTCCTAATAATTCTGTAGCTTCTTCAACTGTGATTTCCCCACTGTCAATTTTTTCTAAAATTTCTTTTCTTGATGGCCCTTTATATTCTTCTTTGACCTCTACTTCAACAGCATCTTTTGCTGAGTACCCAAGTTTTTCAATGACTTCGTCTAACATTTTTTTGATGGTAGGATAAGAAAATCCCATTTCCTTTTCAATTGCTTTAATATTTCCTCTGTTTTTTACAAAAACTTCTATGAAATATAGTTTTTCTGTATCTAAATAGTTAAATTTTGATAAGGTAAATTGTCCACCTAATTCTGTTCCACAATTGGTGCATTGAAGCCTCGTCACTACAAGGTCGTGATGACATACTGGACAATCCGATATAACTGGATATTTTGCAACTCCCCTAGTCGCTTCTTTGGTTATATTTTTTAAGAATCCTAAATCTGTATCTAATTTAAATTTTGCCATTTTTTCCTCCTATATAGTTTTAATAATTACTTTTTCGCCCGAATGAGCATTTACGTTAACAATTGTTCCTTTAAATGAAATTAATCTCATGATTTCCTTTTTATTTAAAGGAAAATCATCATCTCCTGTAAGTCGTTCTGTTTTAACAAAAGATAAAATTACCCTAATAAATAGTATTGGTAACGGTAAGAAAAACAATACTTTTAAGAATCGGTTCACACCTTTTTCGCCAGGTACATTAATTCTGAGTTTGATAAAATGTGCTCTTCTAAAAACTGGGATCCTTGACCGTTTTTCTTTTTTGTATAATTCTTTATAAGCTACTGAAGGAGTTATTGCGTTTTCCTGTAACTTAGATAATGTTGCTGAAGCCATAATAGCATCTTCCTTTCTATTGTTTAATAGTAATAGGGCGGTGCCCATCACACAAAATGGTAGATAATCAAATACAAATACATCTATAAAGCTTGCGCCTCTGTTTACCGAGAAAACTTGAATCATTTCGTCAGTTATTGAAATGAACAACCCAATAAATAGTACGATTCCAAATGATCCCTTCCATAATTTTATGGTATAGAACCACGATATAGCTAAAACCATGTATTCCAAGACGTGAGCAGACTTTCTAACAATTAAATGTAGTGCATTGATATCTATTTGATTATTTGGAATTATGCTACTAGTTATATTATAAATAAGGTTAGTAACTTCCAAACTTAGTGAAGCTGAACTTTCGCCAGATACAAAGGACATTGAAAATACAATTGCTGTTAAAATTAGAGATATAAGCAAAGAAACACTCTTCATATTGATCACTCCTTATGCTTGAATTATAACACAATGAGAATCAATATTTTTTAACTTCCAAAAATCCAATGAATTTATTGCTTTGATGCGTTTAGTGAAATTTATTTAAGAACTGAAAATTCTTTCCAATTACTATTAAGTACAGTTGTGTTAAAACCTTTTTTGTTTATAGTTGTTGATTCTCTGCTGATTTTCATCTTTCTGAAAACATTCATATTAAATCTCCCTTCTGAAATTTTGCTGAATTATCTTTTTTCAAAAATAATTCTATTCATTTTTTTATTCGTTATGATTAATTAAATGTGTTAAGTGAAACTTCTTTAAGAACTGAGAACTCTTTCCAATAACTATTCTGTATTTTTGTTTCAAACCCTTTTCTATATATAGTTGTTGGTTCTCTATCAATTTTCATCTTTCTAAAAGCTTTCATATTAAATCCCCTTCCTGAATTCGTTCCGAACTATTCTTCCCCAAAAATAATTCTATTCATTTATTTCTTGCAACTCGATATTTCATTATTTGTAATTCTAATATAGAGTTGCATTTTCCAAATTTTTGAACTCCCATAAATTAATTTTCTTAACTTACACCTTAATTATATCAAACATTTTTAACTTGTCAAGTGTTTTTTTCAATTTTTTTATTATTTTATTAAAAAAAGCCATTTTTCATGGCTTTTATATGTATTTTATCAATATATCTATTAATATTATTAATTTTTTGTTACTTTAGATGATTTTTTAATTCAAATATGATATCTCGAATTTCTGCAGCTTTTTCAAAATCTAATTCTTTTGCGTATACAAACATTTGTTTTTCAAGCATATCAATATTCTTTTTAATTTCACTTTGTGTTAATTCTTTAAAATCATTTACTTCTTTTTCTGAATCCGTTTTAATTGAAAGGCGTTCATGAATTGCTTTTAAAATTGTAGTAGGTGTAATATTATGGGTTTCATTGTATTGTTCTTGAATGCTTCGTCTTCTATATGTTTCACTAATTGCTTTTTTCATTGATTCAGTCGTCTTAGTTGCATAAAATATTACGTGGCCATTAACGTTTCTAGCTGCTCTACCAACAGTTTGAATTAATGACTTTTCACTTCTTAAAAATCCTTCTTTATCCGCGTCAAGAATTGCTATTAAAGAAACTTCTGGAAGGTCAAGACCCTCCCTTAGTAAATTAATCCCAACAAGAATATCGAAATCTCCTAATCGTAGCTTTCGAATTAGTTCTAATCTATCTAGTGATTTTACTTTAGAATGTAAGTATCCCACTTTATATCCCAAGCTCTTTAAGTAATCCGTTAGGTCTTCGCTCATTTTTATGGTTAATGTAGTAATTAGTGTTCTTTCTTTTCTCTGGATTGTCTTATCTATTTCTACTAACAAATCGTCAATTTGATTTTTAGAATCTCTAATGTATATTTCTGGATCAAGCAAACCGGTCGGTCTGATAATTTGTTCGATTACCTTATCGGTCCTGTCCAGTTCATAATCTCCTGGGGTAGCTGAAACATAGATGACTTGATCAATCTTCTTATTGAACTCATCGAAATTTAGTGGCCTGTTGTCTTTAGCGCTTGGCAATCTAAATCCATAGTCAACTAAGGATTGCTTTCTAGAACGGTCTCCTTTGTGCATTCCTCTAACTTGAGGCAGAGTTGCATGTGATTCATCAATAATCATTAAAAAATTCTTTGGAAAGAAATCTATGAGGACTGATGGTGTTTCTCCCTCTCCTCTTAATGCTAAATGTCTAGAATAGTTTTCTACTCCTGAACAAGTTCCCATTTCTTTAAGCATTTCTAAATCATACATAGTTCTTTGTTCAATTCGCTCCGCTTCTAATAAAAGGTTATTCTCTTTAAAATATTGAATTCTATCGATCAATTCAGATTTGATTCTTTTAAGTGCTTCTTCCATTTTATCTTTATTTGTTAAGAAATGAGAAGCTGGGAACAAAGACATAACCTCAAACTCTTGATAGATTTCTCCAGAAACAATATTGAATTCACGTATTCTCTTAATTTCATCAAAATCAAATTCAACTCTAATTCCCTTATTCTTATTATAAGGAGGAAGAATCTCAACAACATCTCCCCTTACTCGAAAACTACCTCTTACAAAATCAATGTCATTTCGAACGTATAATATGTTTGCAAGTCTATCAAGAAGTACATCTCGTGTATATACTTCATTCTTTCGCAATGTAACCATTCCCTCTTTATACGTTTCAGGATCACCAATACCATATATACAAGATACTGAAGCAACAACGATTACATCTTCTCGATCAAAAAGACTTGATGTAGCAGCATGTCGCATTTCATCAATTTCATCATTTATTTTAGAATCCTTTTCTATATATATATCTGCACCCGCAATATATGCTTCAGGTTGATAATAATCATAGTAAGAAATAAAATACTCTACCCTGTTTTCTGGGAATAACATTTTAAGTTCTGAATATAATTGTCCAGCTAGTGTTTTATTATGAGCTAAAACCAAGACTGGCCTGTTTACCTCATTAATAACATTCGCGATGGTAAATGTTTTACCGGTACCTGTCGCGCCTAGTAACACTTGTTCCTTTATATTATTATTTAAATTTGTTATCAATTCCTTAATTGCCTTTGGTTGATCTCCTTTAGGCAAATATTCGGAAACAAGATTAAACTTTCTCATTTTATCACCATATTTAGTATAACATAAATTAATTAAATTTTATTCTGATTCATAATCTGTTAAAATATATATGAGGTACAATATGAAAACTATACTTGTCGGTATTAACTCAAAATATATTCACACCAACCTAGCGATTCGTTATTTAAAAGCGAATTGCGATTTGCCTGTTGATACAATGGAATTCACTATCAAAGATAATCTAGATGAAATCTATAACACTATCATAAAAAGCAATCCTGATATCCTTGGCTTTAGTGTCTATATTTGGAATATTGAAATAGTATTCGTTTTACTTGAAAAAATAAAACAATCTAATCCGAATATTGTTATCATTCTAGGTGGGCCAGAAGTCAGTTATGAATATGACTACTTTTTAACAGATTTTCTCGCTACTTATGTCATTTCAAACGAAGGGGAAGAAGCTTTTAATTTGTTAATAAATGCATTAGCTTCCAATTCAAGTGTTAAGGACATACCAAATGTAAGTTACTATACTAATAATATAATATATAGAAATAAGCGCTTAGAAATTAAAGACTTAAATACTTTGAAAAATCCTTACATATTTGAAGATGAAGACTATAAAAACAAAATACAATACGTTGAGTTATCAAGAGGCTGTCCTTACAATTGCACCTATTGTTTAGCATCACTCGAAAAAAACGTGAGATATTTTGATTTGAACTCTGTAAAAAAAACGATAAGACATCTATATAATAAAGGATCAAAGACATTCAAATTCTTAGATCGAACATTTAATCTAAAGCCCGCAGTAGCTATGGAATTATTTCAATATGTAATTGAAAATGATTTTAGTAGAGCGGTATTTCAATTTGAAATAAATGGAGATATCTTAAACGATGAGATCCTAGATTACTTGAATGAGTATTGCCCACCAAACCAAATTCGTTTTGAAATTGGCATACAATCTATTCATAATGAAGTAAATCAATCTGTTCTGCGTAATCAAGACAACGATATATTATTTGCTAATATTAAAAAATTGAAAAAAGGCAATGTGGTGTTACATTTAGATTTAATTGCTGGATTACCATTTGAGACATTTGATCTTTTTAAGGAGACGTTTGATACAGTATTCAAACTCTATGGTCATGAATTGCAATTAGGATTTCTAAAAATGTTAAAAGGGACGAAATTATATTATGACCAAAAAAAATATGGATATGTAATTCAAGAAAAAGCTCCCTACGAACTAGTATACAATAACTATTTAAGTGAATCCGATATTAAGAAAATTCATATCGCGGAAGAAATGCTAGAAATATACTGGAACAAAAATTTTATGAATGATACATTAATTAAGATTGCAGAGCAACACAATTCACCTTTTGAGTTTTTTTACAATCTAGGTAATGTGTTTTTATCTAAAAATATGTCGTTTCATAGATATCAATTATCGGATGTCTTCAGTATTCTTGAATCATATTTAGGTGCGTCTGAATATATATATGATCTGAGAAAAGATTATTTAGATTATAATAATATAAAACCAAAAATATACTGGGATAATTCCGTCAACAAAAATGAAATCATTCGATTGTTCCATAAAAATAATTCAAGTTACAACATTAATAATTTGTATAAATATAGCGTTGTGTTGACATACAAAGATGGTTATTTAATTGTGATATATTTTCCGGATAACAAAGAATTTCATAAAATAAAGACCTTGATTTAGATCAAGGCCTTTTCTATTAATTCAATTTTGATAAGAAATCATATAAATCCGTTGTTTCGTTTCTTAGACTCAGAGCAACTTCAATAGGACAATCACCAATTTCCAAACTTCTTGTGAATACTGCTAATCCACCTTTATCTTGTTTTAATAACTCTACAGCGTGAACACCCATTTTACTGGCTAAAATCCGATCAAACGAGCTTGGAGTACCTCCTCTTTGGATGTATCCCAGAACAGATGCTCTCGCTTCATAATCAGAAGAATTTTCAATAGCTTTAGCTAAATCAAAAACATTTGTTATATTCTCAGCAACCACAACAATTAAATGTCTCTTACCCATTTTTTGAGCATGTTGAACTTGTCTTAACACTTCTTCCTTATTATACCCGGTTTCTTTTGTAATAACGATTTCTGCGCCACATGCAATACCAGAATAAATCGATAAATCTCCGCAATCCCTTCCCATTACTTCTACAACTGTACAACGTTGATGTGAAAATGATGTATCTCGAAGTTTATCAATTGCATCTATTGCTGTATCCAAAGCAGTGAAAAACCCAATTGAATACTCAGTAGAAGAGATATCGTTGTCAATAGTTCCTGGAATAGCAATCACATTGATACCCATTTCATTTAAAGCCATTCCACCTCGATATGTCCCATCGCCACCAATCACTACAAGTGCACTAATATCTAATTTTTTTAAATTATCTATCGCTATTTGTCTTACTTCTTTTTGTTTGAAAGAATCTAATCTAGATGACCCTAAAATAGTACCACCTCGGTTTAATATTTGGCCCACATCATTTCTTCCTAATTTCACAATTTGGTTTTCAACCAAACCTTTATATCCATTAAACACTCCATATGCTTCAAACCCATAGTGTATTGCAGATCTAACAACTGCCCTTACACAGGCGTTCATCCCTGGAGCATCGCCACCTGACGTCAATACCGCAATTTTTTTCATTATCTCACTCCTTAAGTTGTCTTATATTTTCGATTATTACTTGAAGTTTGTTTTTTCGAATCTCTTTTTTTCCAAAAAATAAATAAACACTCCCCACTTCCAAAATCGGCTTAAATCGTTCATACTCTCTTGGAAACAAAATGGAATCTACACTATTATAAATATCTTCTATTTCAACAAAAGCCATTTCTTCATTGTTTTTCGTAATAATCTGTTTTACTCTAGAAATAACCCCAACAAATTTAACATCCTTTTCATCATTATCTATAACGTCGGAAACTAAATAATGATTTTCTTTTTTAATTTCTTCCTCATACATATGAATAATGTGATATTCAAAATTAATGCCTAATAATTCTTTTTCTTTATCATGTAGAAATTCATAATTATACTCATCATACTCAATATAACTAAATTTTACGTTCTGATAATTAAAGTCTACAAAATTAATTATTTTAGGTAAGTTTTCAATCATTGTTCTCTTGTTAATTGCAAACTCATCGAACACACCAGCATAAATCATAGATTCAATCACATTGATATTGATATCTCCTTTTCTTGAGACAAAATCGAAAAGGTTCTCTATTTCTTTTTCTTGCTGAATAGCAACCACTTTCTCTGCAGCAATTGGGCCAATACCTTTAATTCCTTTAATAGGGAATCTCAAATCATTTTGTTCCGCAAGATAACTTACCCCTGAATTATTTATTCTCGGAGGTAAAACCTTAATTCCCATATTATTACATTCCATAATATAGCGTTTTGTTCCAACTACAGATCCAATTTGAGAATCTAGCAAAATAGACATAAAATACTTCCCATAGTTTGCTTTTAAATATGCCATCCAATATGCAACTAACCCATAAGCTACTGCGTGACTCTTATTGAATCCATAATTTGCAAACTTTACTATATAATCATAAATTGCTTCAGCAACTTTCTCTGAGTAACCATTTTTTATGGACCCTGCAACAAATTTCTTTCTTTCATTTTCTAAGATGTCTAGTTTTTTCTTGCTCACAGCTCTTCTTAAAACATCTGCTTCACCTAAGCTATATCCCGCAAACTTATGCGCAATAGCCATAATTTGTTCTTGATATATGATAATGCCATTCGTTGGTTTCAATATCGGCATTAAATCCAAATCAGGGTACGTTATTTTTTCTTCACTATTTCTTCTTCTTAGATAAGATGGTATATTTTCCATCGGACCAGGTCTATATAATGAAATGCAAGTTGAGATATCTGCAAAATTATCAATCTGCATTTTTTCAACCAAATCCATCATCCCGCTTGATTCAAGTTGAAAAACTCCAAGTGTTTTAACTTCTTGCAGTAATTTAAATGTTAATGGATCATCTAATGGTACTTTATATATATTTATTTCTTCTTGATTTTGCCTTTTGATTAACTGTAAGGTTTCGCTAATAATTGTTAAATTACGCAATCCTAGAAAATCAAATTTTAACAAACCAATTGCTTCCAAGTCAGACGCTTCATACTGTGTTTGATATCCTCCGAGCAGTCCTTTTTGGATTGGAGTATACTCTCTTACATCCTCGCCAGAAATAATAATACCGGCCGCGTGAGTAGAAATGTGCTTTACTAATCCACTGATTTTCTCAGCGTTATCCATCAATTCTTTAATTTGAGGTATATTTACATAGTAGGAATAATCTTTAGGATACTTACTTCGAAATATTTCAATAGAATTGTTAGCTTTAGAAAGACTTTTAGATAATTCATCCAATATAACATTGTCTATATGTAAAATTCTGCCAACATCTCTTATCGCAGACTTGCCTTGGAATGTTCCAAAAGTAATGATAGAAACGACTTTGTCATTCCCGTATTTATTCATTACGTATTGAATAACTTCTTCTCGTTTATCATCAGGAAAATCCATATCGATATCTGGCATTGTAATTCTTTCTGGATTTAAGAATCGTTCAAAAAACAGGTTATGTTCAATTGGATCAACATCAACAATACCTAAAACATAAGCAACTAAAGACCCAGCAGCTGATCCTCGACCCGGCCCGACTAAAATAAGATTCTTCTTAGCATATAATACAAAATCCCAAACAATTAAGAAATAATCTTCATATCCCATTTTATGAATTATGCCTAACTCATAATCTAAACGTTCTTCATATTCTTTGTGTTTTGTATAATTATCGGTTTGCATAAGTCTTCTAGTCAATCCTTTTTTTGATAATTCAACTAATTTACTATATGCTGTTTTTCCCTTAATAGGATATTTTGGTAAATGACGAGAATGTAAGTCAATGGAAATATTAGAAGACTCAATGAACTCCAAAGTGTTTTTAATAGCTTGTGGATATACTGAGTATATTTGATCAAGCTCTTCTAATGTTTTTAAGTTATAATAGACTTCATCACTTTGAAAAAGACCAACACTACTCTCTGTTTCCCGTAAAATTTTTGACAAAATATTGGATGTTTTTAAATCCTCTTTATCATAATAGCTAATCTTGTTTGTAATTATCATCGATCCTAATGTTTCTAATTTAGGTGCCACTTTTAATTCAATAGAGTAATTGTTCAAATCCAATCCAATAAATACTGTTCTGAAATTCTCTCTCAAGTAACCTAATATATTTTTTGCTAATTCAACATTATCTTCAAAGATTGCATGTGAAAAAACACCTTCATCACTTTTGATAACAAAGGTAATTCCTTCCTTAAAACGATTCAATTCATCTAGATCTATCTCGCCTTCTAATGCGATAGATGAACTTACTCGTATAAGGTTTTTATATCCAGTATTATTGGTACTGATTAATAATAAATTCAAATCTCCATAAAGATCTGTCTTTAAAAAAATTTCTATTCCGATAATGGGTTTTATTCCATGTTCGAGACATTTTTTATAAAATTTTATTGCCCCATACATATGGTTTTGATCTACTAATCCTAAGGTCTTATAACCCATATCAGATGCCTTTGAAACAAGTCTATCAATGTCAATTAAACTACCATTTAGGGAATATGTACTTTGCACATATAAGTCAAAATCAATCATAATATCCACCAAAAATATTATAACATAATCATAGATAAATAACTATTTCTTACGAAAAATAATGTATCCTCCGATAACAATTAACAATATAAATCCGTATCCAAAATATGTATCAAGATTATTATTTGTTGAGTCGCTTTCAAGAGAACCTAAAATTTCGAAATGAAAGGTTTTAGATATTTGCTGCTCATATAATAAATCTAGCACATAATTTCCAGGTTCTCCTAAAGTAACCGTTCCCGATACATACTCACCATTTAATATTGCTTCGCCAAATATCTCAAATGTTAAATTCTCATAGACTCCTTGATTTTCAACCCCTATCACTATAGGGTAGATATTAAATGTTAGGTGGTATACCATATCATTTACACCATAAATAGTTAAATAATATTCACCAGGACTTTGAATGGTTTCTGACCAATATGGTTTATCATTTAGGAGCATTGAAATGCCGTTTGAAAACACATTTATTGATTGATAAACTTCTAAATCAAATACATATGGATTTGTTTTGAATCCATCAAAGTACGTAATTATCGGATATATAATGATATCTTCTTCAAATATATACTGATTCTCTCCAAAAATCCTAATAGAATAATTCCCTGGCACATCCAGGGATACTTCATTTGAAACTAGGTTCCCATTCACATTAAAATCTCCATCATAAGTAATTGACACATCCCCTATGTAATCCTCGTTGAATGTTTCTCCTATTATACTAATCAAAGGATGAACCGTTACCCAATATTCAAAGAAATATGTTTCATTTTCAAAAGATATTTTGAATTTACCTGGCGTTTCAATACGAATTTCATTTTTTATGGCAATATCGTTTATTGTAGCGTTTCCTTGAAATATATTTGAATAATACTGATAAAATTCTAATTTTAAATCTAACTGTTCGACTTTCTGCAAGTCTTTGTTGATATAAAAGTGATCCCCATTTTCCTTCACAATCACAAGAGCATTGTTATGATTAAAAAAATCTAAGGCTTTTTCTTCGAAAACAATTCTATCTATCTCTTCTCCTGAAAAACTGTATTTAATGACTTCCGTTTTTTCGAAATGTCGAACAGAATAGTCATCTTCAATTGTGGTTTCACTTACTGCTATAAAACAAGAATCATCAATATATGCAATGTATT
>Ga0075122_10000689_pt1 | contig 25671 bp, 23 predicted proteins | sample AntAceMetag02UKB_FD_69790 | JGI IMG/M metagenome (GOLD analysis project Ga0075122, IMG submission 69790) | Saline lake microbial communities from Ace Lake, Antarctica - Antarctic Ace Lake Metagenome 02UKB | ecosystem: Environmental > Aquatic > Non-marine Saline and Alkaline > Saline | place...
ACAAGAGATTTGGATTTTTCAGGAACAGAGGTCGGTATAAAGATTACAGTACAAGTGAAACCATGCTTAGGAACCCACAAAAAAACCTGGAGATCGTTCCAGATACGGAGGTTGTATGAAGCTAATTAACAACTTTATCCCATGTGTTTATTTTAAGCAAATAAAAATAGCTTTCACTATTCCCCAACAGATGATTACTGAACAAATATATATTTATGAGGAAGCTTTACCATATATTGAGTGTGAAATACGAAACACAATTAGGCACGAAGCAGAACACAGATCTGACGAAGAGCAAGGTAGACCGGGAGGAATGAGTTTTGAGGAATGGTCTAGTGAAGGTCGTGTTGAGCCGATTGCTGAGAAGTCTGAAACAGAAGCATGTGAGGCTCTACAGCCACCTGAAGTTTCCAGCGTGATTCCAGTGAATGTAGACGAAGTTTTTCAGAGAGCAAAGAACGAATCTGGTATTAACCCTTCATATCTCCAAGATGTCAAAGCGGCCATTCTACCAGATGATATTTTAGGATTATATGGAATGCAAGATCGTCCAGAAAACGCCACAAATGTTGGTATGGGGTGGGATGGCTCGCAATACATTAACGTGGCTGCGTTTTTTAAGCCGTGGATAGCAGAGCAGGATAAGCATACTTTTCCTCCGAATGTTCAGGATGATGGGATAGTGACTGATCCAGATGCACTTAAATCTCCTAATAGGGTAGTACCGCATATACCTCCTGCACCATCAGGATACCCATCACAGTCGATACCTACCTGGAGCCCAGTACCAGGAGTAATTGCACGATGAAGGTAAGCAAAGAGCAACTAAAAGAAGTCGATAGGGTGGCTCAGATTTTTGAGAAAAACCTTGAAGAACCTCTCACTCAGGAAGTTATGGAAGAGATGGATCGTAAAGTTACTAAGGTATTAGCAGACTTAGGGCATTATAGAAGGTTTTTTAAGAGATTAGCATGAGCTGGTTAGTAAAAGCATTCACCACTTGTCAGATAGCAAATGACGATTTCTTTCTACTGCTTGATCCAGTTTCTTTCTACGAAATGCGACACACTAAAGTCATACCTGAAGGTACAAAGTTATCGAAAAAGTTACCACCTAGCGATAGCTTCATTAATGATATAATTTTGGCATCTGTCATAGTATCACCGACTCTTGTCGTGGATGGGCATCTTGCAAAAGATATCAACGCAATGGTTGTACTTAAGATTGGTAGTTTGCGATCACCTCATGAACTATACCAGAGATATATTCGATTAGACGATACTTTAAAAAGGCGACTAAAGGACTTCAAAGATACCAGCCTTTCACAACAGTATGTGATTTCGCGGACTAAAGAGTCCAAACTCTATCGGATTACAGAATCTCATAGTGGTTCGGCGAACCTAGAGTGTTATGGCTCTCTTAAGGACATCACTGAGAAATCTAATGAGATGAGAAAGTCTCTTATTGAACTAGCATCTAAGAAAACTGGCCGAAGCTATGAGGCAGCAGATTTACTACGTGTAGAAAACATACACACATATATGAAGAACGAATTATTGCCTGTTGATCCTGCAAAAATAGCATTTATATTACGAAAAGCAGAAATCAAACCAGTTGCTCACACAGAGCATAAATGGTTAGACTGTTTTGCTACTCTGAATGAAGATGCGAGTGCAATACGTGATGAGATTAGAGCATTTCATTCAATGAAATGGGTGCAAGATTTTACCAATCCTTACCATCAGACCCTACTTTAACAAAGGATTTCTCATCATATTGGAAAGAGTACTTGACAAAAACTCTTGAAAAGCGACGATATTAGTACCTTCCAATATCCAATCACACCAAAGAATCTCGGTTCTTTTTGGCTATGTAAATGGTATAATAGACTATGAGTGTTGGAAAGATTACAATAGAAGGAACAGCACAATTTTCGGCTCCGTCAATTAGCTGTATTTGCGAAAAATGTGGTGATCCGAGTAATGAAAATTCAACAGTAGTATTTGATTTCAAGCAAAAGAAAGTGATATATTTGTGCGGAAATCCGAAATGCAAAAAGATGAACGAGATTAACTTGAATGTAACACATACTCCTTATCCCAAATCGAGATTCAGTAAATAAATAGGAGAATGCCTGGTGGGATGTCGCAGATACAAGTTCTCGGTGGAGATGTAGCCATTTACGTTATTCATAATACCACTAATAGAACAGTCATGTTGTCTGATCTGCGAGCTGAAATTAAGCCAAGAGGACTCTTGGATTTGGAGCGAGTGGCAAGCAGAGTGGCTATTGAAAGTAGCAAAGACCTGCAAGCGGCTTTACGGGCAAAAATACTACACCTTGGAAGGCATAGCGTTATACGTACAAAATCAAATCCTGAGACTATTCATACCAAGTCTACGGTCAAGGTAGTGGAAAAAGAGAGGGATTTAGATGAACACAAGCTTGCTCAAATGGTACGTCAAGCACTCAAGGATGGAGAAAAGCCTGCATCAGATGTAGATGTGCAAGCCCAGGTAAAGGAAGCTGTCAAAGAAGGAATCGATGGTTTGTTATCATCAATTCGAGATCAGATTAACTCGATTCAACCTGTTGTCCAATCCCAACATCAAAGCGATAATTTGGAAATTGATCCAGAGAAATTTGCGGAGATTTCTCAAAATGCTGTAGAGAAGATTTCACAGGAAATTGAGACAGGTAGAGCTAAGTTAGGTAAAAAATACAAGATCAACAAGAACCTAAGAGATTTAGCTGATGGTCTTTGACAGGGAGAATTGAAATGAAGAAGAAAGAACAATAGATATTGGAGATTTAGATATGAAGTCATTGGACGTTGGAACAATGTTTTTAGTCAAAGGTGAGGAAGACGAGTTAGTTGATAATATCAACTTCACCGTTGCGAGAAATGTGTTTCTTCAGGCTTCGACTACTGAGGATACTGAGGATACACTAAGAGAAAATAACTGGTCGTATGTTAAACATCTTGATAACTATTATATTCTGGGAGAGGATGCGATTAAACTCAAAAACCTTCTGACAGTCAATGTAAAGAAGGGTGGTGATGATATCGTCATGACCAAGGTAGGTGAATTACGTCGCCCAATGCGGCGGGGCATACTTAACACATCTGAAGAAAAATTAAGTATTGCTATCATTCAGAATCTCATTCAGAATCTCATGGGACCGCCATCTCATCCGGGTGAAGTGCTATGCTTTTGCGTACCTGGTGATCCGGTAGATAGTAACTTATCAGTGTTATTTCACCAGTCGATGCTTAGCTCTTTTCTTAAGAGCTTGGGCTATACTGTTGAGCATATCCCAGAGGCTCTAGCTATCATCTTCAGTGAGATGCCGTCTGTGGATGGTGAAGATGGAGAAGAACCTTTCAGTGGCATATCATTCTCGTTTGGCGCTGGCATGTGTAACATTTGTTTGAAGGGTGACACCAAGATACCTCTATTAAATGGAGACACTCCTACAATTGCAGAGTTGTCTCGATCACACAAAGATAAAAATTTCTGGGTGTATTCATGTCAAAAAGATGGACAAATCGTTGCTGGAAAAGCTCACTCTCCAAGGATTACAAAAATGAACGCAGAGTTAGTGAAAGTTTACTTAGATGATAGCTCATGTTTTGAATGCACTCCAGATCACCTCATACTGAGCAGAGGTGGTGAATATATCGAAGCTCAAAACTTAAAAACAGGGGACAGTTTGATGCCTCTTAGCAACCAACACAATCATAAAGTAATTAAAGTGGAAAAGTCTGGAAAATCCGATGTCTACGACTTAACCGTGGATGATTATCACAATTTTGCAATTGATGCTGGGGTATTTGTGCATAACTGTTTCGCTTATAAAAAGATGCCTTTAATTGCCTTTTCGGTTGCTCAATGCGGAGATTGGATAGATATTGAGGCATCCAAAGTCGCAGGTGTTGATGTGTCTGCTATGACTCGATACAAAGAGGCTAAATTCAATTTGAACAACGTGGATTATAGTAACATGAAAGACGCTGCTTTGGACATATTCTATAATAACATGATAGAGCATGCGTTAGACAAGTTCTCTGAAAAATTCAGTCAGTTGGACGTGGAAGATCAAATCCATGCTCCTTTAGAGATCGTAATTGCCGGTGGCACATCTATGATACCCGGATTTATAGACAAGTTTAATGCTGTCCTGGGTAGTAAAGAGTTGACATTCAGAGTCAAAAATGTGCGACATGCAGAAGAGCCGTTATACGCTGTTTCTAGTGGTTGCTTAATGAAGGCTATTTCAACAGAGAAAAAAATCAAGGAGAAGGAGTCTAAAGCACCGAAAGTTACTAAAACCGAGTGAGGTGCTTAAATGGGTTATTGCAATGTGGATGAGGTAGATTATGTGCTTGGACAATCCCTTACGAACGCCCGAGCCGAAAATGCAGAATTCGGTGTACAGCAGAGTTTGTGGGAAATAGGTCACGTTAGGGACAAAAACAGAATCCCTGACGACGTGGTTTATCTCTACATTTCGTTTGCAGACAACCAAATTGACGGCATTATGTCCCAGCAGTATCATACTCCCTTAAAAAAATGTGTTAACGGCCAGTGGGATTTAGACGATGATCTTAATGAGTATAACCAGATTATTGAGATGCCTGACTCTTGTAATCTGGTTATAGGTGATACAATTCAGATCGTCAATCTTAACACTGGTGAAAAAGAAAACCATATTGTAGATTCGATAGTGGATCAGTATTCTTTCACTGCTGTGAAGCCAATTGAGACAACTTTTGAAGGGGACAATATTGTGGTCAAGCGTATTCAGTATCCACCTCCAATCAACCAAATTTCAGCAAGATACGCAGCATCGTTCATTTATGACAAGTATTTTTCAGCACAGAATGCTCCTAATGTATCTGATTATGGTCAGGAAATGCGGCGACAAGCGATGGGACAATTGAATAATATTCTGAATGGAAGAGCAATCCTGAAAAATCAGCTGCGAATCGGAGATCGATTTGGGAATCCGTGGTTGGATTCTTCTTATGCCCAGCGAACTCCTATTGACGGATATAACACTTCTGATAGAGATATGTCTGCACCAAGTTAGAATAGACCGAGATAACTCGCAATGAAGAAGAAAATTGGAATCTCTGGTATAAAAGACCTTCATCGTTTACAACAGAGGGTAGAACAACGACACCAATACATCACGTCGTTGAACGGAAGTAAAATCAATCTTGCCGCAGTAGATTTGGCTCCAGGCCCAGTCTTGCATCAGGACGGGGAAACAATGAGTGAGGAAGAAAGTGCTATATTTGAGAAAAATAATCCAAAAGTCGTAGCTTTTCTACAATCCCTGAAGCATAAGTTAGATGATATACTGCGAGAACCCTAATGGACGCCCTATCAATACTGAAATCTTATCGCAAAATCATCGGGCGGTTTATCATCAACAATAGAGAACTGATTTCACCTACTGTAATTGGAACTCGTACTATCGAAGTTGAAAGCACGCGTAGATTCCAAATAGGTGATAAAATAGCCCTCTTGAACCAATCGACCTATGATGTGGAATTTCACTTAATCGCTGATATCACTGATCACACAACCATAGTTACTTCACACGACATATCTGATGTTTACCCTGTGACTGGGGATTCCTCAACTACAAGCGTAGTAAGAAAGTCCATTGGCGACGGGTCTGGAACTGATGCATTCATTCAGGCTATTTATCTTGGTGATCCTACTGTCATCTCGCACTATCCTGCAATAACAATAGACATGAAGAATCGATCGTCTGAATGGATGACACTGGAGTCCACCAAAGAAACCTATAATATAGATATTTCGATATATGTAGAAGCATCACAGTACGAAAATCAGTTCACTCTGATGCATTCGATGGTTGATTCAATTGAGGATGCCCTATTTAGATCGTTTTATCCTTTGGTTGATCCTTATAACTCTTCGGATTTGACTCAATCTGTGATTCACAACGATACGATCTTTCAGATAGAAAACACAACTGATAATTTTCTGTGCGGTGGAAGCTGGATATGGTTTGAGAGTCTAGACCACCTGCGTAACAACCGCATACAGGGATACCAAGGTAATGGTGTATATGAGACAGTATTTCCAATCGGTCAAGAATTTGACATAGGTGATGCGGTCATTAGACCTGCTCGTCATATCTTCAACACTTTAGCCCATCAAACTCAGTATGGCACAGTAATGAAAGAAACCGTTCTGAAGGCCGCAGTGGTTTCCATAAAGTGCGATGAGGAGTGCTGGAGGCACACACCTTACCTGGACTCACTAACTTTCTAAAAATCTGCATTTTGGCTAATATATGAGAGTGGGAAGAAAGAGAAACCAATGTTAATAATAATATCTAAGAAGATACACTATGAATTTAGCAGTGTGCAATTCGATCTGCCTGAGATATTGGCTGATAATGTTATTTCATGGGGTAAAAAATCTGTCAACAATTCCGATTTATACACAAAAGAAGAAAAATACGGCAGAGAAAATGAAATCCATGTCACAGTTAAATATGGATTACATACTGTCGATGTAAGAAAAGTAGAAAAGAATATTGAGGGGTTTGGCTCTTTTCAAATTAGATTAGGGAGTATTTCTCGATTCGTTCCTACAGGCAAAGATTATGATGTTGTTAAAGTGGAAGTTGATAGTGATGAATTGTCTAAGTTACATCAGTTGTTAGATGATTTACCCAATAGTGATGAACATTCCATATATCGTGCTCATTGTACTGTGGCGTATGTAAAAAAAGGATGTTGTGCTGATTTGTCTGGTAGAACAGATTTGAAAGGTAAAACTGCTAGAGTTAATAAGTTAACATTCAGTCCCCATACAGGGACAAAATCTGAGATCAAACTGTAGCATTATGATTAGGAGATGAAATGAAAGTGCTTGTAATTGGATTGTCACCGTATTTAATGACATCACGTAGTAAAGTGTTTGCCTTGGTTATGAGGTATCTATACGTGAAAGGATATGGCGTGGCAGGTGCCGCTTGGGCTCATGACACATCTTACTTTATCCCTGATGATAATGGAAACTCTGTGTACGAATTCGAGATCGAGGAGCATGGCACTCACAGTATTCCACTGAAGACCTTCAATCGAGGAGAAAAAGAGGCTGTTGAGGTGTATGAGATCATGGATCAACTACACCCTGATTTGGTTATTACTGTAGGAGATCACAGTGACTTTGCCTATATGAAGGCAGTCAAAATGTTTTACAATAAACCATTCAAATGGCTCTTTATTCTGATGAACTACTCATCACCGATCAACGAGAATAACCACGAGCTTATTGAAAACGCTGATGGAGTTCTGTGTACAAGTCAATTTGGTTATGATACCGTCAAAAAATTGTATGGAAAAGAACTGATAGATGTGGGTTATTTGGGTAGTAACCTTAAAACCTTTCACTTAATGGAAAATGACATTCCACAAGATAATCATTTCCGGATAATGGCAAGTGGCAAATGTCATCAAGTTGACAACTTGCCAATGATTATTGAGTCGGTTGCTCAGGCACGCCTGGAGTGTCCTGATATCGAATTATATATCCATGCCAACTTACATGATCGTGGAGACTATGATCTAGAACTTATTAAAAGCCGTTTTGATCCAAAAGATGAGTTTATTCGATTTCCAGAGAAGTTTGTGTCCTTATACGAAGGTATCCCAGATAAAGAGCTGGCTGATGAGATGAGGAAGACAGATTTGTATATTTCTATGCCTCTAGTATCTGCTACTTCGATGACTGTTTTTGATGCGATTTCTTGTGGAAGTTTTCCTCTTCTGAGTGATTGTGGTTCTAATCATGATTTAGCAGGTATTCTAGCAGAATGTTTAGAAGAATATACGGCAGAGGACTTTTTAGTACCCTGCGTGAGGTTGATGTCTGCGGCTAGTTCGTATTTGTACGTTTGTGATCCGCAGAAGTTATCTAAGAAGATTTTGTCTGTGTATAAAAAGAATGCAGGGAAGAAGATGTGTTTTGATGAATTTACAAAAGAACATAACCGTGAAGGATTCCTCAAGAAACTGTCACAAATAGTTGATAGTGTGGAGGTGTCTGATCACGTTGTCTGTTTAGAAACAGTTTAGGAGAAGAACAATGGCAGCAATACTGGTAGAGAATTACCAAAATATCTCTGATTTCTACACTGAAGCCCAGTTGCAGACGGTAGGTTTAGCAGATTATTACTATAACGCCGCAGTCGAGGTTTTGCTTCTCAATGATTTTGAGCCAGAGCTAGACCTATTGGAGCCGTTTTACAATGCGTATGTATCTGCTCAGTCAGCTTTCCTTACACCTCCAACTGCTATTATTAACGCAGTTGGAGCGTTACAGCGTCACGTTTTGAACAGGGCGCGTACGACTGCCTCGGTAGCATTCACGAATATTAACTCATGGATAGATGCGAATGCAATTAATGGTTATTTAACAGCAACAGTTGGCCGTGAAGGAGATGTTAATGATTCATTCCAATTGACGAGCCAATTTGCTAATTTGTCTAACCAGTCTGGGTTTACAATAAGTTCGCTCAATATTGCGTAATACGGTTTGATGTGAGGAGGACGATAAATGCCAGTAGTAGCAGACACAATTTGCACAAGCACACAAGAGACCAATACTGGTCGTGCCAACTTGATTGCTCCAGAGCCTACCGGCCACTACGCCAATATGGGTTGGGTTGGTTATGTGTGGTTCCAGAGCAACAAGCTGGGAGCCAATAACATTTTACGTGTTACATCAGCAGATGTTAACCTGTCCCAAGAGATAACCAAACCGGATGTCATCGATGGACGTATGGACCCTAGTACATACCAGTTTGGTCCAAAGATTGTTGAAGGCACTCTAACGATGCCTTTGATCGCAGATACCCAAGACCCAGAAAACTGGACAGGTCGAGATTGTCCAGAGCTAGAAGACCTTACTGGTATTGCATCCTCGGTACTTAACAACGTTTGGTGCTGGGCAACTGCTCGCGGTGCTCAAGGCCGTCTTCTCTATGACGACGCTCGGCTAAACATTAGATATGCTAACCACGCCGGTTTCGTATTTGACAACTGTGTTATCAACACATACTCTCTTAGTGTTGCACAGCAAGACGTGGTAACATCAGACATTAATGTTATTGGGCGTGGTCGTGAACAGTCTGCAACATCTACTGGAAATACTCAGTATGCTGTTGAACCATCTATCACAGACTTCTTAGCTCCTGCTCGTGTCTTGACGTGGAACGATGTAACGGTTAATGGTATACGTGGTTGCCGTTTGAATGGGCAGCACTTGTTCTACTCAAATCAGGTTAGAGAATTCAGCATGGAAATTAACAACAATGCTGACAGATTCTACACCCTATGTGGATCACTCTTCCCGGTTGATGTTAACGTAGGAAAGCGTGAGATTACTGGCTCACTCACCTTGATGGGGTTGCAGGATCGACTGCGTGACTTAGCTGAAACTAACCCAGAGCGGTTTACTGAAAAGAACGAAATTCGTTTAGCTTTCTATGTTGGTAATGATCGATATATTGGTGCTGATGCTGGTTTCTCTCCTCGTGATTGGACTGATGACGAGAATGATGCATCACACTTGGGAGCCCTATGGTCTAAGAGAATTATGGGCGTCATATTCGAGATCGAAGAGATGAGCATGACTAACGAAGTATTTGAAACTACTATCGCCTGGCATGCTATGGCAGATGACCAGTCGGCATACGAGGCATTTACGCCTCAAACCAGTCCGTCCTTCCCTGCATGGTCATAATGACTAACAAGAGGGGATGGGAGTAATCCTGTCCCCTCTTGTTTTCCATGTAAGTTCTCTATAACGTCGTGTATAATGAGTGTAACACTAAACTTAAGATGAGGACTGCACTATGTCTATTATCATGGACGCTGGTAAACAGCTAATTGCCATTGATTTGTATTATATCGAGAAAAAGAAGATTCACGGCAATTCAGTTTTTCATGTTATTAAGAGCAAAGATGAAATGGATTATTGGACAGACAGGGATTATGTTCTTGAAAACAAAGTTCCAAAAGACGAAAACGGACCCACTGTCCCTGAAGACAAAATTATCAACATCTTGCAAACGCACTGGAAGTCTTTATCATGGCGAGATCAAAATACAGTCTTCACTAAATCTATAAGGCAAATTCAGAGGCCCGATGGCTCATTTTCAGCAGAAATCGATACTGTTACTTATCGAGATCAAAAACTCAAAACTTGTCTCAGAAAATGGGACTTGACTGGTCCAGACGGTCAAAACCTTGAAGTTACTGAAGGGTTAATTGACAACCTCAATCCCGTAATTGCTCAAGAACTTCTTTCTGCTTTTGAAAAAGTGACCGAACCTACTGAGGAAGACTTAAAACAAGACGACACCATTGCAACACAGATTTGATAAACGTGTTGTATTGAACTGTCAGACATAGAAATACTAACACTGTAATGATTGTCCTGAATCCAACTCAGCTAATTAGCATACCACTGGAATATGTTGACCCCGCAACTAAAGAATCATATGACATGATTGGGTGTTGGAAAGTATTATCTTGGTCAGAACATAATAAAGTGTATAGCAGAAGTATCCAAGGAGATAATCTTGATAGTATATTATATAGAGACGGAAAGCTAAAAACCTGTCTCAAGAAATTAATAATCAACAAAGAGAACGTTGATCTTGATGATGACGTGATTGACAATCTGCCCGCCAGATTAGCAAGTAATTTGATAGGTTCCTTTGAGAAATACTTTGAACCATCAGAAGATGACTTAAAACAACTTGAATCAGTGTCATACGCTTTTTTTAAGGGTCAACATGTCTCAGGTGTTATGCCCCAATATTTGTACGAGCACTTACTGGCCAATCATTATAGCTGGTCATTACCTGAAATACGATCAATGAGCAATTATGATTTTCAGGTGCATTTGCGGGTATGTCTCGTAAGAGAAAGAATTGAGAACGAGTTTAGAGTAACCCTGGCCGGTGGAAAGTCAGGAGGAAAAACATCGGGCTCAGGGAAGTATGGACGGGAGACCGTGCATAAGAAATTTGACCCTGTCAAGGGTGATTTTGTATAGGAGTGATATCATGGATATTTTTGTACGAGAATCGGATACTGTAAACGTTGATGTTTACGCTTGGAACAACTCAGAAACCGGCGACATTGCTGCCAGTAATGAAGATGCAGATGTTCCAAAAGGAGTAGAGGCTCAGATTATCAAATGTGTGTTTAGGCGACCAACATATCAGGATACCAATGGCATCCTACGAACAGCCAGTAGGGCAGGTGATTTAACTAGTCCAGATATAATGTCTTTTCAAGATGCTCTCATTAGAACATTGTTATTATCTGTTACATCAGGTGACACGACAACAGATATGCGACAAGCTAAAATTAATGCCTTACACCCGAATATTGCGAGAGCAGCTATTGCTGGTGTTGTGCAGAAAGTGACGATTTAAACAAGGTATTGATTCTGGGTATAAGTATATTATACTATGGATGATAACTATGCACAACTTATGCCACCAGAGGAAACTAGAGACCTCAAACCGAAGTTGCCAGGTGAACACACTAAAAAGAACTGGAATGATGCTAAAAAATGGTGGAGTGATTTCTCCAACTTCACTCGTAGCGTTTGGCAAAATCCCTACGAAACTGATGTCAGTTGGCATAAACTAAATGCTGAACGTCTAAAACGTGGTAGAGGTGGACGTAAACCCAACTGGCTGCAATTATCCAAGCTCTCTCCAGAACTTAGAAACCTATACGATAAAATAAGATAATCTGACTTATGGCTGAACTAGACCCAATTGAGAAGAAGTTAGTTCTTACTATTGAAGAACACTTGGCTGGAGCGATGAAAGCTGCGGGTGAGTTACGTTCTGTTAAAGAGTCTGCCGAGAAAGCGGCTAAAGGTCTTGATAAGTACAGCAAATCAGCAGAGAAATCTACAAAAGCAATCGATCGATCCACAAAATCTTGGATGCATATGGTTGGAGCGACCAAGATTTTGACAACATCTCTTCGACGTGTTGCGCTGGGATTTGGTCTTCTCGCTGTTGGATTAACAAAGCTTTGGAGTGGACTCGTACAAAACCAACAAGCATTCCTTGATTTGGCTATGGCATCGGTAAATTCGACTAACGTAGTAAGCCGACTAATGTCTTCTGTTGATAAAGCGACTAGCAGTTTTGACAAGGCTTCTATATCTTACCTAGATGCTGCTGAGGCACTAGCTGCATTCAAAAGTGAATCTTATGGTACTGCGGTAGCCCTCGAATCTATCGCAGGATTAAGTGACCAGTTGACAGAGGTGTTTCAAACTATATCTGCTCGGAAAGGCGAAGATACAGCTAAAAGTCTACTGTCTGAACTACAAAATTTTGGTCTTGCGGGATCTCAGATACAAAAAATTACGAGCCTTGCTATGGAGAATACAGATGAAGCAAGGGCCAAGTTAATTGGGTTTATCAAAGGTATTAGCTCTACCGATCTGACAGACTGGGCAAAGAGGTTTGGCAAGGCTGTCCAAGTAATTGGCGAGGATGAGTCACAAACAAAGGGTATTCTGTCATGGAAGAAATTCTGGACAGAACTAAATGCTTTGTACGAGAATTTTGGCACGAAGCTTTTTAAACAACTGAGCGATAAAGTTGCAACAATGTTTGACAAAATTGAGAGCTACTTCCCCCAAATTATATCATCGGTTGGCACTGCTATTGATTGGATAACATCACACTTTGATGAGTTGGTTACCGTATTTAATATGGTCATAGATACTATAGTCTGGGCAGTAAAATCGTTTTCTGAACTTGGTAAAACTATGAAATACGTAGTAGGGATCGCAGCAGGGCTAAGTGGTGCTTTACTTTTTCTTCCAGGTCTCGCTCCTATGCTATTTGGCGCCGGTAAGGCAGCATGGTATTTAGGTACGCATCTCGGGGGCATTCTCGGGGGCATTGGTTTAGCTGGTGGTGCATTCTTGAGATTCGGTAAAACATTGGCTGGAGTCGGTTGGCTCGGTGCAGTAAGAGGAGCTACGTTATTAGGTACAGCAGCCAAACTGATGCTTAGTCCTATTGGGATCATTATAATAGCTACCACTGCCGCTCTCAAACAATTTTACACTTGGTTCTCCAAAGGCCCCGAGTTTACTTGGGGTGGAAAAATCACGGACTGGCTTTTCGATTATGAAAAGAAAATAGACAAAATCCAAAAGAAGAATGTTCGATACAAGAGTAGTTGGTTTGGTTTTGGCACCAAAGAAGTTAGCGAACAAGACTGGATGAAGGAAGATTATGATCGCAAAAAGGAAAGTGGGAAACTTAGGACTGACGAGCAGACTTTTGACGATTATTATAAGGAACAGAAGCGAAGGGACCGTGAAGTTGCAGAGGCACAAAAGAAGCGAGATAGCCTGAAATCTTCTGCTGCTAAAAATGCAGATGAAGCAGCCAAAAAAGCAATAGAGGCGGCCAAGGCAGAAGAAAAAGCCATTGCTGCCGTCGCGGACGCCGCTGCTAAAAAGTTAAAAGGTATTGAAGAGTATAATGTTGCAATGGCTAATGCCCTTAGTCTGGTTGGTCCTGACGAATCTTCACAAGCTCAAGCAAAATTGGGTATGGCCGGTCAACAATGGAAAGCCTTGCAACCAGGTATAGAATCTGCTACACAAGGAGCAGAACAACTTTCTAAAATTATAGATACCCTTGGCCCTAGTCCTGCAACTAACCGAGCTGTGGATGAGCATCTTGCACTTGTAGAAGCAATGGTTCCAATGTGGAGACAAGCAGCTGACGACGCTGTAGCTGCTGCTAAAGCTCAGTTGGCAGTAGCTACGGATGCTAGCGAAAGACAATCATCCGCGAAAGTTTACACGGATGAGCTTGCCAAACAGGCCAAGTTAAATGAAGCTATTGCTACGCAAATACATCTAAGAATCAAAGCGTCAGAGAAGATGGCAAGTTTAGAGGGGATGCGAGTACAAGCGGCAAAAACCGGCCTGGAAATTACCAAGGCAACATACGGGGCAGCTGGCTTGTCTGTCAAAGCTCAATGGAACGTCGTAGAGTCGTTGCAAGCACAAAAAGAATATCTAAAAAAAGCTCATACAGACACGTTGAAACAGATTGAATTGGAAAAACAACGAGATGGCAGGGTGTCCCAAACGGCTTTAGAGCAGGAATTGCGATTACGTAATGAGATACTCGGTATTGAATCTGAACAAGTTAACATGCTCAAGGAGCTGCGTGATGGTTATCTCTCTGCTGTCAATGCTCAGGCGTTAGGAGCAGGTAAGTTTGAGAAGATAATTATCACTCAAGAGAAGAACTTGAGAATTGGCTTAGATAAGAGGATGGTGAAGTACAACTTCCTCCTAGGTGCTGTAGGTGAAGCTGCCAAACGTAGTAACGTACCTATCGTAAGATTTAGTTCTGGTGAATATGGTCTTGAGAAGATAGGTGGCGGCATGATGACTGACGAAGATATTAAAAAGCATCAAGAAGAGATTCAGATTAACATGACAGATAATGTTAGCAGGGGTGCTGCCGCTGCTGCTACCCAACTTATTTTTGAAATTATGGGTAACGTCGATGGGGGCCTTAGACAAATAGGAAAATCTGTTGGTCTGTTTGATAATGTAATCAATAAAGCTAATATTGCCCAGAAGCGATATGGTGCTTTTATTGGAGAGACTCCCAGTAGTTCCGTTGTTTTTGGTGAGGCTCAGCGATCAGGCAAAATTCCCGCTGCTGCTACTGGATTAGAGAAGACAAGTAAGACAACTCCAGTAAAGGTAGAAATTGAACCAGTCAAATCCAATACCAACGTCCCATCTGTTGGGGTGTCAGATATTATTCCACAACAAACAAAGGACTTACATATGTTTTTGGCTACGAGTGCTACAAGTGCTATAAATAGTGCTGCTAAAGGCATTTCTCAATTATTAGACCAAATGGCTATTGTATCTAATAGTAAACTTAGTGAGCCCATCATGCGTGTCGCGGCAATGATTGCACCATCTGAACCTACGATAAGATCGGTTGCACCAACAGTAGCAGAAACCGATAGTAACGCTGTTCGCAAAACGACCCCCCGTAAGGTAGGATCTACTGGCCAGGGTGGTGGTAAAGTGACACAACTTTTTAGAGAAGGTTTTGCCAAAATGTTCGAGGCCGCTGCTATTATTGACGATCTAGTGGATGATAATGCAGAAGTTGAATTCACTAGACCCGGCAGAGAAGGTGGCCGTGTCGTTAAAGGTTCGTAATGGCTGGATTTGCTGGTATCTGTGGGACATCAGGCAGACGGTGCAAACTAGTATGGTCGAATACTTTTCTAACACGAACTCAAGTTGGCACATACCCTTCAGAACTACTCCCCTCAAGACGTACTATTTGGCATGCTTCCGCGGGTGGGGGCTATAATTACAATCCAGCAGGGACAGCCCTCGGAGGAACTGGAAGCGGTGGTTCAATTTCTGGCCTCGGGTTAGTAGATTCTTTTGCAGGTTTTGGTCTATATGGGTCAGATGTTCAGATAGATTTTTTTCGACCTAAGAGTCAAGTAGTAGTTATCTTTGCTCGAACTCAGAACCGTATTAACATTCCACATGTGTTAACCAGAGCAGAGATAGAATCAGCCGATCCTGTAAGTGGAACAATAGAGATTAATTTGGGAGAATACGTTTTCGAGGCTATTGCTGTTACTGATACTCAGGAAATTGTGGGTGATATCTGGAAGGAAATACAAGATGCCACTAACGATGCGGATATATTGGAGGATGATTACGGTCAATCAGAAGAAGCGGAAGATCGCAATTTTCGCAAACTGATAGAAGCAACCAATTCTATACCTGAAGAATCACAACGATTAGAAGGTATAGTTAGTAATAAGTTGGGTATTGAATATAGACTTGATAATGGTGGTCCGAAATCAACAGCCATATTTGGTGAGAGGACTAAACCTAACTACCGAGATGGATCGACCCGCAAGATCACTATGAACGTTGTTTTTAGCAGAGATGCTGAAGGCAACCTAGAGAACACTCTCAAACCAGGAACAGTGGTTTACCTGACTTACGTAGCAATTAAAGAACATTATATTCGTCAAGTTTTGCATGTATCATGGGTTTTCTCTGCACAATCACTTCCACCACAATGCTATGCTATGGCTATAGCGATAAGGGCAGCAAATTACAGATTCTATGAGTGGGAAGTAGAGAACGATGATCCACAAGGTTTGCCGATATTGCTCGGTGGTTGGCGGGCTGTTGAGTCGTTTGGCTGCCCGGTTAATATAGCTGCTTTAGTACCACCATACGATGATTCCAATATTGCTATGTTTGGATATGGTAGTGCTGATGGTCCCACAAGGATGAGCTACCTGCCCATCGGAGTCACAGAGAATAATCTAAATGCGTTTATAGATAACCGTTCTACTTTGCCATATTATACTTTAGTGTTTAATGAACGTGACGTAGAAGGAGCAACTTATATAATACCAGCAGATGATGAATACAAAAAATCATCGTGGTATTTAGGTGGAACAGTACCTAGATTACGCCGAGGTTGGGATATCGACCGCCATGCCTTCTTTAATGTTCATCCTAAAGCACTTAAAAAGCGTGACGTAGACAAATTTGCTATTGAACGATCTTTGGCAGAAACACTTGAGACAGAGGCCAAGGCAGGGAAAAAGACTTTCTTCCCGTTTTGGGATGGAGTTGATGATCTAGTAGAAGGCGAGATTAACTTTTTAGATGCGTCAAATACTAGATTCGAACCCATACAACCTGTTCAGGCTGGTTGGTTTGGTGAAATGCAGTGTGGATCAGTAGGAGGAAGTGTATTATTTCCCGCAGGTGGACCATCTCCAAGTGGAGATGTTGTTGCCTTTTTTCAAATGGAAAGCCCAATCATCACAGAGAAATTTGCCAAAGAAACTAGAGTACTTGTTGAACGACATTTTACAACAGGACAAGTTAATCCTGCCATCGTGGCTATTGAGGGTGCGGCAGGGTCAGTTGCAGGATTGTCATGTATTGGTGATCCATCTGATCACTTCGCTTACACTGTACATAGCAACGAAGGATTCTTGCATATCAACGATTTCCAGAATGGATATGTGGCTCAAGGAATGAGAGCCCTGACATACAGGCCAGATAAACCACCACTATTAACAGCGGATAACTTAAACCCTGTTCCAACTGATTATGAAAGGTATGTTGGTTTCTCTGGAATGTTAGGGGATAAGCACGGATATAAGCCTGGTCGATACCTTAGCTTGTCAGCTTATGCTCCGAGAGAGGCTTTTATCTACAAAAGTACTGCTAAAGACAATCTGGCACGATCTCGTGGTCTTGATGTCGAAGAAATTGAAGACCTGGTTGTTGAACACAAGGATAACATGATATCAATCGACCTCAATGGTCATGGGTTTTATGGTATTACCGAAATCGAATACTTATATCATGGTACAAAACACGTTGAAACTTTGATGAGGTTGAAGAATGGTGAAAGTCTAAGTGGGGTAGTTGATGAAGTAGACGTTCCTATAGGCCATCATGTACTTAAATTAGATCATCGATGGATGCAGGGCAGCAAAATCGAGTTGGTGGATATTCCTCAAGACAAGTTTAAGTTAATCAGAGTCACTGTCATGCAATTGGCTGACTCTTATGCTGAGGATATGCTCAGAAACGAAACTTCGAGTAGCCCTGAGGCCGCAGATACCTTAATAAAACGACTAGAAGATCGCAGTGTATTGGTCGAAACCGATATTATGAGCGTTGGCGAGGATAGCCATAGTAGGTTGTTCGTTTTCTTTAACGACAAGGATAACGGAATTTCATGTCTTGAAAGTGATGATTTTGGAATCAACTGGAGTTTCCATTATGGTATCATAGAACAAATATCTAACCTTACATCTCTAAACCCGTTTGTGCTACAAAGTTTTGAACGAAATAAAGCTTGGGTATTCTACCAGTTTATGGGTGGCAAAATTATGTGTAAGCAAATCGATTACCCGCTATTCAATGTTGACGATGCTAATCTTATTGAACGAACAAGCGATGTTTTGCAGGAAGCTACAAATCAAGCATCTACTAAAGAGACTCTAGGTTTAAAAGAAGACGAGACAGCGTTGATTGAATTACCCAGCATATACACTGAGGATGGGGTTCAATTACGTCGTAAGACAACATCATATGTTGTTGCCGGTGACTTGACTGATGAAGAGTTTTTGAGGTTAACGGGTCGAGATTTGGAAGGTAAAGAGTATGATCCGTTCCAAAAAAGGTTGAAGACCAACCCGGCTGGTGGCAGTGATCTAATAATAGTTGATTACAGGTATCCTGTAGCAATAGGTAGTAACACTGCGTTTACCAACAAGGACATAGAGGACATTCATTTCTCTGCCTACCGAAAAGTAAATGGAGAGATGAAATTGTTCTTTATGGCTCCCACTAAACCAAATGGTGATTTTATGCTTCAAGCCAGGTTTAGTAACGATAATGGTATTAACTGGTATGACTTATGGGAGTACATTGAATTTGGTTTTGACAGACTCAGATTTGACCGGGAGAGGAAGACTCAATTCATAGACACTTCTTCTGATGGAGGTCGTGGTTCTATGTCTGGAACTGATCCTACAGAGGGTAGTCAAGATGCAGAATTCGGGATAAACTTGCATTGGTCGAGGCTAAAAAAACATAAAATAGAAGGAGATGATAACTTAAATGTAGAATCTGATTCAGAGGTGCTTCCTGTTTCAGCCCCATATGCCTTTTATCATCACGATACTGATTCAGTTTTTCTTTTTTACATCTATGAGGGTTGTCTCCTTTGCAAGCATTTCGCAGATCACGCTTTCAAACAGGCTGCTTCAAACAAAGAAGCAACTGGAGGAGGTATCGACGAAACACCAATGGGTGGCCTCAAGAAGTTTCTTGAAAGGCGTTTGAGAGCTGATTTTATAGATGGTGAGTTGAAGAACATCAAAGAAGAAGTCCATTATCTCTACAACGAGGACACTGAAGAGAGACTCCTAGAAGGGAATATAGTTTTTCCTTACCCACAAACGGTTGACACATTTGATGATAACCGGCGTATCTCAACTCAAAGAGTATGTGCTTATGCCTTACGCAACGGAAATGTCAGGGTATTCTACAAGAATGTAGGGGGCGAGCTAAAGGCAGCATTATGGGATGGAAGAACTTGGATGCCAGAAGATTTGATGAGAAACGATTCCAAACTTGAACCATTTGACTTTGAATCTTGGGAAGGTGCTAATGGAGTAGTCGGAGGGTTTAGTGATGAAAAATTCTCTGGCAGTGCTGGCCATAGAAGTGGTGCTGTAGGTGGGCCTAGTAGTGGTGCGGGAGCATAAGGGAGTCTATAATGGCGGTTAATACATGTGGACCTTGTGAAGTTGGACCAGACCAACCAGCGGCGAGTTCGGTTGCAGGCAACATAGGAACCTTACGTGCCAAAGTAGAAATATGGGAGAATGACCCTTTCCATGCTCGACCTAATCAAATTACCACTTTTCCTTTTAGCCATTTAGTACCTGAGCAACTACCTGATACTGCGCCAGGACTAGATTGGCTGATGGACAACGCATTTCTGAAGCCGATCTATCAACCACATGATATGTTCATATGTTCATACAACCCAGATATTGAGCAGGAGTTTATCAACCCGACTGGTGATTTCGACAGCCGGACTAGCGGCGAACATACTCTAAAAGGAATGGCACGTTACTTGGACTTTGTAGGATCAGTGGCCTCTAACAAAGGAAAAATTGCGGGTCCAAAATTACCTGGTGGTGAAATATATGAGTCAAATGGGTTTGTAAACCCTACTGATAGTGGCACATCTGGGAACGACCAGACTATATTGATTCCTAATTCTGGTATGGATGTTTTTCCACATCAAGTTTGGCTACATATCGGAAGCATATTCAAGAGGGGAGTTGCAATACATCCTTCTGAGTATGTCAAACCTCTTGATGAGATTATTACTATGAGGGGTATTGAAACCCAGCAGTCATACCAATTTTGTGCAGGTTTCACCATAGAGGAGTTGCAAGGTGCAGTAAAATGGGATTATGTAGAGCATACTGAAGAAAGTGTATCTACGATTTGGCCTTACCAGATCACTAAACAGGCTCCTGGCAGAGGGGTTCCTGTACATTGGACTCTCGAAAAATTCACGCCTGTTTATCAGGGTCAGGATTTCTTTGTTACGATCGAAACGAAAAAAGAGACAGATGAGTCTCCTGACTCGTTTTATGATCATGAGTTCATAGGTAGCTGTGTTGAAGATTATAAGTATCTCATGTACGACAACACTGTCAAACCTAGTGAGTGGATAAATGGAATCAGTAATGCGGCTTTTCACGTTGCTGCGGATAGGGAAGAAGACGGAACAATATCAACTGAATCAGCTTCCAAATCTAGGGATGCTGCCCGCAAAAAGTACTGGTGGAAGTATAAATCATATATCTTAATTGAAATTGGTGCAGGCCATACTGATCATAACTACTTCATTGAGCTAGTTAGGGGTCGTAATCCAAGGTTACTACATATTGGATACATCTGGGATAATCCAAAACGTCGCATTGGTGGAGTGATTGAGCCCAAGGAGGATGATGATAACTGGCACTTTATGAAGCAGTGTAGAGTTTTAGGTGAATTTGGCCATGTGTCTTGTAACGAACTGTTTAAAAAAGATAACTTCAGGCTAACAATGAGAAATCATCTGGGTAGATTCATTATTACATTTGAAGGCTACGAAGGAGCACCTTGGGTTATTCAAAGAAGAGACAACGACCCAGGCCATCACGATTTCAGAAAAACTCTTATTCCAATGATCGTGCCCCCATCCAAAATACGGATTCATGGGGGAAATCTGTCTTGTGTCATCAACTATAGCCCATTGCAATATACCAAAACCGAAACAGCATACTTTAGAGATAGACAGGCTGATACTTCCAAGGCAATGGAGGATGATCTTTGGATAACATTCTCACATTTAGGTGTGAGTCAATTATATCAGAATGCACCACGTATGAAACTCATATTTAGTGATCCAAGGTTAAACAACAAGCAGGGTAAGTTCGGTTATGACATAGACGCATACATCTCTGGAGAAATACACCGTAATAAAAAAGAAGATGTTCATTTATACGAGGAGTTTCGTCGCCAATTCACTTCTTGGGGCAAGGGTTGGGTTTTAGATGTTGATAGAGACCCCGATGGTGTCCCCACACGAGACCCTGATACTGGTTTAATGTCCGAGAAGCGGCTTATTACGGGTTTTGAGGGTGGTGTTCCTCATAGTCTTAGAATAGATAATGCCAAGCAGCCTGGGCAGAAATTTGTGTTTGGACTACGAGGTGATTCTAACTCAAATTATCCTTACAAGACTTATGCATCGAAATGGGATGTTCAAATCAAATTTAATGCTGGGACGGTGTTGATGCCTATTGCAGAGGCAAAGTCTACTGGTGGTGCATTTGACGCAGAGGAAGACCCATCCATCATTATAGACGATAGAGCAAGTCGTTTCCTTATGGTAGATTCTGTGACTCCTATTGCTACTAGCTGGCGGTTGATTGTATTGGGTGGTGAAAAACCAACCCGGACAAGTAGTGGAGACCCTAAAGTAGAGCCCTTTGATATTGCTCCACTTACTACTAACATTACTGATGGCTGGACTAGTGAAGGTTGGCACACCATACGACATGAATCTAAAGTAAAGTGCTATATACCACTTGATCCACCCATTGGTGATAATCAAGGATTGTACCGATTGGGACAGAGGTTGAAATCGTTACATAATAAAGCATTCTATGTTACTATATCATATTGGTGGGATAACGGTATAGGAGAGCGAGATGCAATTGCTAACAAAATCTGTCGCAAAAAACCTGAAGATAATGATCTATTGATTCAGATGACTGGTATAGCATATGGAGGAACATTAAGTAGGTCTGTCAATAAAATCTTTTTCGAGTTTGACGTAAAGGATTATATGTCTGTCTTTGAAAAGCAGTTCATATTTAACTCGCCATTCTTTGATGGTGTAGCGGATGCGGAGGCAGTATACGAACTTGCTCGGTTAGCTGGATTTGATGATGAGGATAAAACATCTACTAGAGTTAACCGTCAACCACTGGGATTTTTGCAACATGTGATCAAATTCAATCGCAGGCAAGCTGACGGAAAGTTCATCTATAATGGTGAGATTGTACGCAGCCCAAACTACGATTTACCAGGTTCATATAAGACTTTGGTGCAGCCGGCTGTTAGATTTCAAAATGGAGAGACATATGAGGATGCTCTAACCAAGATTGCTCAATTGGCAGCTAAAGTTATTTACTTTGATAGATGGGGAGTACTACGATTAGAGAGTGTTCCTGCAATTGAGGCAGCATTCTTCGCTCAAGATGATGATGTCGATGAGTTTGAGTCAGTGTTTGATTTTGTAACTTCTCCATTTCCAGTCAAGGCTCGTGATACAGGCAAGGGGGCAGTCACCACCAGAAGGTTTAATTTTGACCCGTGTGAACATGCTTCTCATCTAGTCTACGATGTTGTGCAGTATAATCGTAGTGTAGAAGATTGCATTAACCAAATCGTCATCTTTACAGCAAGTAATGACATCATTTTACCTTCGGGTGAAAGGCTAGATGGAGGTCTTATTATAGAAGGCTATACTTTCTTCGATCAGATTTGGAATCCTGAAGAAGAAGGATTTCTCGGATTCCGCAAGCCATTCTACCAGTCTAACGGTGTCTTTGGTGGATTACAGGGAGTATACCGAGGATTACAGCATTATGCCAAAATGAAATACCCACCCGCTACAATACAATTTAGCACCTATGGTGTACCGGGTTTGAAAGCTCTGGATATCATCACACTGGATGATAATCTATTTTATATCACTGAGATCAGTCACGAACTGGACCCTTCACAGAACAGATGGTGGATGAATATTACTGGAGAATGGCTAAAGCCGTTTCTTGGCGACTTAGGATTTTTAGAAGAACGAAATGGACCAGGTGATATACCGTCTGAAGAGGAAGAAAACGAGGTTAACATATGAAAAATGACCAATTTGCTTTGATGCAACAAATATCACTTGATCGAAAAGGTTGTTGTCTTTCTCGTGTATACGAATCTGCTAAAGCAAAATTACTATTTCAGTGTGCAAAAGGACATCAATGGAAAGCTTCACCAGATAAAATTAAGAAAGGCACATGGTGCCCTTTTTGTGCTGGCAGGGGCAAGAATTTGGATACCCTGAATTCTCTTGCTATTCAATTTTCAGGAAAATGTTTATCAACTAAATATCTTGGGACTAATACATTGCACTTATGGCAATGCAGAAGTGGTCATATATTTAAATTACGACCCAATGATATATTACAATATAATACTTGGTGTCAGAAATGTAAGAAAGAATTAATTTTGCAAAAAATTCATGAATATGCTCATTCTCGTGGTGGCAAATGTTTATCTGAACAATTTATCTCATCAAAAACCCCATTAGAGTTTGAATGCCATAATGGCCATAGATGGTTTTCAAAATCTACTTTTTATAACAAATCCTGGTGTCCATATTGCAGTAAATTTTCGTTTTTGTCAGAGGAAAAAACTAGATACATTTTTGAACAGTTACTGCATCGTAAGTTTGCTACTAACCGGTCAGAGATTGGAATGGAGTTAGATGGATACAATCAAGAACTGGAAATAGCATTTGAGTATAACGGTGAAATGCATTATGAGTTTATTAAACGATTTCATAAAACACAATATCAGCTTAAACGACGACAGAATCGTGATATTGAAAAAACTAAACTATGCAGTGATCTAGGTATAAAATTAATTGTTATCCCTTATTGGATTAACACGAGTGATCAAGACTTGTTCAACTTCATTGTACAACAACTTAAGGTCGATGCTACATGGAAAGAATCATTTTTAATTCCATTTTATAAGAACCAGAATTCAAAAATAGAGGAAATGAGAGCAATAGCATTATCTCGTGGTGGAATATTTGTTTCTAATTCGTACTTTGGTAGTACAAAAAAACACTCTTGGAGATGCAATAACGGGCACACCTGGGACTCCACACCTACAAGTATAAAGAAAAGCACATGGTGCCCTGTGTGTGCCCAAGAAAAATTATGGAATAATTCTCGAAATTCTTTAGATGATTTGAATAAATTTGCGTCCAAATATAATGGTAACATATTATCCAAATCGTATATCAACAATAAGACTTTGTTAAAATGGGAATGTCAAAACGGACATACTTGGACCAGTAGCTTGAATACAATGAGAACAAGAGTTAATAAGAGTGGTAAATGGTGTTTATATTGTAAGGAGTTAAATTATGCATGGGCAACAGAAACGTAGACAGTCAATTCGGAATCCTGCAAAACGCAAACCGGTTACAAAATCGCAGACAGTTCGTATTGCTAGTGCAGAAGCTTTTCAAAGATCATTTAACCCGGACTACTATCAGGTAATCAAAAGAATATCTGATGCTGATACTGGTCTGCGTAATGGATCACCTCCAGGTAGTGTAGAATGAGGAGACAAATATGAAAGTGGAGTTGATACAAACAACTAATAACAGAATGCTTGCATCGGACAATATTACGGTCAAGTTGGATGGCAAGGAATGTGATGCCGTTGTTAAGGCAGAACTACGATTTGATGCTACGGAGCATACCCCAAGGGTAGTGTTAACCATTATACCAACTGAACTGGTAGTGGACCTAAATGGAAAGCCGTTACTGACAACTTCTCCTGGTGGTCAACATCTCCCTGAAGGGCATACAAACTATCGTAAGAACGATGATGTACAAATATACCCAGATGACCTAGAGAACACTAATCTGGAGTAAGGAGGATATCAAAATTTCCAGTTCAACTAGATATTATGGTCTTGGTTTCTTCGATTTCGGTAAGTAATGTTGCCGAAGTAAAATTGGGCAAAAACGGGGAAAACTGAGATGTCAATCCCGTGCTAATTTATCTGATTACGCAAGGCAGATAAACAGTGTAGAGCATAGTTCCTGAATAAATATAATGGAACCAAGAGTGCCCGACAACCGTAAGGTTGAAAAGATATGCCGAGCTGTAGCGAATTCAAGCTACAGAACTACGGGATAAAAAGCCTGTAGGGTAACAAACTGGACGCCCTTGGTACGGATTTTGCTGGCCAGATAGAAATTGACAGATTTGTTTTTGTTGACAAGCAACTCTATGGCCTTATGAGCATATTTGGTAATGGAGTTCTTAGCGGTTGGACTGCAACAGCAGAAGAACTATTTACGATCAGCATTAGTCCTGGAGTCGGCAACATCAACTTTGTTGCTGCCAGAACTGAATTTCCTGCCACGATTAGAGAACTTGTACCTAACTCAATTAACTACATCTATGCCAAAAAGGTAGAGCGTACTCGGTTTGCAGAGGATGTCGATTTCATTGTTTGGCCTACATCTGATTTAGGTGATCCTAATTTTCTGCTATTGGCCGAAGTTGTCGTAGGTTCTACTTCTATCGAAAGCATTAACAATGATCTGCGTCAAAATATTGGGTTCATAGAAC
>Ga0075122_10000694_pt1 | contig 25644 bp, 24 predicted proteins | sample AntAceMetag02UKB_FD_69790 | JGI IMG/M metagenome (GOLD analysis project Ga0075122, IMG submission 69790) | Saline lake microbial communities from Ace Lake, Antarctica - Antarctic Ace Lake Metagenome 02UKB | ecosystem: Environmental > Aquatic > Non-marine Saline and Alkaline > Saline | place...
GCAGAGTAAAATGTATGATTTATGTCGTGAAGGTAACAAGCTGCCAGAAGGATATTAAGATCTATCTTACCCTCTATTTTAAGCGTTTTAACAATCTCTTGAGCATTGTTTGCGACTCTATGAAGATGCATCCAACCATGTTGAAGGTCGTTGATATCCTTAACCTTATAATTAACACGATTTTTTATTTTGTTAAGTTTAGTCTCTATCATTCTTATTAATCTTAGCAAATCAAAATTATATTTAATAATTTAGTAAATAAAAGACGTAAACACTTCAATTTGGATTACTTCTTAAAAAGAAGGAGTACCTACCACGAATGCTTGGAAGGAAAATTGATGGATTTAGAAGTATTATTGGACTTTTTGAGACATCTCGGTCACATTGGTGTCCAAACTAGCTGAACAGGTCGGTCTAGAACCTTACGAGCCCATAGTCGATTACTCGAAATGTATCACATCTGAGGCTAAATGAGACAAATAAGATAGTATAAAAAAAGGAGTACCCCAAAGCAGTAATATAGTTTAATATATTATCCGTATCGTTTTTTAAGTGCTGATACCAAAACGCGAAGATCTTGGTTGTCTAGTCTTGAAAAAGGTTTACTAAGAATATTTTTAGTTAAGTTCAATTTATCGACCTCTAATCCTTGAACAAAATTATTTTTACCATGCCCAAGTCCTGTACTGGATTGCCAATTACGAGCAAATTGTCTTATTTCTTGTCTTGACTTTCTTCTCCCCATTCTGCGGTTTTCTGTTTTTGAAAGAGTTGGTCTTCTCTCACCCAAGCCTGTTGATTCTTTTATCACTTTTTCTACAGTTGGATTTTTTCTTTCACTCAAAAAAAGATTTCTTAAAATTGCCATTCTAGGATTACTTTGAAGCTCTCTTTTGTCCCTAGGATGCAAACTAACTAGCGCAGCGTCCGTGCGTGGTTGAGGATAGAAAGATTCTCTTCCAATCCATGCCAAAATACTTGGTTCGAAGAAGGTCTGTGTTATTAAAGAGGTTTTTGAAAATTCAGGATTATTTGCTTGATCTATTTGCATTCTTCTGGCCAGTTGGTCTCCTACAATTAGCGAGGCGCCCTCAATTGGTAGATCTGCAATTTTTGTTAAAAAGGGTTCTGAAATATGGAAAGGTAAATTTGAAGCTATTTGCCATGTTCTTCTTAAAAAATCGTCCTTTATTATCTTTTCGAAATTAACCATCATTGCATCTTTATAAATTATTTCAACATTGGGGCACTCTGCTTGGACCCCATCAAGAAATGATTGAAATTTACAATCGATTTCTATCCCTACAACTTTGTTTGCGCGCCTAGCAATCTTTTCTGTTAGATTGCCTGGCCCAGAACCAATTTCAAGGACATTGGAACTTGAATCAACTTGGTTAGCAACAAGATTAAGCACTCCTTCGTCAATAAGTATATGTTGACCAAGATGCTCCGAAGGATAAATACCTTTTCTTTCTAATCTTGAGCGTATTTCTAGTTCTTTACTCATATATTTAATTTAGGCGCCTATTTTAACATAAAATCTATAGGATAAGCAAAATTAAACGGTTTTTCTGATAAAACCGATTCTAGATTAAAATCCCTACACATACAACTCCTGTATTTCCGTGCTCATTCTGAAGTTCCGAGAAGATCAATTTGAAATTTTTATCTATTTCAACTGCAACAACTTTCCTCGTATTACAGGCACTTCTTCTCTGTAGTATTTTCGGGTCCTGTTTCAATTTCGATTACACTATTTCCTTTAAGCACACTTCCTAGAATAAAACACTAGTGACAGTTTCGTGTCATTTAGGACATATTTGTCCTAAACATTCCCTGAAGGATAAATTCAGCATCCCGAACTCGTTTAATTATATTTCTTACTATCGGTGGCAACTCTATATGTTTGTTAATTTTTTAATTTGAAAAACCTCTGCGTAGTTAATATTTTCATGCATGCTACCCCTATATCTATTCAGACCTTTAATTGCCATGTCAATTCCCGACTTGCCCAATTGTGATTTATAAAAAGACATCGCTTTCATTTTCCTGTTTATGTGTTTTGAGATATCTTCAACTAAATTATACTTTTGCATCGGCGTGTGTATTTCGTACAAAAGGAGTCCCTTTATTTTTGATATTGGTGTTTGATTAGAGTTATACCTCCAGTAAGCTTGCATTACTAATTGGTATGCGATGCGATGTTCGTAATCAGCGTCTAGTTCATGATTTATATATACTATCTCCGGTTTGATTTTATTAAGCACATCAATTAAGACTTCAATATTCTTTAGGGATACGGAAAGTCCCTTTCTTTGTAATCTTAAAAAATAATGATTACTAATCCCCAAATATCTACATACAGCTAGTGCCTCTTTTTCTCTGACATTCTGATTACTATCTCCCGATGTCAAAAAAACAATATAAACCTTATCTCCCTTTTCTATAGATTTGATAATAGTTCCTCCACACCCCAATATTTCATCATCCGGGTGGGGAGAAATTATTAATATTTTTCTTAGTTTTTCTTTGGGTGACTGTATAGTTTTCATATAATCGTATTATCCTCTTAATTTAAGGATCTTTTGAGCATGATATCCCAAAAGGGTACTCATTTTCCAAACAAAAAGATAAAATCCTGTAATTAATCCTTTTTCTTTTGATGCCTCTAGAACGTATTTTCTAAAACTACCCAAAACGCCTATGGGTTTATCTCGAACCCCAACTTCCACTCCAATTCTTCTGCCTATACCATACCAAAAAGAACTTTTGAGATCTGACCGCAAATTAAGTGCAGGATGATATATAACGACAGTTGGATCATAGGCAATTTTCAGGTTTGCTTTTTTGACTCGAATATCAAATTCACTATCTTCTGACCAACAAAGGCTGGGGTGAAAGTAATAACCTTTAATATATTTCTTTATTGTCTTTTTGAACAGTAATGGTGGCGAATATGCGTTAACTTTATCCGAGGTGTGATACTCTCGCGCCTTTGCAATCACAGAAGATGCCCAAGAATTACTCTTAAATATAACTTTTCCTTTTGATAAAAAATTGTTACCTAGGTTATTGTTTAGCTTTCTAATTGTTCCCTTTTCAAAAACGCAATCTGAATCCATTAGTAAAACTTTACTGTAGGAAGAATGTTTTATGCCATTATTGTACGCTTTTGCGATGCTGGCTTCGTCAATCTCACAAACTATTATTTTTAAATATCTTTGTAATTTTTGGTTATGTAGTATGTCTTTTACAAGTTTTTTTATATCCTTAGATGCTTTGTTAAGCGATATAACAACCTCAACATTTTCATCTATGGATTTTATACAATTTATTAGTTTGAGATCATTGCTTACTGGTATAATAATAGAAATCTTCATTTTTCGATAAGGAAGTTGCCAATTGCCAAGAAATCAGTTTTGTTAGAATAAAAAGACTTCAATGCATCGTATGGATTACAAACAATCGGTTCACCTTTCCCGTTGAATGAGGTATTCATTACAACTGGAAATCCACTTAGCTCCTCAAAATATTTTATCAATTTATAATATTTTGGATTGGTTTCTTTGTGTACTGATTGGGGCCTGGTTGAACCATCGATGTGAACAAGTGCTGGTAGTCGCTTTTGATACATCTTTTTGACCTTAAAGCTGAGAATCATAAACGAAGAATCTGCTGAGTTCTCAAGGTATTCGTCCATTTTCTCTGCCATAAAACTTGGCGCTAAAGGTCTCCAGTTTTCTCTGTCTTTGGCAATATTTAATTTTTTGTGTGTATCATCAAGACAAGGATTACCCAGTATGCTTCGATTTCCCAAAGCCCTTGGCCCCACCTCCATTCTTCCCTGAAACCAAGAGACTATTTTCCCTTTATGCAATAAACGTGCAACAGTTAACTCAATGTTTTCTACTTTTTTATAATTAATAGAATAATCATCTAAGACTTTTTTTATTTGCTTATTTGAAAACTCAGGCCCCAGACTAGCGGTTTTGAAAAGCTTTTTGGGTTTGTTTTTGGACAACAGTAATGCTGCACCCGCAGAAACTCCTATATCATTAGGAAAAGGTGGAATAAATATTTTGTCTATCAACCCAGAACGTAATAATTTTCCATTCATTACACAATTCAAGGCTACTCCTCCCGATAAACATAAATTCCTGCACTCAGTTTTGTTAGTAGCAACCTTGACTAGATGTGTTACAACGTCTTCAATCGTCTTTTGGGCAGAAGAGGCGATATCTTTTTGTTTTTGCGAAAAACTCAATTTTTTGATTGATCTCGAGAGTGTTGGGTTGTAAATATATTTAGGCTTATTTAAATTTCCGAATCTTGAAGTAAACAATCTTAGCCAAGTGTCCGAAAGCATCTCTTCTTTATCCAATGGTTTATGATCATTGGAAGGTTTATTTTTTCTAGGTTTTATATTAACTCTGTAACCATTATTATTCAGATAAAATTCGTTAAACTTAAATTTGGGATACCCGTAGGAAGATAAACCCATGGTCTTTCCAGCAGACATAAAATGAAACCCCAAATATTGCGTTATTGCATCATAAAAAAATCCCAAAGAATCCTTTATTGTTAGCTTTTGAATAATTTCAATATGGTTATTTGAACCTTTCGCAATCGACCCCGAATCATCTTCACCTTGACCATCCAAAGTTATAATCGTGGCGTTCTTAAAACCCGATAAAAAGAATGATGAAGCTGCGTGTGCAAGATGGTGGTCAATCAACTCAATATTCGGAGCATTATTATACTCAAATATTTTTTTAGGAAAATAAACTTCTGCAAGATTATTTAATTTAGGTTCTTCTATTCCGGCGGTACTATAAAGTTTTTTAAAATTCCACCCAACACCCACCTTACTCACATCATCAAGGGTAATATTTGCTTTGTTTAAACAATAAGTAATGGCATTGTATGGCAATTTACCAAAAGCATGCTTACTTCTTATGAATCTTTCTTCCTCAGCCATTGCTACAATTTCCCCGTTTGCAAGAAGACAAGCTGATGCATCGTGAGTTCTTTTGAACCATCCGTTTAGACCAAGAATATATTCAGTTTTCATTTTAGATGTGATCCCTTTTTAATAAGTTTGATTCTATTTACAACTTTCTTTTGGTGTTTTTTGTAATTCAAATCTAAAAACCTTTTCAGCTCTTTGGGTAGTACGTTTTTTTGTTCGTGGAGAGCGTAAAGAAAATCTAACTTTCTTTCATTATCCAAAGAACTAAATTTGTCTATATATGAAGTTTTAATTATTCCCTCTTTATCCAAAAAAGGATTCGTTTTAAAATTTTCGATTTGCATTCCAAGGCATGTAAAAACAATGGCGCGATTAATGCATGCCTTACAAGTACCGCAATTATTGCCAAAATAACAACTTATAGTTTCTTCAACAAAAATATTATATTTATTTTCCCAATGCTTATGCCAATAACTTATTATTTCTGGTTTAGTTACATTTTTAAAAGGAGTTACAACATGAACACTTCTTTTGTATTTTTCTGAAAAAATCTTTGAGCACGATTCAAAAAATCTATTACTTTTATCAGTATGAATATTATCTACCTCCTCTTTATGTGCGCATACCCAAACTTGGGAATTTTTATTTCTGGATTTTGAAAGAAGTGAGGCGGCAATTGCTGCGAACAAATAATTTCTAGCAGGAATAATACCCATTTTCCATCTCTTCCATTCTTGATCGATGTAGTTATTGATATCAATTCTGATAATTGTGGGTTTTATTTTTAATTTCCGTAGTATCTTTTTGACTGCAACAATCTCTTGCTTTTCATTTTTTTGCCCAAAAGCGACATAAATTGGCTTAACCTTTAATCCGCAATCTAAGGCATAAAGCAATCCAGCTGTACTATCTGCACCGCCACTATAAGGTAAGAACAAATCGTAATCATTGGAACTTATATTATCTTTGGTTTTATAACCATCAAATTTAATATTTAAGTCAAAGTTTATTGGGGCTGCCCTCTTGTCATTTAATACATAACTTAAGAAATTGTTGAGAAAATTTGTGTTTGAAAATCGTTCACCGTGAACTAGAATATTTTCATCTTCTAAGTATCCAGACACTACTGTCAATATAGCTAGCTTGACAGAATTATCAACAAAACCACCATTAATTCCTTTAATGGAAATGTCAGATATCTTGTTGTTGCTTATTTTTCCAGGTTGCATTTGTAAAATATGTCCATATTTAATTAGCAAATTTTGTTTGTGTTTTACCCAATATCGCTTTATTTAGGTACATAAAAGGTATATTAATTAATCCGACAAGCCACTTTACGGCAGTCTGACCAATTATTAACGGTAAAAGCGGCATAACTCCATAAAAAGCAAGGGGAATAAAGATAAAACTATCAAGAAGAAGTGCCGGAATAGAACTAAAAACATTTCGCATCCACAAATATTTTCCTTTAGTAATTTTTCTAAAGAGATAAAACATATAGGCATCAAAGTTTTCCGATATCAAAAAGGCAACCCAACTGGCAAGAGTTATCCTTGGAACTAAACCGAAAATTTGTTTCCAAGAGTCTTGAAGAGTCCAAAAGGGAGCTGGAGGAAGTATGGTACCAAACCAAATAAAGAAAATCATAGCAACCTGAGAAACAAAAGCAATGGTGACCATCTTATGGGTTTCTTTTCTGCCGAATTTCTCATTAACTATATCTGTCAAAAGATAAGTGATAGAAAAGACAAGAACACCGCTGGGTCCATAAAATTCCTTAAAACCGAGATCAAACACCGAAATTTTAACAGCAAGAATCTGGGCTACCAAGATAAAGGTAACATACAAAGCAATAAGTAAATCCGGCTTTTTATATTTTTTTGCATACCAACTTCCTATAAGCGTAAAGCTGGTTATACCTGTTATCCAGATTATCAGCAATAATAAATTCATAAGTTAGCTATTTTCTATCCACACCTTAACAGGTTGGTGGGCTTTGGAATGCCTAACGTCAATTATAATTTTTAAATATTTTGGAGATATGGATCTTTCGACTATCAGATAAATATCATTGGCCAATTTTTCGACGGTTGTTTTTTGAGAAGAAACCTTATTGATAATTCTCTCCATATCCACATACTCGACAACCTTGTTTTTGGGAGTATATTCTACTACTACCTCGCCGGAGAACTCTTTGTTGGTAACGCTACATATGGCTTTGAAGGGAACAAAAATACTAGTACCACTTATCTTAAAGTTTATCGATACTACATCTACTTTATTTTTCATGGTAGGTTTTTCATTTTTTGCGGCCTACACTCAGTTAGAGAGTGCAGCGAGCCCTACTACCGCTTCAATAGTTGCATTTTATTCTAAGTCTTATTGTTTGTCAAAATCCACCGACTTCACCTTAATAAAGTTAGGATTGAAATCGACAAAAGCAAGCTTTAGAGAACTTTTAAATTCCTTCTCCAGTCTCTGGCTACAGGTCACAAGATCTACGTGAATTATTCCCGTCTCGGGCCATGTGTGAATTACTAAATGAGATTCGGAAAGGATATAAACCAACGTAATCCCTTGAGGAGAGAACATGTGATTAAGCCTCTTAACAACATTCAGCTTCATTTCTCCTACAATTGATTGTGCAATCTCTTCAATTTTTTCGATCGAATTATCGAATTTCTCCAACTTTATTAAAGCAACGAAATGATTAATTATTGGTATAGATTGATTTGTCATAGTTTTTGATTACTAAAGTTTTTGTTTTCGGAGTAATATCCAAAACAAATAATGAACTTGTGCTCCCGATCGACTCCGCACCTTTATATCTGTTAAATTTGTCAAATACCCACCTAATCATTAAACCTGAAGATATTAACAACTCATAAATCGGCAAAAACCTTTCCTTTGCACTGTCACTGTTTCCGTAACAAAGATAAATTCTTGCCGACTGGTTTTGCAGATCCAATGCTTGAATAGCCCTTGATACAAAAAGCTTAATACCTTCGGGGGTGTATGGAGGATCAGTAAAAACAATATCATATTTCTGTCTGTGCCCTTCAGATAGTGTTTTTCTAGCATCGTATTCTTCTAAATCAATCTCCAGACTTTCATCTTTTGCGATTTCTCTAATGTTGTCCAAAATCCTATCATCAATATCCAATACCGTCACCTTCGATGCTTTTCCAATACTGGATACCGCCACAGAGGTAAGGTCATCATCCCCTAAGAAAAGTAGTCTTTTTCCGACAATATCTTCGTTCCGATCCAAAAAACTGGCGCGTTTAGCTGTTGTTTCAACTGTTGCAGTAAACTGATCGTATTCCCTATTTGGCGTGGGTCTTTTATCCTTATGTCTTCCAAGCAATTCTATAACTTGATCATACCTTTCATTCTCAAGAATACTCCACAAAGACTCTTCGAGCTGGTATCCTGCTGGAAAAAGGGATGCAATTCCCCCAAGCACATCACCTCTTAGTTTGGTTTTTTGGGAAGAAGGCTCAAGCAAGTCCGTAAACATTCCCTTTGCTTGATTTAATGTGTTTTTGGATATACCCAACGTTTGAAGTAACTTGTTATTTTCAACTAACTCACCCTCGCACAAAACACGAAAGAGGTCCCAAATTTTCTTGGTTGGTATGCCTGTGTCTTTGGAAACTTTTAGTATTCTTTCTTTCATAATTTTATAATCTATCATTTCTGTATTTTAACTTATTTTTTCGTATTATTCATGATGCCAGCTCCATTTAGGGTTTTTAACTTCTGTAATTCTACTTTTAATCATTTATAGAGGGCACCATCCTAAGTATCTTTTCCAGAAATCTCGGTCATATTACTATTAATTTGGCTGCGGGACAGGGATTTGAACCCCAATCTCTGCTTCCAGAGAGCAGCGTGCTACCATTACACCATCCCGCATTGAAGAGTCCTATTATACCAAAGATGGGGCTATTTCTTAAAAATTCTTTTCCAAACTAATTTTAAGAGTGAATCAGGTTTCTTCGTGTTTTTAAAAGTTTGCCTTGACCAGACGGAAAGAATTATCCATTCCTTCTTTTCATTCTGTTTAGCAACAACTTCAATTTTTTGATTTCCGTATGTTTTGTAATATATCCAAGCACCTTTTGATTCTGCGTACTTTGATTGTTCCGGGCGCCTAAAAGTTGCCCATGCATCTCCTTGAGAAATATTTCTTTCTTTTAGTCTTTGCAGTGCGTGATTGGTCCAAATAACGCCACCAAAATTTCTCTCCATATCTTGAGTATATCAGCACTACTCTCGAAAAATAATTATTCTCTTTCTTGAAGATCTTTTAACAGTTCCGAAGCCAAGCCGCCTATTTCTTGTTTAATTAACTCTTCAATGTTTTCTTTAATTCTTTCTTTTAAATAGTCCATTAAATTCAAGCTGTGTGGAGCTTCATGAAACATTCCTAAAAACTCCTTGTGATTATCTTTTGGCAGATTATCTAAAACACATGCCAACACTCTGTGGTGAATAATATCATCAACCAGTTGCCACAACTCTTCTCTTTCTTCTTGCGTTTGAGCAATCTTTTTAATTTTTTTCTCAATATCGTCAAGAACTATTAAATGATCGTAATATACTTTGCTCATATTTCGTGTAATGCCCCTTCCGGCAAGTTTAATTTATTATATTCCACTGGGCCGAGTGGCACATTGTTTTCTGGATCGTCAACAAAAAACAAAATAACAGGGCCCTTCTTATACCTTGGACCACCGAGATAGTCCATTACCTCAGGACTGCCCCCGAAGTGCTTCCCTGTCCATGCAGCGGGCCCAGAATCAGCAATAGAAGCAACAACAGCATTTCCATTATCAGTATTAACAATTAATACTTTCCTGTATTTATACCAACCTCTTAAATATGGCTGTCGTGTGTTCCAATCGGGTAAATATAGTGTTTGAACAACGGCGTACCACCTCTCTGTTTCCTCTAAATCGGGAGTAAACGCAGTCTTTGATTGCGCAAAATAACCCCAAGCACCAAGACCAGGGGCAATTCCTTCTGTAAGAACATCTCCGGAACCGTGATTAATCAAGACATCTCCGGGATATCTTCTTAAATGTTGTTCAGCACCAATACGACCAAAAGTAGTATTCAAGTGTTCGCCTTCTAAAGTCGCCCTAGCATTGACACCCAATATATTCTGAAAAAGTTGCTCTAAAAATTTTTCTTCTGACCTGGTTAATGACCTTATTTCATTTGGCAACACTGATGCCAAAGTATCTACTAATAATTTTTGTGGTGTATCAACACCCTCTACTCTCCCCTGATCCTTAAGTTTTTCTATTATTTCATTGGGGGCAGGCAGTATCTGAGCATCACCAGGAGGAGTCAGAAGAATGGTTCCTGTTATTGCTCCTGCTCCGATTATCTTGGCTGAGTGTTTTCTAACATCTTCTAATTGAACTCCCTTTTCTTTTAAAAACTTTTCTACATCTGGGTACTTTTCCGAGAATTTATTCTTAGCTTCTAGGTGTTTGAGTTTTAATCTTTGTCGCAGAACTTCAGAGGATACATTTTTCTTTTTTTTCTTGGCGGCAGTTTTGACCATGTTATTAAGCAAAAGGTTTTAACCTACTCAATGTTTTCTCTTTTCCGAGAATGACAATTGAATCATTAATCGGTGGAGTAAACTTCTTACCAGTGATAGCAATTCTTAAGTCCATGAAAAAATCTCCCGTTTTAAAGTTGTTTTTCTCAATATTTGATAATAATTCTTTATCCACTGCTATTTTGTTCCATTCCTTTATTTCGTCTAATACCTTAACAGCCATACTTATGTGTTTCTTGTAATTTTCTCCGAATAATTTTTTGTTTACTTCGGGTTCCTTAAAGAAAAACTCCGCCAAGGTCTCAAACTCAGAAAATGTTTTAATTCTTTCTTTAATAAGAGGTGTTACTTCTGCAATCTTCTCCTTAGAGTATTTTTTCTTAAAAAACTTAGCCACTTTGTCAGCAAATTCTGAATCACTTAATTTTCTTAAGTATTCTCCATTAATCCAATCCAATTTGTCTTTATCAAAAATCGGCCCTGCTTTTCTGACTCTTTCTAAACTAAAAGCCTCAACAAACTCACTTAATGAAAAAATCTCTTTTTCTTCTGGGTGAGACCAACCCAAAAGACACAAGAAGTTTACAAATGCCTCAGGTAAATAACCTTCTTTTTGATAAATTCTTAAATCAACCGTATCATTTCTTTTCGAAAGCTTTTTTCTTTCTTTGTTTCTAAGTGTTGGTAGATGCGCAAACCGGGGTGCTTTTTCATTTAAGGCTTTGTATATAGCAAGTTGTCTTGGTGTGTTAGATATGTGCTCTTCTCCTCGAATAACGTGAGTTATGTCCATTGAGATATCGTCAATCACTACCGCAAAGTTATAAGTGGGGAATCCGTCGGACTTCATAATAACAAAGTCTTTCACTTCACCTCCGGGAAAATTAATATCGCCCCTGACAATATCTTTCCATCCAATATCTTCTCCCGGATTTTTAAACCTAACAGCTCCATCATCTTTATAAGCTTTACCTTCTTCTAGAAGTTTTTCTACTTTTTCCTTGTATGTTTCTAGTCTCTCTGATTGTTTATAGGGCTCATATTTCCCACCTTTGTCAGGACCTTCATCCCAAGTAAAACCCAACCAAGTAAAACCATCATAAATTGCTTGTTCTGCTCCTTCAACATGTCTCTTTGCATCAGTATCTTCAAGCCTAATGATAAAACTGCCACTCATATTTTTTGCAAAAGCATAATTAAATAAGGCCGCATATGCCGTTCCCACATGAGCAAACCCCGTTGGAGATGGAGCAATCCTAACTCTTACATTTTTACTCTCAGAAGCCGTCATGGTAATTGAATTCTACCACCTACAAAGTCTATACTCAAAGGAGCCTAGTAAGTAAAAATCACTAGAAGTAATCTAAAAATGGCCTCTCTGACTCAAACTGCAATAACAACAAGAAAGATAATAAGATACAGTCTCTATGGGTTAATAGCTTTAATTATTGGCCGAATGGCCCTTTCAACTGGAATTAGTGTCTATCGACATTTCTACCCAGAGCCTCCCCCACCACCAACCGTTTCCTTTGGGAAATTACCTGAATTACCATTCCCAGAAAGCAGTCTTGCCGGAGACCCAACTTACACTCTAGAAACCCCTGAGGGAGGGGTTCCTGTTTTACTCACTCAAGCAAAAGTCTATTTCATGCCCAAACCAGTTCAAACCCAATTAAATCTTGAGCTTGCTAAAGACAAAGCAACTGATCTTGGTTTTATGCCCAACGGAGAACAGGTCTCTCCCACTCTTTACCGCTTCCAGCATCAAAAAGCACCATCAAATCTAGATATGAATATTATTAATGGTATTTTCTCTATTAGTTACGATCTGTCCAAAGACTCGTCGCCTTTAGAAAAAAGGCCGCCAGCTCCAGAAATTGCCGCTTCCCAAATAAGATCGTATTTATCTTCGGCTAATCTTTTGCCTGATGATTTGTCTGGACCAACCACCCATCAGTTTCTGAAAATAGAAGAGGGCAGTTTTGCTAACGCACTTTCTTTATCTGAAGCGGACTTGGTAAAAGTATATCTATTTAGAAAAAGTTATGACGATCTGCCAAGTCTAACTTCCAATCCAACCCAGGCTAACGCTTGGTTTATGGTTAGTGGAGCAAGAGAGCGAGAAAAACAATTTATCGCCTCAGAATTTCATTATTTCCCTGTTGATGAAGACAAATATGCAACCTATCCAATAAAACTTGCTGAAGCTGCATGGGAGGAATTAAAGGCAGGAAATGGTTTTATCGCTAATCAGGGAGTAAATAATGAAAGCACAATTATTATCAGACGTATTTATTTAGCTTATTATGACGCAGGTATTTCAGCAGAATTCTACCAACCCATTATTGTTTTTGAAGGTGATCGGGGCTTTTCTGCTTATATTTCAGCCATAACGAGTGATTATTACGGAGAATAATTGAACTAAATTTGGCGATACTCTTCTAAGGAGAACTCTACTTCTTGCCACTCATAGTTTTCAAATATCCAACTGATCAACTCTTCTGTCTCCCCAAATCTGTCTTGACTTGAAAGAAGAACTATCATAATTCTTTTTCCATCTCTTTCGATATAGGTAACTAAATTTTCTCTAGCGTTTTCAGTCCAACCTGTTTTCACCCCTAAAACACCATCTACTTTTCCCAACAATTGATTAATATTTACAAGCCTGTGTTTTATCTTTCCATCAATACTGGCAACGTTTTTTTCTTTGATAGCGACCATTTCTCTAAATAATGACCTTTTCATTGCTACTTCTGCCACCCTAATCAAATCTCTGGCAGTTGAGTGATGGCCGTTGCCATCTAGACCAGAAGGGTTAGAAAAAGAAGTATTGTCTAAATGCAGTTGCCCTGCCTTTATGTTCATCGCCGATATAAACATGTCTCTACCCCCTGGATAATTAACAGCTAATTCTTCAGCAGCGTCATTGGCACTGTAAATCAATAAACCATACAGTAAATCCAAAACAGATATTTCTTCTCCTTGAACAAGACCCATCTTTTGTCCCTCAACACTGACTTTTCCTACCTTAATGATTGTGTCTGTCGGGTAATAATCCATCGCCACTAAGGCAGTCATTATTTTCGTTGTTGAAGCTGGTAGTAAAGCTTTTTCAGGGTTTTTCTCATAGAGAGCCGAACCGGCATCGAGATCAACCGCCAAAGCGGCTTGGGCCGAGAGAACAGGAAAACCAGACTCTTCAGACAAAACAGGTATTGGTGTAAAAGATTTTGAAATCGTTCTTCTTTGCTCTAGATATATTTCCTGCCCTTTAGAAATGGCTAGTGCGCTTGACGCCACAAAAACAAAAGTAAACAAAGACAGAAATAATAAGTTGCGCTTATCACCTAGAAGAAATTTCATTTTTTCTTATCACGGCTTTCGTTCACCTTGATTCCCAGCTCCTTTAATTGTTCTTCGCTTGCTTTACTAGGAGCATCCATGACAGACGTAGTTCCACCGGCCGTCATTGGGAAAGCCATGACCTCTCTGAGGCTTCTTTCTCCCAAAACAGTGTATAAAAATCTGTCGATTCCTGGAGCAATTCCTCCATGAGGTGGAACACCATGTTGAAAAGCATCAAGCAAGTGATCAAATTGCTTCTTTTTCTTCTCGTCAAAACCAATAAGTTTAAATATTTTCTCTTGTATATCTGATTGGTGAATCCTAATACTTCCCCCACCAACTTCATGTCCATTTAAAACCATGTCGTGCTGTAACCCACGAACCTTGAGTGGGTCTTTATCTAATAAATCAACATCGTCAGGGTGTGGGGCCGTAAACATGTGATGAGATGGTGCGTATTTTGCCTTACCAATTCCATGATAATAGTCTTCCTTATCTTGTTTTACAAAAAGTGGGAAATCAGTTATCCAACAGAAGGCTAGTTCATCTGGATCATCTTTATCTTTTCTTAAATCTGGTTTATCGCTTCCGTACTTTTTCATTGCTTCTGCATGAGAAAGTCTGGGCCAAGGCTCTTTGGCAATTTTCTTTTCAGGAAAAACCTCTTTTATCAAATCCGTAAAAAGTTGTTCTGTCATTTTTAATATTTCTTCTTGGTCGACAAAACTCATCTCTATATCTAGTTGAGTAAACTCCCCATAAGCCCTATCTGCTCTAGGATCCTCATCTCTGAAACAACGAGCTACTTGGAAATATTTTTCGAAACCAGCCACCATTAACAGTTGCTTGTATTGTTGTGGTGATTGAGGCAATGCATAAAACTTACCTGGCTGTAATCTTGAGGGGACTAAAAAATCTCTAGCTCCTTCAGGAGTTGTTTTTGTAAATATCGGTGTCTCAATGTCTACAAAGTCTTTTTCAACCAACCAGTTGCGAATAAAATTAATGGCCTTACTTCTTATCCGTATATTTTTGGTCAACCTCTCTCTTCTTAAATCCAGGTATCGATATTTTAATCTCGTTCCCTCTTCAATTTCGTATCCATCTGTATCGAGAGGGATAGGCATTTCTTTTGCTAAAGAAAGAACTTCTATTTTTTCTATCTGAATTTCGATTTCGCCTGTATCAAGATTTTTATTAATTAGCTTCTCGGGTCGTTTGGCAACTTCCCCTTTCACTTCAATTACACTTTCTGAAGTTATCTTAGGTAACTTCTTGCCAACCAATTGAACTAAGCCGGTTCTGTCTCTAAGATCAATAAAAGTTACTTTTCCATGATCTCTAATACTGTGGACCCAACCCATTAGTTGAACCTCTTCTCCTATTTTCTTTTTAGTATCTGTAATTAATATTCTTGCCATCTAGTCTTGATTCTACCCTTTTTTGTCCTTCTTCCTCAAATGCTCCTTATTTTCTTCTTCTTCTGAGCTCTCCTCCTTGCCATAAACAAACTTTTTAATTTCTCGCTTAGCAAGGGTTGTTGCAACAAAACCTAACCAGTCCGCATTCACATTTGGTGTTTTTGCTTTTAGTACCTCAACTACCTGTCCGCTCTTTAATTTGTAATCAAGCCCCACCATCTTACCGTCAGCCTTAGCTCCCTTTACGTAGTTGCCAAGATCTGTGTGTACCGCATAAGCAAAATCAACAGGCGTTGAACCACTAGGTAGATCATAAACATCTCCTAATGGAGAGAAAACGAAATTACGATGACGAAGAGCATCAAATTTAACAGCCTCAAGAAATTCTTTGGAATCAGTAATTTCATTCTGCCAATTAATTAACTCTTTAACCCAAAGGAGCTTGTTCTTGTTCACTTTAATTCCTCCTGCCTGCAGAATAGCGTCTTTAATCCCCATATTCTTCGCGTCACTATAAGCCCAGTGGGCAGCGATTCCATATTCAGCCTGCTCATGCATTTTGTGTGTTCTAATTTGTATTTCAACAATGCGTCTCCCTGGACCAAATACCTTGGTATGAATGGATCTGTATCCATTTGGTTTGGGTTGAGCAATAAAATCTGAAATACCAATGCTTGGTACTGGACGGTAGGTACCATGAACTATCCCTAAAGCCGTATAGCATTGAGGGATCGTATCAACAACAACCCTCATAGCGACCACGTCGTGTATTTTGTCAAAATCCCAGTTAATCTCTGGGCGATTAAGTTTGTTCCAAAGAGAATATAAGTGCTTTTTTCTACCGTGAATTTTTGCTTTGATGTCTTCCTTTGCCAACTTGGTAAGCAAAACCCTTCTCATCTTACCTATATATTTCTCTACTTCTTTGTAGTGAATCTTTGAACTTTCAACTGTTTTTTTATATTCCTTGGGGTGGACAAAAGGAAAAGCTAAATCTTCTAATTGTCCTTTTATTTCTCCTACACCTACTCTTTCAGCTAGGGGTGCGTAAATTTCTAATGTTTCTGTGGCGTTTTCTATTTGTTTATTTACTGGTAGTGCCGACAATGTCCGCATGTTGTGGAATCTATCAGCAAGCTTTACCAAAACAACCCTTAAATCCTTAGCCATCACTAATAATAGTTTTCTAAGGTTCTCTGTAAAAACTTCCTCCTTACTTCCTTTCAAGCGCAATGAAGTTACTTTTGTCACTCCATCTACCAATAAAGCTACTTCTTCTCCGAACTCTTTGACAATATCTGATCTAATTGCACCACCATCTTCAATAGTGTCGTGAAGAAGAGCGGCAATAATTGAAGTCGTATCGAGCCTCCATTCGGCTAGAATTCTAGCTGCTTGTAACGGGTGATTGGCAAATGACTCTCCGCTTAATCTTTTTTGATCTGTGTGAGCAATCTTGACAAATTCCCAAGCATATTTAATTTTCTCAATGTCGGCTTTTTCGTCATGCTCTTTAACGGTCTTGATTAAATCCTGAAAATCTTTTTCTATCTTCTTATCCATTTATCTTTATGTCTTTTGCATTAAGCTGCAAACTCGTCCTCCCGTTCCATTCATTTTCTTCTAGGTTGTAGGCGATATCAATAAGACATCCTAGTGTAAGCTTCGGAGCCAGATAACCAAAGCCAAAAGCAATCGAATCAAACACCTTATCACTTTCTTGTACTTTTAATTTTAAATGTGTGTTTGTTTTACCTACCGTTCTTGCTTCAACAACGGTTGCTGCTTTCGTTGCAAAAACTGGTGCATAGTTTCCAGATCCAGTTGGCTCAAACGAAGCAAGTGATTCTGCCAATTCTTTAGTTAATAAATCAAAATTTAATTCTAAATCTACATTCATCTTCTTGGTTAACATTTCTTCGCTCAAGGCAAGTTTTGTTTCTTTCTCAAAAGCTTTAGTAAATTTATCTATATTGCTCGTCTTAATACTAAAACCAGCCGCCATGGGGTGGCCGCCTGCTTCAATAATTAATTTCTCTAAATTCCTAATGGCATCAATAATATTAAATCCAGGAATTGAGCGGGCAGAGGCTTTAGAAATTTCTTTACCTTGAGAAATAACAATCGTTGGACGGTAATATTTCTCAACCAAACGGGAAGCAACTAGTCCAATGACGCCTTCGTGATAACTATCATGAACAACAACAATTGATGTTTCAACTGTTCCTTCAACGGCCGCCTTAGCATGAACCGTTACTTCCTCAACTATTTTTCGGCGATTATTGTTAGTTTTGCCCAAAAACAAGGCAAATTCGTCTGCCTGTGTTTTATTCTTCGTACAAAGGAGTCTTAAGGCATCCATGGCATGTTGTAGTCTGCCCATGGCATTAATTCTTGGGGCAATGATAAAACCAATCGTGTAAGTACCAATTGTTCCCCTCTTAATACCTGCTTCCCCAAAAAGAGAAAGTAAACCAGGCCGAGTAGTTTTGTTTAGTGCCCTTAAGCCATACTTCACAAAAGAACGATTCGCTCCAAGTAAAGGAATTTGATCGGCGATAGTTCCAATCGTGGCCAAGTCTAATCCATCTCCGGTTGGAAACTTTGATTCGGGAATTTTTAATGTTTTTCTAACTTCTCTTGCAAAAACCCAAGCAACAGCCGACCCACCTATTTCTGTTGTGTGAATAATTGCCAATGCTTTGGGGTCTGTTTTTCCTTTTTTGTGATGATCGGTGATAACAACATCAATTCCTAACTTATTGGCTTGTGTAACAGCTTTGTTGGCAACAATACCATTATCAACACTGATTATTAATCCTAAATTTGGATATTTTTCTTTTAACTTAGTGATTGTTTCTGGATTCAAACCATATCCTTCCGTAAACCGGTCGGGTATATATGGCAAAGTATCGGCCTCAAGAGCATAGAGACATTCCCAGAGAACAGCCGTACCCGTGATGCCGTCTGCATCATAATCTCCGTAGACAATTATCTTTTCTTTATTCTTTTTGGCTTTTTTAATTCTCGCTATTCCTTTTTCAACAGCCGACTTGCTAATTTTCAATGATCCCAGGGTGATTTTTTCGGGGAGGGTGGGATTGAAGAATTCTTTTCTTTTTTCGGCTGTTTCTATTCCTCTACTTTTAAGAAGTGTGCTAATAATATCGTCACTCGTAATTTTCTTTTTACCCTTGGGTAATTTATTTAATGTTTTCCATTTTTTAGTTTGGCTATTCATTGGTTATCCTTCATTGAAGTATAATAGTAGCGCAGTGGAAGTCCAGCTACCAAAATTCGTATTAGAAATTTTAAAAAAATTCGAGAAAGCAGAATTTGAAATATATCTTGTGGGTGGAGCTGTGCGTGATCTGTTAATGAAAAAAGGTGCTGATGACTGGGACTTCACCACTAACGCTACTCCAGAAGAAATTCTCAAGATTTTTCCAGATGGTTTTTACGATAATAAGTTCGGAACAGTCGGTATAAGCCATGAATCATCTCCCCATCCGTATGAAATAACCACTTTTAGGCACGAATCCGGCTATACGGACAAAAGAAGACCAGACAAGGTAGTTTGGGGCAAAACACTCGAAGAAGACCTAAAAAGACGTGATTTCACCATCAATGCCATGGCCTTAAAAAGAAAAGGAGAAAAATATGAAATTATTGACCCATACACAGGGCAGAAAGACTTAGAGAAAAAACTTATCAGAGCTGTAGGTGAACCTTCGGAAAGATTCTCAGAAGATGCCTTGCGAATGATGAGGGCAGTGAGAATTGCCACCGAACTTAATTTCTCGGTTGAAAAAGAAACACTCGAAGCGATAAAAACAAATGCTCCTCTTATTAGTAAGATCGCTAAAGAAAGAATAAAAGATGAATTAATTAAAATTCTTGCCTCAACTAATCCATATGAAGGCATGATGATTTTTAGAGAAGTTGGATTATTAAAAGAAATTCTTCCTGAGCTTGAAAAAACTTTTGGCGTAGAACAAAAATCACCAGGCAGGCATCATGTTCACGATGTGGGTACACATAGTTTTCTTTCTTTAAAGAGTTGTAAGAGTATGGACCCCATCGTTAGGTTTGCCACTCTTATTCATGACATTGGTAAGCCACAAACATACAGAAAATTAGAAAGTGGAACAATTACTTTCTATAACCATGAAGTTGTTAGCACAAGAATTGCAACAAGAATAGCGGAAAGACTGAAACTATCAAAAAAACAATCAGAAAAATTAATAAATCTTGTTCAATGGCATCAATTCACTGTTGACGAAAACCAAACAGACAAGGCAATCAGAAGATTTATTAAAAATGTTGGAAAAGAAAATATTAAAGACATGCTTGATTTGAGAGTTGGAGACAGATTAGGTGGTGGAGCCAGAGAAACATCATGGAGATTAGAAGAATTCAAAAAAAGAATAATTGAAGTTCAAAAACAACCATTCAGTATTCATGATCTAAAAATATCAGGAGACGACATTATGAAAGAATTAAACATTAAGCCCGGACCAAAAGTAGGAGAAATACTAGAAGAGTTATTTGAGCAAGTAGTGGAAAAGAAAATTTCTAATGAGAAAAAGACTTTATTGGGCCATCTCAAGCAAATAAAGACAGATTAAATTTATGCTTGGAAAATAAGTCCTGTAAATATTAGATGCTTCTTAAAATATTAATTAGACCAAAATTAACATATATTCTTTGTCTTTTGTAGAAACCAACATCCTTCATAACACCAATCGCTTTCAGCTTAGTTAAATATTTTCTACTTGTTGAAATCGGAATTGTAGCACTTCTAGAAAGTATGGGAGCGGTAATATATGGTTTTTTGAAACATTCTTCAAGCGCCTGCAACAATGCAAGGTGTGATTTTAGGCTTTTTATCTTTTCCTCCGATTTTTTGTACAAATCATTAATACTAAAGGATAATTCTAACGACTTATTGGCTTGCTCCTCTATTCCAATCAAAAAATATTTTAACCATATATCCCATTTTTCCGCTTTATCGACTGCTGAAAGGGCATCCATGTACTCTTTTCTATTTTCCTCAAAATATCCACTTGCATAAAGCATAGGCTCACTTAAAAGACCTCTATATATCAAATATAATGAGATCAGTAGCCTACCAGTTCTACCATTACCGTCTTTGAATGGATGAATCGCCTCAAATCTGTGGTGAATCACACCGCATGCAATTAAGGGATTATAATCTTTTTCTTTTGAAGTTCTGATATAATTTTCAAGCTGCTCCATTAATGCCTGTACTTGTGTCGCTTCTGGTGGAACATATCGTGCTTCCTCTTCGTTAGTTCCTTTTGATCCAACCCATACTTTATCAGCTCGAAATTGCCCGGGTCTTTTTTCTTTTCCCCTAACACCTATCAATAATGTTTTGTGTATTGCCCTAATTGTAAAATTATCTAATTTTTTCGTTTTTTGTATAATATCAATACCATCCAACATAGCCTGTTCATAATTTCTAATCTCTGAAATATCCTGTTTTTTTTCATCAGTCTGTTCCTCCACGTCCATTTTATATACATCCTCTATTGAAGCCTGTGTTCCTTCTAATCTGGAGCTGGCTTCTGCTTCTTTGGTCAAAATTGGTTTCATAAGTAATTCTGGATTTTGAAGCAACCTTCTAGATTGATTTAATGAAACAACTGAAGCCTGGGTTTTCGCCAGCTGATTAGAAAAACTTTCTGTATATATTTGCTCTAGTTGTGGAGGAAAAATGTGTTTTAAAATACTCATCCGCTCTATTTTATAAGTTTGTGAGCGATAAGTCAATGCGATCGCTCATACTGTGGCGGCCAGCTTGTTGCTCGACAATTTACTTTTTAATTTTTCTATAAACACTGTCCCAACTAATAAGAATGGGTGTTGCCACAAAAGGAGAAGAGTAGGTTCCCAATATTGTCCCTATTAATAGTGCTCCAGCAAACCACTTAACTGTTGTTCCTCCTAGTAGAAGCAGGGCCATAAGCATGAAGGCAATGGTGAGTGAATTATTTAAACTTCTGACCATTGTTTCCGTTAGGGCTCGGTTTGCCACATCAACCATCTCGCCTCCTTGTGTCTTATTAATTTCTCTAATTCTGTCAAAAACAACAATCGTGTCATGAACTGAAAATGAAAGAGTTGTTAATAAAGCAGTGACAAAAAGAAAATCAACTTCAGCAGACATGAAATGACCAAGAATAGCAAAGGAGCCAATTAAGATAAAACTGTCGTGGAACATAGCTAAGATAGCCGATACTCCAAACTTAAAACTTTTGAATTGGTAAGCAATCCAAAGAAGCATCACACCGGCGGAAACCAATATCGCATAAACTGTCTTTTTGATTAGCTCTGGACCAACCGATGGACCAACCGTCTCGAACCTAAGTTCATCAACATCTTCTTTCTCAACTGCACCAGTAACATTTAAAAGCGTCCCTTCAATAACTATTTTGTCTTCTGTACTAATTGAGGGTAGTCTAAACAAATAGGTGTCTTCGCCTGTTTGTTGAACGGAAGTTACTTCTATCCCCTTCTCTTCAATTCCCTTGACTACGTCTTCTGTTGAAAATTGATTAGCAATTTTGTATTCAATGATTGAACCACCCTTGAAATCAACTCCCAGCTTTAATCCCCAAGTAAGAAGAGCGTAAACAGAAATAGCAATCATAATAATAGAAACAGTGAAATATATTTTTTTGTACTTTAGCCAATTAATCATTATTTTTTACCTTCCTTTTCTTTATTCTCTTTTCCTTCTCTAACAAATACTCTTAATAGATTTCTTGATACAACAATACCTGTAAATAAGCTTATCCCTATTCCCAAAGCCAAAGTAATCGCAAATCCTCTGACTGGTCCTGATGTATGAAGGAAAGGAAGATCAAGCGGGTTAGCCAAGATGAATGCCGTTACCAAGGTGGCAATATTGGCATCCCTGATTGAATCCCAAGCTCTTCCAAAGGAAATTTCTAATGCATTGGCATAATCACGTTTCTTCTTCTCTTCTTTAAATCTCTCAAATATCAATATATTAGAATCCACAGCCATACCCACAGAAAGCAGGAACCCGGCTATTCCAGGCAAGGTGAGTACTATTGGTATTAGCTTGTATAAGGCTAGAGTTACAACACCGAACACAACCAAGGCCAAATCAGCATAGAAACCTAATTTTCCATAGGCCAAAATCATAAAAAGGAGAACCATTAAAAGACCAACTAATCCTGCTTTAATGCTTCTTTCTACTGACTCTCCTCCCAGTGTGGCTCCAACTGTTCTTTCTTCGATTAATTCAATATTAAGAGGCAAGGCTCCAGCATTTAATTGAATAGCTAAGTTCTTGGCTTGCTCTTGAGTAAACTCGCCCGTAATCTGAGCTGAGCCACCCACTATCTGGTCTTGAACAATCGGGGCTGAAACTGGCTCTCCATCTAATACTATCGCTAATGGTTTATTAATATTTCTCTTGGTTATGTCGGCAAACAAAGTTGCCCCTTCTGATGTGAATTCTATTGATACGGCTGGCTTCCCCACATTCCTGTCAAAAACAACATTAGCATCTTTTAAATATGCTCCCGTTAATTGCGTAGGGATCAAACCTCCCCCTTCTTCCTCGCTTAATTCAGCGAACACTAATTGAGCGGTCTTGCCAATAATACTCTTTGCTTCTTCTGTATCCTTAACTCCAGGAAGTTCAACAATAATTCTGTCTTTGTCTTCAAATGAAGAAGTTTGAACATTGGGTTCGGAAACACCAAATAGATTTACTCTTCTCTCGATAACATTGCGCAAGCTCGTTAAAGCGGTATCTTTCTTTTCTTTTGAAATATCAGTCGTGTCTACTTCAAAAACTAAATGGCTGCCTCCAGCCAAATCTAATCCCAAAACAAGCTCGTGGTCTTTTCCAATAGTTGGCTTTTCAAAAATCCTCTCAAAATTAACAGGTCCGAGGTGAATATTAACAGGAATCCGTTTAGGTAAGCTTATATAAGAAGCAACTAACGTTAAAAGAAGTATTAAAATGAGTTTCTTGCCGGCAGTAAGTTTCATCTTCTAAGCGACTAAATCCTCCTCGTCACCTATTATCATAACCCTACTTCCAGCCAATATGGAAAGAAGAAATGGGTCTCGGCGCTTTTTCCTAAAAGTAAACTCTTCCCTGCTCATTGCGGTGTAATTTATCTCTTTATTTCTTTTTGATTCTTCTACTCTAATAATATTAGCCAGTTCTGGTAGATTGGCTTCACCAATAACAAGAATATCTACACCTTCTTCTCCTTTTCTTGCCTTCCTTCTTACAAACTTACCGGAAAACATGAGTGAAGTTATTTTGCCTAACTTACTCTTGTTTTCAATAATGGCTGCGCCCAAGCCTGTTGTTTTAGCTACTATAGATAGTAGATCACCAAAGAAGGGGTAGTCAGTCCTAACCCAGTAATACAATCTGTTCCCCCGAGGCTCTTTCTTGAAGATACCTGCTTTTTCAAGGCGTCCTAGTTCTCGCCTAACAGCGTTAATTTCTTCACTGATTTCCCTAGCTATACCTCTGACGTGATACATTTCGCCTGTATCAGACAAAAATAGCTCTAATATTTTAATTCTAACTTTAGAAGTGATGATGTCAGTTAAGTCAGCCATATTTGTGGGGCAGTTTTTACCCACCGAGGCTTCGCGCGTAGGCGGGAATGTTGGGCAAGTTCCCTATTAATAGTCAATTGTGTTTCCAGCCGGGACAGCTTCTATCCAGATCGGTCCTCTGACAAACGATATCTCTTTTCCTTTTTCGTCAAAAAACTTAGTTTTATCTGTCCTCGTATCTTTTTCCCAAGTGGCTTCGATTACTTCGCCATTTTGGAAAACTAGCGCTTCACCCTCTCCAGTTGTTGTATACAACATGTGTTTATTTCTGTCAACTGGGCCCTTCTCCTTGACGAAAAGTGTTATCACGTTTTTAGCAAAAAGTTGCTCTCCTGTCTCGTGATCAATATGCTTATCGCCACCGTTTTCTCGAAGATAAGAATTGGATCCACTATCGTAGTTCCAAGCTACGTCGTAATCTGCTTTATTGCTCCAGAATTCGAGTTCAATCTTTGTTGCCGTAGGACTGCCACTGGGTGAATCATCTGTAAATCTCCATGTTGTGAAATCCTCATCCCATTTGTCTCCATTGGGGTCTTTGGCATTAAACCCTCTGTCTTTAGCTTCCTCATAAGCAGCATCTAAGCTGGTCATCATTGTGTGTTCTGTAGCTACTTCTTTGCCCAGTCTCTCATAATCTCTCCAAAACACAGGGAAACCTGAATCAAAAGTAGTATCAAAATCGTTTCCACCTGGATATCTCCAGTCCAATGTTGCTAAAAGTTCTAAGGCCTGGGCTAGTTTGGCTGTGTCGCCAAATCCAGCGAAGTCATTAGCTCCACCAACATGCATAAATATCGGGTTTAATCCGTATTCAGCTGCCCAATCAATAAAGTAAACCCTAGCTGATCTAACTGGGGCTGCTTTGACATCTTCAGCGGCAGCACCACAATAGAATATACCCAAGAATCGGGTTATCCCACCCTCAGCGATGGCCTCATAGACAACATCTGCCTTTGATAATCCAGACTGTGGTCTAGCGTCAACGTGGTTCTCTATTATTAAAGCAATTGGCCTTCTCTCTTCCCATATATCGCTTTCTATCTTTGTAAACATTCCTCCATTAATTGGACATGTTTCTGTTTTAGGTAAGTCTATATTTATTCTGGAACGAGAGTCACCTAAGCCACCGGAAAGGAAATTTGATTGACCACCTGTACCAAAGTAAGAAAAGGCTGCCCATGAAGCACCAGCAGAAAAAAGATAAAGCCCTAGGAACGAGGCGATCATTAAAAACTTTTTGGACGAAAAAAAATTACCCATCTTTGTTGTCATATGATAGTTTAACTTGATTTTTTAGCCTTTGTAAATGCCTTCTTCTCTTCGTTCGATAATTCGTGTTCACTTTTGCCTTTTTTAATCGATTTTGCGTAAACTCTTGTGCGCTCTCTTGTGTGCAATCCAGTTAATACTACACCCGTATCTTTACCGTCTAATAAGGCGATTGAAAAACTGTGATCTCCGCCAGTTTCTTCAAAAGGATTAAATCGGATTAAGCCCACCTTCTGAACATGAAATTGACCGTCACTTTCTAATTTATCTATTTCCTTTTTAAGCATTTTTATCTCCTTTGTGTTTTCCGCTTCAACAGAAAGAACTTTTTCCAATACTTTTTTTAAATCACCTTTGTCTGATTTTTTAACCAATTGATTGAAGAACCTAAGAATTAAGAAAAGAACAATAGATAA